>Ga0183096_1001505_pt1 | contig 19593 bp, 16 predicted proteins | sample Biomet5_FD_127791 | JGI IMG/M metagenome (GOLD analysis project Ga0183096, IMG submission 127791) | Microbial communities from bioreactor (seeded with sewage sludge) at LBNL, California, USA - Biofuel metagenome 5 (version 2) (version 3) | ecosystem: Engineered > Bioreactor > Anaerobic >... | reverse complement strand
AACTGTTATTGTCATTAGAATTCATCTCTAATGTCCTCCTTTTGATATATCTTGTTGCAGTTGGCAGACCGCAGCTTTATTATATCAAAAGGAGTTTTTCTGTTATATGGAACGCTAAAGCTTTTTTGAACTCCCCGGCATAGCCGGGGGTTTTCGTTATACAAAAACAGCAGCAGCCTCCGCAAGAAGCGGGGGCTGCTGCATAAAATTTGTATTCAATAAAGCTTTTTAAGAACAGCGCCGGATGTTTTTTGTTTGTTCAGGCTGCTCGTTTCATAGGTTCTTTTGAAATATTCCATGTAGATCAGGTCAAGCAGCATCATCTGGCTCATTCTGGCCGAGGTCGATCCCCCCTGAAGCGGTCCCTCATTCGTACCGCATAAGATGGTCACATCAGCAGATTCAGTCAGCTGCGACTTAGCAAAGCGTGTCATGCAGATAATTTTGGCGCCAGCCTGCCTCGCCTGCTGCGCTATTAAAATCGTATCCTTTGTTGCACCGGAATAGGAAACAATAAAGGCCAGATCATCCGGCGTTAAAAGAGAAGCCGCCATCGCCTGCATATGCGCATCCTCAACACAGTGAATGTTCGGCGTAATCCTCATAAATTTCTCTGTAGCGTCCCATGCAGTTAATAACGATGCCCCTACGCCGAAAAAGTAAATTTGCTTTGCCATCATCATATAATCGACCGTTAACGAAAGCTGATCATAGTCGAGAAGTGCGAAAGTTTCATTCAGCGCGTTGATGTTGGTATGAAGCACTTTTTGGGCAACGTTCTCAATCGTATCGCTTTGCGTGACTTCCCCGGAAAGCATAGTGGCTATCCTGTCATCTCCATCATCGGACAAGCTGAGGGAAAGCAGCATTTTAAACTCCTGATAGCCCTGCATCTGCATTGTTTTGCAAAAACGAAAAACACTTGTATCGCCCACCTTGCAGGCCTCGGCCAAATCAGTAATGGACATAAACAAAACCTTTTTCGGATTTTGTATTACGTAATCGGCAACCTTTTTCTCCGCTTTGGTGAAAAGGCTGTATCTCGAATTTATTTTTAAGATAAACTCACCGTTGGCCATGTTACAAGCCCCCTTCCGTCCAATCACAGAACGCGCAGTTTTCAAGAATATGTTAAATCAATTGATCTATAGCTTGGTTGATATCAATCCAAATAAATAGCGCCGCAAATCAGGATAGAATCCCGTCGCGAGCCTCCAAATAATCGTCATAAGTGGAAATACGGTCAATCACACCGTCATCGGTAATTTCGATAATGCGGTTCGCAATTGTTTCCACAAACTGATGGTCATGGGAAGCAAACAGCACAACGCCCTTAAAATCCATCAAGCCGTTGTTCACCGCGGTAATGGATTCCAAATCCAAATGATTGGTCGGCTGGTCAACTACGAGCGCATTTGAACCGAACATCATCATGCGTGAAAGCATACAGCGAACCTTTTCGCCGCCGGAGAGTACATTTACCGGTTTGAGCACATCTTCACCGGAAAAGAGCATTTTCCCAAGGAACCCACGCAAATAGGTTTCCGTCGTATCCTTGGAGTACTGCTCGAGCCATTTGATAATACTTTCATCACAGTTATTGAAGTAGTCGGAGTTGTCCTGTGGAAAATAGGACTGGCTGGTGGAAACGCCCCATTTATAGCTGCCTTCATCCGGTTCCATTTCCTCCGCCAATATCTTAAACAAAGTCGTGTTGGCAATTTCGTTTGAACCGACAAACGCAATCTTATCACCCTTATTCACACGGAAACTGACATTATTCAGTACCTTTACCCCGTCAATCGTTTTTGAAAGCCCCGTAACCTCAAGAATTTCTTTGCCCGGCTCACGGTCCATCGCAAATCCAACAAACGGGTAGCGGCGTGATGACGCCGGCATCTCTTCAACGGTGATTTTATCCAGCAATTTTTTGCGGGATGTCGCCTGCTTGGACTTCGACTTGTTCGCCGAAAAACGCAGAATAAAGCTTTGCAGCTCTTTGATTTTATCTTCCGCCTTCTTGTTTTGATCACGCATGATGCGCTGAACAAGCTGACTGGATTCGTACCAAAAGTCATAGTTACCGACGTACATTTTGATTTTATTGTAATCAATATCGACAATATGAGTACAAACGTTGTTGAGAAAATGCCGGTCATGAGAAACAACGATGACTGTGCCGTCGTAATCCATCAAAAAGTTTTCAAGCCAGGCGATGGATTTATTGTCAAGATCATTGGTCGGCTCATCCAAAAGAATAATATCGGGCTTGCCAAAAAGAGCGCGGGCAAGCAGAACTTTCACTTTTTCTGCACCCGTTAAGGTGCTCATGATAGAATAAAGAATTCCATTATCTACGCCGAGGCCCTGCAAAAGCTTGCCTGCTTCGGTTTCGGCCTCCCAGCCGTTTAATTCAGCAAATTCCGCTTCCAGGTTCGCCGCGAGAATTCCGTCTTCATCGGTGAAGTCTTCCTTTTCGTAAATCGCATCCTTTTGCTTCAATATGTCGTACAGACGGGGATTTCCCATCAGAATAGTTTCAAATACGGTATAAGGATCATAGGCATGATGATCCTGCTTGAGCACCGACATACGAAGTTTAGGGTCAATGATGACTTCTCCCTTTGTCGGCTCCAGCTCACCGGAAAGTATCTTTAAAAAAGTCGATTTTCCCGCACCGTTCGCTCCGATTACTCCGTAGCAATTGCCGGCGGTGAAAAGTAAATTAACATGTGAAAAAAGGTTTTGCCCGTTAAAGCCAAGGCCAAGATCCGATACTGTAAGCATAGTTCCTCCCAAATTAAAAACAAAATTATATTATTATTATAGTTTATCATAAAATATGAAATATAAATATAGTAAAAACTATGAAGTAATCACAGGGATGCTTGTTATTTTTGATGAACAATGCTACAATAAACAAATACCAATCAAACGATTCATGCTCATTAGGGGGTTTTATAGTGAAGATTCAGGAATCGGGGGAAAACTATTTGGAAACGATACTGATTTTGCAAAACAAGAATGGTTGTGTCCGTTCCATTGATGTTGCGAATCAGCTGGATTTCACCAAGGCGAGCGTCAGCCGTGCGATGAGTATCTTAAAGGAAGCCGGTTATATTACTATGGAACAAAACGGCAACCTTGTGCTGACCGAGGCTGGAAACAAAAAGGCAAACGCTGTTTTTGAGCGTCATACACTGATTGCTCAGTTTTTGGAAATGACCCTCGGTGTCAGCAGCGATATCGCTTTACAGGATTCCTGCCGCATTGAACATATAATCAGCGAAGAAAGCTTCGAACGCATCAAACAGTATACGCAGAAGAAAAAATAAAAACCACTACGGTTTCGGCCGCTCCGAAACGGGGCGGCCTGTTTTATGAAAGAGGTACAACATGAAATTTATCAGCGCTGTGTGTCCGCATTGCAAAAAAGAACTGCAAGTACCGGACGATGCCGAAAACATTGTGTGCATGTACTGCGCACAGCCAATTGATGTGAAAGCACTGCTTACCAAACCGGACAGGGCCGTTGGCGAGAATTACGCAAGGCTGATGGAAGAAGCGGAATCTCTTTTAAACAATGAAGAAATTTTTAAATACCGGGTTGTACTGAAAAATCTGAAAAAGAGTTCTTATCCAGATGATTTTCAAAATTACTGCAATCTGATTTCCCCCGCTCTGAAAGCGTACTCTCTTGCAGCAACGGAAAATGATGAGGCTGCGGATTATTTTTCAGGTGTGCTTTTTAACCGTTTTCTGAAGCAATTTGAATCCGAAGGAATTAAAAAAGAAAGTGACGTTCGCTTTTTTGACTGCCGTTATATGATCGTTGCATACACGGTACCCGCTATTTTGGAGCTGAAAACACCGTCTGCTGAGGAACTTGCGGATGACTTCCTCGCAAAGTGGAACGCTCACTATCCTAAAAATCCACTTGGGAAAGCAACCTTTGAAAACATCAACACCGGTTTTCGCAAAAAACTCTGTTTTATTACCACTGCGGTTTGTTCTTCGTTAGGCAAAGGTGATGATTGTGAGGAACTGAATACGCTGCGTGCATTTCGCGACGGGTGGCTTTCCAAAACACCGGGAGGACAGGCAAAAATTTTCGAATACTATTTGTTCGCACCAATGATTGTCAGTGCAATTGACCAGTCTTGTGACAGACAGTCCGTTTACAATGAAATTTGGCAAAATCATCTTTCACCCTGCCTTGAAACATTGAATGCGGGCAACCCGAAAAAATGCGCCGAGCAATATGAGGACATGATTCTCGAACTTGAACGCAAGTGGTTGAGCTAAATGCAGCTTTTTCAATAATCATTCCGGCGTATATCCGTTGACGCCCGCATCATAAAATGCCTCCTGTTCATGATGAGCAGGAGGCATTTTTTATCTTTAAATGGCTAATTTGTGCTTATTCTCCATCGTCCTTACGTTTCTTTAAGATAGTAATACATGCTGCTGAAACAGCCATGACACCAAAGATTGAAAGAACAGAGGTCGCTTCGCCCGTCTTAGGTGAGGCAAGAGGAACCGCCCCATTCTTAACCACTTCAGTACTTGCTGGTGCAGAAGAAGTAGGTGCCGGCGCTGAAGGAGCAGGGGTTGGTGTAGCTAACGGAACCGTATCAGGCTGAACCACTTCGGGAACAGTTGATGAAGTCGACGAATTGTCATTGTTTGAATTGCCACCCGTGGAACCACCGTCCCCAGTGGAGCCGCCGCCACTCTTTGTGTAAAGCAATGTAACTGTCGCGTCTTTTTCCGGCATAAAATATTGAGGACCATCTTTTATAATTTGACTGTAATCACCCGATGAAAAGACGTAATTGCTAATGGTAGGTGCAACTAATTCGGCAGTAATATCTGCACCCGCTTTAATCGGTTTGCTTGTGCTCGTCTTAATGACGGTACCGTTCGCAAGGGTATATTTAATCGTCAAGTTTGGCTGTTGTGTTGGTTCTGATGACCCGCCGTCCAACTTATACGTCAGTGTAATGGTTGCACTGTTTTCAGGCATCGCATAAAGACCCTCAATAGACTTAAGTGCACTATAATCTCCGCTCTCAAAGACGTAACCGTCAATGTGTGGCTGTTTCATAGCATCGGTAATTGGATCATTTGCTTTTAGCTCAAAGGTGCTGTCATCTTTTTTTGCTTCACCGGGAAGAACATATTTCACGGTCAAAGTGTATTTTGTTTCCACAGGCGTATCATTCTTTGTGTAAGTCAGTGTAATGGTTGCATTATCCTGCGGCATCTTGAAGCCTGTTCCATTTTGAACAAGCGCACTGTAATCGCCGGACTTAAAGTCGTAGCCGTCAATAGCCGGCTGCTTCATGTCATTGGTAATTGGATCATTTTCTTTTAGCTCAAAGGTGCTGTCAGCTTTTGTTGCTCCATCGGAAAGAACATATTTAACGGTCAAAGTGTATTTTGTTTCCACAGGCGTATCATTCTTTGTGTAAGTCAGTGTAATGGTTGCATTATTCTGCGGCATCGTGAAGCCTGCTTCGCTTGATACAAGCGCACTGTAATTGCCGGACTTAAAGGTGTAACCGTTGACGTCCGGTCGAAGCATAGAAGCGGAAATCGGTGCACCTGCTGGAATTTGAGTGCTTCCGTTTTCTTTGGTATCGGTGCCTCCCTCAAGAACATACACGGTTGTTAATGTTGGATTTATCACCTCAGGAGCGGGCTTATATCCTATGATTACCATTGTCTTATTTTCTGCGTTTACCACAAAATCTGGCGAACGTCTGTAATACACATAATTGATACCGTCAATCGTTGTTTCAATGGGAGCAATGGTGCTGGTATCAAATGTCGTGCCAACAGTTGCATCAACAGGATCTCCATCCACTCTTGAAACCACATTGTCCTCATTATCAAAATACACATGCTGCACCCTTACGGCAACGATTTGAGGTGCAACAATACCTTTGACACTCGGCATTGTGTAGTTGATGGTAGAACCTTGATTGTACTTTAGGGCAGCTGTCCCGGTTAAATAATCAGTATCTGATGCAAAGCCGTCTTTTAGTCTTACGGTATATTTCAAGGTTACCGGTGTGTCGCAATGGATAGCACCCGTATTCCAAGTTAATTTTCGGTTGCTATCACTCACCACAGCTGTTCCGCCATTGACAAGCTCAAATTGAGCTCCAATGGTGGCGGTAATTGTACTGGATAAAATCACGTCTTCAAGACGATTTCCAAGATTACAAAAAACATCATTTAATTCATCTAAATCTTTTGCGCCAAAATAGCCACCGTTATTCCCCACGCTTTGTAAAAATGATTGCGCATTTTTGCTGACGTTGTAGCCAATCGTGTAATATTTGATTCCGCTGTTTTTTGCTATAGTCGCTTCGTAAAGTGCAATATCTCTGTAGGAAATACTTACGGATGTTGTATGCGGCCAACCCCTGTTGCATTTTAACAAAAACACGTGATTATACTCAGGGAAAACGCCGGTACCCAATGTAAATAATATATCACTATAGTCACAAGAAGTAATTTTTTTCGTGTTATACCAAGTGGTATTATGACATAATAACTTTCCGTCACAGTGTACATATGCATCATCCATATTGGGCTTATAGCTGACTGTAGGCTCCCCATTGCTAAGCATTACGATAATCTTATTTTTTGCCTTACTGTCCTTTAAAAGCAGGTTGGCAGTGTGCATCGCATCCTGTGTGAAGGTGGCCTCAAACGCCCACGGGAATTCAATATTACTAATTGCATTGTGTGCAAGCGAAGCGTCACCTGTCAAAGCAATCTCTGTTTTTGCACGGTCACCGAAAGAAACAACCGCCACACGGTTGCCATTATTGGAAGCGGATAAAACCTTACTGATAAAACTATTCGCAGCCGACTTAATCTTATCCTTTGATTTGTACATATCAGCCGATTTATCAATAAGCAGGACAATATCTGCGTTATTTTGAATCGCCTGCTTACTTCCATTTGCAGTTAATGTAATTTCAAATTCGTTTTCATTGGCGGTTTTTTCAGCAGTTGCTGAAACTGAAACGCCATCCGGAGATACGGCACCGTTTTCCCCCGCTGCAGCAAACGCTTGAAAAGGTACGGAAGCAAACAGAACTGTAAAAACCAAAAGTAAACTAAACAACTTGTTTTTCATAAAATATCCCCTTCATTTTAAAATTGAATTATTTTAAAAATATTAAAAGCATAACTTTTATCTTTTGAAGATGAAGCATTCCGAGCTGTAAAATAAAGAAAAACGATTTAATTTGTAATATTTTTATTATTTTATCTACCTTTTTACGGAATATTCTATATCAAATTATATCTCTCCCCAGTCACACGCGAGTCACAAATCGCTATAATTTTATATAAGATTAAAAATAAAAAACAGATTGCAACTGCCATCCACAGTTTCAGATGAATATAAAAAACGATCCGGTCAGCTTTATAAGTGACCGGATCGTAAATTAAATTATAAGGTTACCGCTTAATTAGCTTAATGTCTTCAGCGTTCTTTGATAAAGACGCCAAAAAATAACGATACTTGCCGTCAGCGACGCAATTTCAGCTATCGGAAATGCATACCAGACGGGCGTCAGCCCAATTTTAGAAAGCAAATACGCTGCCGGAAGCAATACGACAAGCTGGCGCAGTACAGAGACAATCAGGCTGCTGAAGCCGTTGCCAACCGACTGAAAGACAGTGGAGAACATAATGCCAAGCGCTGCCGGAACAAAGCAAATGCTGATAATCTGCAATGCCGGTACGCCGATTTTTAGCATTGTCTGTGACGCATTGAATATGCTTAAAAGTCTGCCGGGTATCGTCCAGAACATAACCGTGCCAAATGCCATAATTCCAATTGCAATAACCAATCCGATTTTTATGGCGGACAGCAACCGAGTACGCTTACGCGCACCGTAATTATATCCGATAATCGGCATTATTCCCTGTGTTAAGCCGAACACCGGCATAAACACAAACGACTGCAATTTAAAGTAAACACCGAACAGTGCAACGGCCGTTTCCGTAAAGCCGATTAAAATTGCATTCATGCCCACCACCATGGCAGAACCGATAGATTGCATAATAATAGAAGGAAAACCAACGGAGTAAATGTTTTTAGCAATTCCCCAGTCAAATTTAAAATTATTAAAATCAATTTTAATGTCATGATCTTTTTTAACAATAATAAAGATAAGAAACAGCATGGCAAAAACCTGGCCTATGACGGTGGCAATTGCCGCTCCCGCAACGCCCATTTTAGGTACTCCAAAAAGTCCGAAAATAAAAATCGGATCAAGGATGATGTTTGTTACGGCACCAATAAGCTGCGATACCATTGGGTAAATCATGTTTCCTGTTGCCTGAAGCGTTTTTTCAATATTGATTTCAATAAATACACCGAAAGAAACAATACAGACAATACTCATGTATTGGGTTCCCATTGTGATAACTTCCTGATTTTGGGTAAAGCTTTGAAAAAACAGTCTGGAAAAAAAAATGCCGATAACGGCAAAAAGAATCCAGTTGAATACACCAAGCAGAATGCCGTGTGTTGCGGCGGAATCCGCCTCATCCTGCCTTTTTTCGCCAAGACGGCGTGAAACGAGTGAGTTGATACCAACTGCTGTACCCACACCAACTGCAATCAACAGAGTCTGTATCGGGAACGCAAGCGATACCGCCGTCAGTGCATTTTCACTGATTTTTGCTACAAAAAAGCTGTCTACAACATTATACAGCGCCTGTACCATCATTGAGAGCATCGCCGGTAAGGACATCGAAACAATCAACTTAAATACCGGCATAGTACCCATTTTATTTTCCGTATTCTCCAAAAAGTCCACTCCTTTATTTAACTCTATTATATTACACGATTATCGCTTGTTTTACAACCAAGTTCGCTGTACAAATGAAAAGGAGTTTCAAACGGACTTGCAACAAAAAGGCACCGATGGCATATAATGACAACGAACAACATAAAGGGGTGATTATATGCTTGGCGCTGTCCTCGGGCTTACACTTTCGGGGTTGCTTTTTTTTATTCTGCACGTCACCGGTTCCGGTTCTTTTCCGCGACCGCTCACCGCACAGGAGGAGCGTGATTGCCTTGAACGACTAAAGAATGGCGATATGAAAGCAAAAAATGAATTGGTTGAACACAATCTGCGCCTTGTCGCACATATTATAAAAAAATACTATTCTAATTTAAACGATCAGGACGATTTGATTTCAATCGGCACAATCGGACTGATCAAGGCGGTAAACACATTTGATTCAAGCAAGGGTATCCGTCTTTCGAGCTATGCAGCACGCTGTATTGAAAATGAAGTTTTGATGTTTTTCCGGTCTTCAAAGAAAAGTGCTCAGGATATTTCGATGAATGAGCCGATTGACACTGACAAAGACGGCAACGCTTTAACACTGATGGATGTGATGTCTACAGAAGACAATATTTTAGAAGATTTGGACTGCAAGATAAAATCCGAACAGCTAAAGCGATACATTTTTGAAGTTCTTTCGCCGCGTGAGCGCACCATCATTGAGCTTCGTTACGGCCTGACCGGGATAAATCCACTGACACAGCGGGAAGTAGCCAAAAAGCTTGGAATTTCACGCTCCTATGTATAGAAGCGTGCTTAATGTAAGCGATGGCCAGGAGGTCTTGAAAACAGCGGGTTTCTCAACACGCAAAACGATAAGGGTAGGAGCGCGTTTATCGTAAGCGGTAAAAATCACGGCGACCATTCATCTTTTTTTATATGATAAAAACGGACAGGCAGAGCGCTCCAACTGGAGTTCCCTGCCTGATTTTAATGGGATAGAATCACTTTTCATTATAAACGAGCCACAAATCCCTACTGGAAATAGTATTATGATCGCACACTTGTTCCCTTTAAATATTCAAGGTACTGAGCTATATCTTTTTCAGTTGCATCAAGTGGAATTATATTTACAAAACCATCTCTACATAGTATCTTGTAATGCCCGTATTCATTTTGTCCGAGCTTATATATTTGTGAGTCAACTTTTTCTCCAATAGAAATGTAATTGTCAATATGAAATTGCTTGCATAACTTTTTATTAATTTCTGTTGGATTTATAAGTGCTGTTTGGATATAACCCATTGAATATATATTTTCAAGTTCAAAATCATTTCGTGCATCCATAGATAATAGCACTAACGCATCAACATTGCTCTGTAATAGTTTTTTATACACACCTTTGGTACGATGAAATACATACGAATAAAATTCTTCAAATGAAGTGGATGCATTAATAACAAGTACCCCTATATTGAATGGTAAATATTCAGAAATATTATTCCCTCTGCATTTATTGATTATCTTTTTAATATTCTGCTCAACTTGATAATAATAAGTGCTTGCTTGCAAAATAATTGCGTTGCAAGCTGTTTTTAATTGCGCTGTGTCACGTAGATCTTGGAATAATGGTTTTATTAATTTTTGACCATCTATACACCTTAAGCCATTTCCCTTTTGGAAAGGGTCACACAAAAGAGTTTTAACTTCAGAATTAACAATATATTTTGAAGATGAATTATCCTCGGCTATTAAGTACGAAAACTCAAATTTCTTTTCGTTATCATATATTGAAATATTCTCATCAAAGATTTCTTCTAATAAATTCAGCGAGTCCGTTTTTAACAGTCCCATATACAAATAGTAAAACCATATGACTTCGCTAATATTTTGATTATATTTTTTATATGAGAATATTCCTTTTTCGATGGATTTACATTTTTTCAAAAAAGATATTACTAAATCATCTTTGTTTGTAAATGCCTTTATCAAAACAATCATCTCTAACACCATAGATTCCGGTGTCTTAGGATAATCATTAAATGGATGATTATGAGGATAGTCCAAATTACTCAACTTACTTTTTACAAAGGCAACCGCATTAGCATGGATCTGTTCGGTACTCAATATTCATCCTCCTAGTATTTATTAGCTACCTTCTCATCATTACTACTGCCCTATTATTACATTTAGAAATCCAATTTGAAGTGTTTACGAAATATACGACAGATATTGCCTAAGCTGTTCTTCCACATACTCCGCCACCATCTCAACCATCGGCGCGGCGTTGCCGTCACGATAGTAGCTGTCAAAGCAATCGTAATACCGTCTGCGGTCCGCAAATTTTACATTGATAGGAGGATATCCGTTTTGCATCAGGAACAAATTCAGAATCAACCGCCCGGTCCGGCCGTTGCCGTCCACAAAAGGATGAATTCCTTCAAATTTCAGATGAAACAACGCTGCACTCTCAATGGGGTGCAGTTTTTTGTTGTCAAATTCCGCAGCAAGCTTCTCCATCAGCTCCGGCACCATTACGGGATCGGGCGACTCATGGAAAGCGCCCATAATCCGCACTGGAATACGCCGGTAAACCCCACGGTCTTCCGGCCTGTCCATCAGTACCAGTGTGTGAATCTGTTTGATAATGGTTTCAGAGAAGGTTATCCTATTCTGCACAAGCTCCTGTACATAAAGGAATGCATCCCGGTGACCGACCGCTTCCATATGATCTTTGAGCGGTTTCTTATCAATGGTGACGCCTTCCAGGACAAGGGCGGTTTCCCGCAAAGTCAGGGTGTTGCCTTCAATCGCGTTGGAGTTATAGGTGTATTCCACCATAAACTCGTCATGCAGACGCTGAAGCTCTCCGGCGGTCAATGGTCGGCGCTGATCCAGTTGCTCTTTCAGCCCGTCAATTCTGGCAAACAAGGGTGCATACTTACTTGGGATATCTTTATGCCGCGTCCTGCGTCTGTCGGCAGGCTTTACTGCATCTGCAGGAATCCGATAAAACCGTCCGTCTTTCATAACACCGGGAATCTTCCCCTGCTCGCAAAGCACCCGAACACGACGGTCGGAAATTCCCCATTGTTCCGCAGCCTGCCCTACACTGATATAATCCAAAACCGGTCACCACCTGTATTACATATTTTCATAATTTGATTATATACCATTATCGGAATAATATGCAAGACTTATGCGCAGAATTACATGATATTATTCCTAATCGTGTAACCGTATTTTCAGACTTACGGCATTCGCATTGGTGCGGGTGTTCTTACTGCATTTATTCAAAAAATTCAGTAATATCAAGGGTTTACGGGCAGTAAAAAAGCAGTATTTACATCCAAATAATCTTATTTATATCGTTCTGTCAGTTACGGTTACCTGCGTAATCACATCGCGCAGCCGATCTTTGCCAACCATGTATTCCAGTACCTCATCGGCAGTATTGTAGCATTTTTCTAAGCTGTCATTGTTTATTTCAGATATGATAAACTTATTATAGTTGTGTTTAAAAACTCCATATTCTTTGTCTCCCCATATAAAAGTAACCTCACCGCCATCATTTATGCACCATTTAAATTCACTTATTGTCTTAAATTTATTTTCTTCCAGACTATTCGCCTGCACAATTCTGTTCAAAACATCCATCTCCCTAAAACTCTTAAACTCCGGTGCTCCATTATGATAGTTAATCGGAGGGCCGGGCAATGGATTCCCACGATGTTGATCCCACTTTATATCATGATCATGAGGATCTGTATGATATTTTGGATTGGGTTTATCTGTGTAATGCCGTTCTTTTATTGCCCTGCCATCCTCGCCAATTTTGTATCTATGCGATATCCATTTTTATAAGTTGTTTTAATTTCTCCCGGTTCCCCCAAAAATCTTTCGTCTTCCGGCTTCTTAGGTTTCCACTGCCCGCCGTAGGCACTGCCCATCCCGGTTTGTATAATGCTATTATAATCCCCATCATTTCCACTTGCAACATATCCGCTTTTAATGATGAGGTTGCTTCCTATTGGAAGGGGTTCTTCCCCGCAGATGTATTTCACGTATTTTGAGGACGCATATGGATCATCGTTCATGTACTTCCACGAACTTAGTTCATAACATCATCGACAGTCAACAGACGGGAAAATGTATATTAACACTGAAATTGACTTCACATATTACAAAAGTGACAGTAACATTATTTATCTCTTATCTTTGCATTTTTTGAAAAGTATCTTTGCCTCTTAATACTTGCCATTGTTCGGTTAACCGTATATAATAAATAAAAAATACAAAAAGGACGATAACATATGGATTATATCTCTGCCCCGAAAGCTGCCTTAAAATGGGGGATTTCGGAACGGCGGGTGCAGAAGCTATGTGAAGAAAATCGTATACCCGGCGTGATACGATTTAGTCGTATGTGGCTGATACCCAAAGACGCAGAAAAACCCACGGATAAAAGATATACGAAAGGAAGGAGCATTCGAAGAAGCTTTAAAAGTTGATTTTGGCCCCAATATGAAAAGTTCTGACGAAGGAATTCACAGCGCTTCATTGGGTGGAATCTGGCAGTGCGCCGTTGTCGGGTTTTGTGGTCTGCATATTAAAAAAGACGGTCTCTATATTAATCCAAGCCTTCCTGAAAGTTGGAAGCAGATACATTTTTCAATAATTTGGCATGGCAGCCGCTTGACCATGACAGCATCCACGAATAAAGTCGAGATTACGAACTCCGGCAGCAATCCTGTCTTCCTCCATCTTTTTCAGTATTATGTGACCGTACCGTCTGGAAAAACTGTTATTAAAAAAAGGAGCCTAGAAACATGAATTTTAAGGCCATTATTTTTGATCTTGATGGTGTTATCTGCCACACAGACCATTATCATTATATTGCATGGAAGTCAATCGCAGACGAGATGGGAATCAGGTTTGATGAACAGATCAACAATCGGTTGCGCGGAGTAAGCCGTATGGAGAGCTTCAACATTATTTTAGAAAATTACAATGGCACATTAACAAAACAGCAAAAGCTGAAATATGTGGAAAAGAAAAACCAAATATATTGTAACCTACTTCAGAGCATGACCCCGGACAATTTAGAGCCTTCTGTTTTTAAAACATTGCAAAAGCTACGCGACAAGAAGCTGAAACTGGCAATTGGATCGTCAAGTAAAAATACACTACTGATTTTAAAACAAATTGGATTGGAACATTTTTTTGATGCTGTATGTGACGGAACGCATATAGCTCATTCCAAGCCAAATCCCGAAGTATTTGTAAAAGCAGCAAAAATGATCAATATCCAACCAGATCTTTGCTTAGTTGTGGAAGATGCTCGAACAGGTTTACAGGCCGCTCATGCTGGCGGGATGAAATGTGCAGCTCTCGGTCTGGATGCAGTTAACAGTAAAATGGCGGATTACAATTTAGGCAGCTTTTCAGATTTACTCCGGTTGTAACACCAATTTTCAAAATTATGTAGAAAGCTTATTGCAAGAAGGTTTGGCAAAAGGACTTGGTGAAAAACTGAAATTGAGTAAATAATGGCGCATGCCTTCGGTGCAAGCGAACCAAGTATGGTAAATCCGATTGTTATTTTTACTGCATATTACAGATCCTGAAGGAAGGGCCAAACTTGTATAATGCTATCCGCAAGCAGCATTTATGACCCGACCGCAAATGGCAGCATTAGATATTTGTTGCGACAAAAGTTCATCCGATACGTGATACATTAGGAGGAGAAATGAAGGTTTGCTCATTTAAGCACAGCGGCACAAGAAATTCTGAAATCACAGGCCGTGAAATAAGGAATCAGGAAGTTGCAAGAAAAGCGGCGCAGGAAGGAATTGTGCTTTTAAAAAATGACAGTATTCTTCCATTAAAAACAGGCTGCGCCATAGGACTGCTTGGAAGTGGTGCAGTCCGAACAGTAAAAGGCGGAACAGGCTCCGGAGATGTCAATGAACGCCGGTCTACCACAATTTATCAGGGGCTGCTGAATGCTGGCTTTGATATAGTGAGTAAAGACTGGATCGAAAGTTATGAAAAAATCTATATTGCTGCAAGGGAAGACTGGAAAAACAAAATTCTAAACCAATTAGACGGCAGTAATCCTGAAAATTTTTTTAATGTATATTCATCTACGCCTTTCAAGATTCCTGATGGCAGATCTGTAAGTGGGAAAGATACCGAAGGTGCAGAAACAGTCATATATTGTATTAGCAGAATTTCCGGCGAAGGCGCAGATCGAAAAGAAGAAAAAGGCGATTACTATCCTTCGGATCGAGAACTGGAAGATCTAAGAACATTGGATACTCTTGCAAAAAATATTATTCTTGTTCTGAATGTAGGCGGACAGATAGATTTAAAGGATATTCTTGCTGTTAGTCGAATTCATGCGGTCTTGATGATTGCGCAGCCGGGTATGGAGGGTGGAAATGCGCTTGCTGATATTTTAAAAGGAGCCATTTCTCCTAGTGGTAAACTAACCGATACCTGGGTCAGAAATTTTTATGATTTTCCGAATGCAAGTACTTTCAGCCATCAGAACGGAGATCTGGAAAAGGAAAAGTACAAAGACAGTATTTATGTTGGTTACCGATATTTTGATAGCTTTGATATTCCCGTTCAATTTCCGTTTGGATATGGCCTTTCCTATACATCATTTGAAGTCCGCACAAAGAAAATCATTCCGGACAATGATTCGGTTCATGTAATGGTAACGGTTCAGAATATCGGAAGCCGCTTTGCCGGGAAAGAAGTTGTTCAGATTTATGCTTCCTGCCCACAAAATGAACTGCCAAAAGAATACAGACGTCTCTGTGCATTCGCAAAAACCAATATACTGCACCCAGGCGAAACGGAAACTCTTAAAATATCGTTTCCAATAAGGGCACTGGCATCCTTCAGCGAAGGAATAGGCGCTTGGATCATAGAGAACGGCTGGTATGGTTTATGGACAGGTACATCATCAAAGCAACTTGCGTTCAGCGGTATACTTTCCGTTGAAAAAGACTATATTTTGGAACGCGTTCAACACATCTGCCCAATAAAAGAAAAAATACCGGAAATCATACCGCCAGAAGAGTCGATGCTTAAGAAGGAAAAGGAATGGCATGAATTGGCGGTTAAGGAAGGATTTAGACGGGTCCGCTTTCAGCCGAAAGAAAAAAATCGCCCCGGTTACCAAGAAGATGAATATGACCGCATGGCACATGAAACTGCATCAAAACTGACTGTATCGCAGATGATTCCTATGGTAATTGGAGAAATCGGCAGCAGTTCTCAGGGATCACTTGGAGCAACAGGGGAAAGAGTGCCTGGATCATCCGGTGAGACTAGCAATTCACTGGCAGATTTAAATGTTGCTTCTGTGAGTATGGCAGATGGACCTGCTGGAATCCGTATTCTGCAGAAATATGAAGTAGACCGCACTACGGACAAGGCCTATAGTCCCGGAGTGATTGGAAGCATTGAAGGCGGTTATTTTACACAGAATGCTTCACATAAAAATACCGATATCTATTATCAGTATTGTACGGCCTTTCCTACAGGAACACTGTTAGCGCAAAGCTGGAATCTGGATCTGATAAAAACAGTAGGAAAAACAGTAGCTTCCGAAATGGATGAGTTTCATATTAACCTGTGGCTCGCACCAGGTTTAAATATTCATCGAAATCCGCTGTGTGGCCGTAATTTTGAATATTTTTCTGAAGATCCGGTTCTCAGTGGCTTGATGGCAGCATCTATAACGCAAGGAGTTCAAAGCAAATATGGGTTTGGTACAACGATCAAGCATTTTGCATGCAATAATCAGGAAGATAACCGAATGGGAGTGGACTGTTTGGTTTCCGAAAGAGCACTTCGTGAAATATATCTGAAAGGATTTGAAATTGCAGTAAAAGTCTCTCAACCCATGGCTATCATGTCATCCTACAATAAAATTAACGGAGTACATTCAGCAAATAATCCGGATCTGTGTACGACAGTTCCAAGAAAAGAATGGGGGTTCAGAGGAATCATAATGACAGACTGGACAACCACTTCTCCTGCTGGAAGAAGCATTCCTTGGAAATGTATTGCATCCGGAAATGATTTAATTATGCCTGGCTGCCAGGAAGATTTAGAAAATATTCAAAAAGCCTGCAAAAGCGGAAGACTTCGTGAAGAAGATCTGCGCGTATCGGTAGAAAGATTGTTGAACATGATTTATCGAATCCATAACCATACTTAAAGCAATATTGACTGACAACTTCAGAATGAAAGAACCAACAGAACAAGAATTCTCTTGCCTTGTGGGCATATTCTTTTTTCAGCTTCAGTATAACCATATATAAAGTTACACTATCTAAAAATAGCCATGCCATGAGGCTGATAAACATACGGCTTTGTGTCAGGGCCTATTCATACTGTCGTTTCGGAGGCAGGCATAGATAAGTTCTCTTACTTATTAAATAAAGTATTATTTCATAAACGATTAGAAATATTTAGTGCCTGTCGGTTGAGAATTATACGTCGTGGCAATCACAATTAAGCATTATGATGCTATAAACAATCAAATAACACAATGCGCTAGACGGCTTTTGCATCTGTCTAGCGCTTTTATATGTCAAATTATTTTTCACTGCTGCCGTTCGCCTCCTTCCTCTGTCTCGATTTGCCAAAACAAAATCGAAACGGAGGAATATAAAATGGTCAAAATCAATCTGCGTAAATACTACCCCAATTATTATACCACCGACTGCATCATCGAAGTGCCAGACGAGGTTGCGGCGCTCATGGATTCTTGTGAACATGCCGAAGCTGCCGATCACCTGAGAAGGTATCGCCATAAGGCGTATTACTCTCTAGACCGAGGCGATGGTATCGAGTATGGCCGCAAACTTGCAATTATGGCGACATCACATGTATGATATTCATGATGAATGGCCGCTTATTTTCGGAGGCGCAAAATGTACTTGGAAATAAGTAACCCCATGGATTATCAGGCAGGCCTGTATATCAGGCTGTCAAAGGAGGATGAAAACGAAGGACCGTCGGAAAGCGTAAACAATCAAAAGTCCCTGCTGGATGAATTTGCGAAGGAACATCGGCTTTCCGTGTACGACACCTATATCGACGACGGCTGGTCCGGCACAAGCTTTGACAGGCCGGATTTTAAGCGGCTGATCGGCGATATCGACGCAAAAAAAGTGAATATGGTCATCACCAAAGACCTCTCCCGTCTTGGCCGTGACTATATCATGACCGGGCATTACATGGAACGGTATTTTCCGGAAAACCGCGTACGCTACATATCTTTATTGGACGGAATCGATACGGGTGTGGAGAGCACCGCCAACGACATCACGCCGTTCCGCGCGATCATGAACGATATGTATGCGAAAGACATTTCGAAAAAAATTAAAAGCGTCAAGCATGACAAGCAGCGCAAGGGATTATTTATCGGAGGGAAACCCCGTTACGGCTACAAAATGGACCCGAATGGGAAAAATAAAATAATCATTGACGAAGAAGCGGCACCAGTCGTGCGGCGCATCTTTGATATGGCGCTCACGGGACTGTCTTGTCGGCAAATCGCGGTTCAGCTCAACGCTGAAAAAGTTCCTACACCGGCGTCTTACGCCGGACTAAATCAGGGACGCATCGGGCCATACGCCGGACTGTGGAGCAGCGAGCGAATTTCGGATATGCTGCAAAACGAAACGTATATCGGCAACATGGTTCAGGGGCGCAGTAAAAAGATCAGCTACAAATCAAAAAAAACGATCCGGCAACCGCGTGAAAACTGGATTATTGTTAAAGGTACGCACGAACCGCTTATCGACCCTGAAATATTCACCAAGGTACAGCGTATGGTGAACAGCCGCAGAACGACCCGCTCACGTACTTACGATTTTCTGCTCAAGGGTCTGATTTATTGCCACGAATGCGGTTACCCGTTGGCTGTAATCAACCGTCCGAACGCAGAAGGTAAGGATTGTCTATACTTTGTCTGCCGTACCTATCAGCGCTTCACGAAGGCCGGTGTTTGCACCTGCCACTCCATCAAGGAAGAAATTGTGACCAATGCGGTACTGCAAAAAGTACGGGAAATATGTCAGCAGTATTTACATGCAGAACAGCTGATGCCGATGGCGGAACAGGCGGTGGAGGAAGCACGGCAAGCGGAGATTCATGAAAATGAGATTGCCTCGTTGCAGAGTAAAATAGAAAGCTTGACAGCTCACCTCGACAAGATGTATATGGATAAGCTGACAGGCATTCTGGACGATAAGGATTTTGAACGAATTTATCTGAAGGTTAAAGAAGAACGGTCAGCGCTTGAACAAAAGCTCTCGAAGATTGATACGCCGGATTATTCTCCCGATAAGCAAGCGGAGATCGCAAAGAAGCTTGTGAAGCGCTTTGTTGACACCGCGTATTGCAGCAAAGAACTGCTTGTCAGCCTGATTGAGCGCGTGGAACTGACCGAAAACAAACAAATTATCATTCATTTCCGCTTCCGCCAGTTGGAAGCGATTTCTTAGAGACAATCACTTACAATAAGCGCGTTCCTATGTTTCAAGAATTGAAAAAAAGTCACTTGGCGCTTTATATAAACGTTTTACAAAATAATATGCATACATAGTGGAGCAGGCGGAGAAAATTCTCCGCCTGCTTTTGCGTTTGCTACGCGTTAGATTATAGCACAACGTCAAGAATCGTGCCATTGCACAGTGTGCAATAACCGTCATACTCCATCTATGTAGCATTCCTT
>Ga0183096_1001504_pt1 | contig 19605 bp, 21 predicted proteins | sample Biomet5_FD_127791 | JGI IMG/M metagenome (GOLD analysis project Ga0183096, IMG submission 127791) | Microbial communities from bioreactor (seeded with sewage sludge) at LBNL, California, USA - Biofuel metagenome 5 (version 2) (version 3) | ecosystem: Engineered > Bioreactor > Anaerobic >... | reverse complement strand
GCTTGCATTGACATGCGCTGGATTGATGATATTATTATTTTATCAATGAGCCGGCCATTTTCAGCCGGAACGTTATTTCTAACAAACCATAGAAGAGCTAATTACAGAAAAACTTTCACACTCCCTACGCACCATGCAATGGCGTATCCGTATTTTCTGTCCACCCTTGAAGCTCTGACGAAGAGATATACCGGTACCAGCACAAGCTCCATCCAGAGCCATAACTCTACTTTCTGTCCGGCTTTTCGGAACTGATTGCTATCAAACGCAATAAATATTATATTCAAAGCAATTATTATGATCGTACTGAGATTTCCGCTGTATATATATCCCAGAAACGAAGAAAGCAGCAGATTCACACTCAAAGGCACCACTGCCAGTTGCCAGGCGATATCCAGCCATCCCATCTGCTCTTGTGAGTATACGACTCTGCATCATAATTTACTACTCTATATTTCAGACGCATTGATCATAAAAAAGTCACAGGTTTTATAAAAATTTCCCCTGTGACATATTTGTATTGTTAAATTGTTTAAGCTGAAATCAACAGCATTTTATAGTTTGCAGACACTGCTATGCATAAATCTATAGAATTATTGATATATAGAAAACATATCAGGATGATACTATTTGCCCCCTGCCACAGTTCTGACTCGGATCTTTTCTCCGCTTCCCATCCCGAAAAAACACACGGCGCCATCCAGATCGTTCCTGAAAACACGGCAGCCACGGCTGCGGCATCTTTCGATCACCGTATCATCCGGATGGCCGTAATTGTTTTTCCCGACCTGGAACACAGCCGTTTCAGGCCGCACCGCATCCATGAATCCTTCAGACGAACTGTATCTGCTGCCATGATGGGCTATCTTGAGTATCTCTGTCTCAAGCTTGTCCGTTCCGCGATATCTTTTCTCCAGATGACTTTCCGCATTTTCATCTATGTCTCCGGTCATCAGCACATCATGATCACCGTAATATACCTTTACCACCAGACTCCTTGCATTTTCGTCCTCACTGCCGCTCTCCTCCCCGTATTCCCGTATCGTCCTTTTTTCCGGCATCAGTATCTCCAGTTTCACATATTCGTCCGCTCTTATTATCTGACCCGCAGATACGTAAACGATATCTTCCCTGCGCATCCCCGTCTCCCCGACTATTTCATCTTCTATAATCCTGTTCCCATCATACAGACAGAGCTTCCCGACCATTCCTGCGGCAGCAAGAGAGCGAATGCCCTCATAATGGTCTGTATCAAGATGTGTGACCAAAGCCATGTCTGCTTTCCCGGCTCCGTTTTTCAGAAGATAAGGCTTCAGTATCTTCGCTCCCACATCATAATCTTCCTTCCCTCCCCCGTCTATAAGGATATTTTTTCCGGACGGAGTCCTTATGTGCAGGCAATCTCCCTGACCTACATCCACGAAAACCATATCGGCATCCCCGAGACCTTTATCATTCCATGAGAAGAAGACCGCACACGAAACGATCAGCGCAGTCATGCACAGGCATATATTTTTCCATTTTTTCCGGCATATCCATAAACGGCACTGTTCCGAAGCAGCGAAAAAGAGCATCCCGTAATACAGCAGGATCACAAAAAGCGGCGGACTGACTACATCCATGCTGCTCCTGCCTTCCGCATAAAAAATATCGTTGCAGCGTATCATTAGCTCCAGCGCGCTATCCATGAACTTTGCGGCCAGACCGGATGCTCCGTCTGCCGGCAGGGAAAAAAGCACCATGCTGACCAGTCCTGCCGGGATTATTATACCTGCCAGGAATATCACAGCGATATTGGCGGCAAATGCTCCGAAAGAAAAATAATTGAAAACATATGCCGTAAAAGGTGCCATGCCGGTCTGAATGACTGCCACCGGAAAAACGGTGTTCCTTAACGCATCCGGCCCCGGCACATATCTGAGCAACGGCATGAGAAAAGCAATAGTGAATATGGCCAGGAACGACATCTGAAAGCCCGTATTGAAAAGAGAGTACGGATTCAGGATCAGCATGGACAGCATTGCCGCGGATGCCGCAGACATCAGATCATATCTGCAGTCTGCTATCCGTGAAAGCATATGTGCGCCTATCATCGTCACCGCGCGTACGACGGAAGGACTGAACCCCGCAAGTGCAGCATATGCCACAAGCAGGAAAAGCATCGCGATATTGTTCGGTATCCTTCTCCTCCCCCCTGTAAACGTACTTGCAAATGCATATATTATCCCTATATGTATCCCGCTCACGGCAAGTATATGCGCCGTTCCGTTCCGCCGGAACTTTTCATAAAAATCATCGCCGAGTCCCGACTTGTCTCCGAAAAGCATAGCGGCCAGCAGTCCGCTCTTTTCTTCCCCCAGGCTTTCCCGAAGCTTTTCTTCAAAACCGTATCTGAATACAGAAAGCCGGTTTGCAGCCCTGTCTGCTCCGGCTGAAAAAGTCATGCAGCCCTCTGCTGCAAGCAGGTTCCTGATACCTCTGGTCCTCAGATAGAGACGATAATCAAAAGTGCCCGGGTTCCTGCGTCCCGCAGGCTCAGTCAATATGCCTCTCACTTTTGCGTATCTGCCCACCGAATCCGCATAATCATCCATCCCGCCGTAAAAATTCACCAGTACTTTCTCTCTCCGGGAAGTCCGGATGACAAACGCTAAGGATCCGTTTCCTTTCCTGGCTGCGCTGAGCACCTTGCCGCTGATTTCCGTTTCTTTCCCGAGACTGCTTCTCAAAGTATTTTCCCTGCTGTCATCATAAAAAAAATCAATCGCGCCTGCGGAAAAAAGCAGCAGGCAAATGCCGAACCAATGAAAAAACGTAGCATGTTTTCTTCCTGCGATCAGGAACGATAACCCTGCGGCGGCAAATATGATCAAAAGAACGATATGCATATGGCGCAGATACTGAAAAACGATACCCGCGGCAAAGGCCGCCGCAGGCAAAACCAACGGTCTTCTCATATATATCCTCTGTGAACGTTCTGCAGGTCCTTCATGGATAATAATATCATAAATTACATTTTTTAACAACTATGGCCTCGGTCATTTCGCAAAAAAATCTTTATATATTATATGCCCTATGATATAATCAAGAAATAATTTGATAACAATGAGGTGGTCTTTTGACTGAAAAAAACGACGGTGAAAAACGTGAGATAGAAGAATATCTGGCTAAATTCGACAAAATGACCGAAAATCTTAAAAACAGGATTTCCGGAAAATCCCCGAACGATGCCGGAGATTCCCTCAGCAGCAGAAAAACAGCTGAACACGGGAAACCCGATGATAAAAAAGCTTCTGGTACCATTGCAGGATCAGGCTCAGGAACAGACTCACCTGCCGAAAGGATAATTATGAACAGCACAAGCCACGGTTCCGTGACCTCCAGAGGAAAAACGCCGCGCAGAAAAAGGATACTGAAACTTCTTCTGGGTGCGTTTGTTGCGTTATGTCTTTTTATGGCATTCTATTCTTTTACTGTGATCGCTAACGCACCTAAAATAGATCCCAATAATATATACTCATACCTTTCGGAGAGTTCCGTACTGTATGACGATGAAGGAAATATCATAGACAACGTTTCCGTCGAAGGCGGCAACCGCATCAATGTGGATTATGACGAAATGCCGAAAAATCTTATAAATGCAGTTGTCTCGATAGAAGATAAAACTTTCTGGACACATCACGGTTTCAATGTGATCCGTATGTTCGGAGCTATCAAAGACAGTCTGATCTCCGGCGACAGGATAAGCGGTACCAGTACCGTGACACAGCAGCTGGCCAGGAACGTCTACCTTGCCGAAACCAAGCAGGACCGGTCTCTCAGCAGGAAGATCACAGAGGCCTATTATACCGTCCTCCTGGAATCTTCCCTTACGAAAAAACAGATCATCGAGGCTTATCTCAATACGATATATCTGGGCTATAACTGCTACGGCGTCGAAAGCGCTTCCCAGGCATATTTTTCAAAGGATGTTAAGGATCTGGATCTTCTGGAATGCGCTTCTCTGGCAGCCATACCGAAATCTCCGGACACCTATGCACTGCTGAAGCTTCAGCTCAAAGGAGAATCCTCCGGCAGCACTGATTCCGACAATATACTTTCCACTACCTCGGACTACAATCTGGTCTACAACGGCAACGCATCCAAGGAAAGACGGGATACTACGCTCAAATTCATGCATGACCAGGGTTATATAACAACCGCTCAGGAAAAGGCGGCTCTGAATAAAAACCTGAAGAGCGAAATGGATCCTTCCATGGATTCTCTTACAGGGCTTTCCGCGTATTTCTGCGACTATACCATTTCACAGGTCATCGACGACCTTATGGACGAGTATAATTATACTGAAAGCGAAGCTTCCCAGATGGTTTATCAGGGCGGACTCAAGATCTACACGACCATGAATTCCAAGGCCCAGAATGCTATAGAAGACACTTTCAACGACAGTTCAAATTTTCCGTCTGTCGCAAATCTTGATTACGATTCAGACAAAAACATCCTGAACGACGACGGGAACATCCTGCTTTACGCATACGACAATTACTTCAACAGCGATGATGAATTCACCCTCAGAAGTTCTGAATATAAATCGGAAAGCGACGGCAGCATGCTGATCAAAAAAGGCAAGCGTCTGAATTTCTATGCCACAAAAGTAAACAGCAAGACCGATTACAGCATAGAATTCAAATCCATGTACAAGATCAAAAAAGGAGTCTTCTATACTATAGAAAGCGGGGCTCTGTCCATACCGAGACAGTACAAATCACTGGATGACGACGGGAATATGATCATAAGCGCTCAGTTCTTCAAGGACTATCCCGACTTTTTCACCAAATCCGGCGATAATATGATTGTGAAGGACTCCAACTACTCCCTGAAACAGGAAGTAAGGCAGCCTCAGGCAGCCATGGTCATAACAGACTATAAAACAGGTCAGATCAAGGCTATGGCCGGCGGCCGCAACACCACAGGCAGACAGCTCTATAATCGTGCTACCGCAGCCCAGCAGCCCGGATCATCCATCAAACCGCTGTCCGTTTACTCCTCCGCTCTTCAGCAGGGAGCCGATGCGGCAGCAAAAGACACACCCATGACCTTTACGAATTACGACAAAAATCAGAAAACCAAATACTACGGCGACTACTGGACTGCAGCCAGCCTGATAAACGACGCTCCCCTTACCGTAAACGGCAAAGTATGGCCGAAGAACTGGTACAGCGGATATAAGGGCCTGCTTACGCTGCGTAAGTCAGTCGAACAGTCGGTCAATGTAAATGCCGTAAGAGTCTTCCAGCAGGTAGGCGCAGATTATGCTGTGAAACAGCTGAAAAAATTCGGCATCACCACTGTGGTCGATGATACATCAGCATCCGCAAACGATATGAATGCCGCTGCTCTGGCTTTAGGCGGAATGACAAAGGGCATATCACCCCTTCAGATGAGTTCGGCCTTCGGTACTTTCCCGAATCAGGGCAAATATATAGAACCTGTTTCTTATACAAAAATAAAAAATAAAAATGGCGAGACCCTCCTGAACAAGACTTCCAAATCGACACAGGTCATAGACAAGGGCGTAGCTTTCATAATGACAGATATACTGAGGACCACTGTCACAAACGGCATAGCAAGCGGTGCAGCCATAAGCGGCCGGACTGTCGCCGGCAAGACCGGTACCACTACGGATAACTATGATGCATGGTTCTGCGGCTTCACACCTCAGTATTCCGCAGCGCTCTGGATAGGAAATGATGTCAACATAGAACTGAGCACCGGTTCGGCTGCAGCAGCCACTCTCTGGAGCAAGGTAATGAGCAAAGCATGTTCCGGCATGTCCGGAAGCTTTCCTTCAAAACCCAGCGATGTCATAACTTCAGATGTGAGCGGACAGAGCGAATATTACATAAAAGGCACTCAGGAAGGCGTGGTCGCAAAAGATTCAGAAGCAGAGCAGGTGACAGCGACAGTATGCAAAGACACCGGATACCTGGCTACCCCCTGGTGCAGCGATACAGAAACAGCCACGCTTGACAGCGACGATGTCCATGCCAAATATTATTGCTATGAACACAATCTCAATACGGACAAATATCCGATAGATCCGGATCAGACGCTCAATAAAGACTTCGTGTGGGTAGAGCCGAACAACAACAATGATGAAGATGTGGTCGACCCTGGAACAGATACAGATAACAACAACAGCACCAATACCAACAGCACACCGTAAACAGGAGAATCTATGAGAATCATTCTTGCCTCTGCTTCTCCCAGAAGGATAGAAATAATGCGCCGGCACGGAGAATCACCTGAGGTCATTATACCGGACGGCGACGAAAACATCCCGTTCGAACTTGCTGCCTGCGAGCATACCATGTTCCTGGCAATGAAAAAAGCTTTATGCGTAAAAAGACATATCACAGACGTGAATACTGTATCTCCGTCTGTGATCGTCGCAGCGGATACGGTAGTGGTTTTCAGGGATGCGATAATAGGGAAACCTTCCGATAAAAAACAGGCACGCGAAATACTTCACCGGCTAAGCGGGAACGCTCATCAGGTCGTTACCGGGTGTGCCCTGCTGGTTACAGCCGATGCTCCGGATCTGCCTGCCGGCAGGCTTTTTTATGAAACAAGCACAGTATTTTTCAAAAATTATACTGACGCTGAAATCGAAGGATATCTGGACACTCCGGAGCCGTATGACAAGGCCGGAGGCTATGCCATACAGGGCACCTTCGAAAAATACACAGACCGTTTCGAGGGAGACTACGAGAATATAATCGGTCTTCCCTTTGAAAAAATCCGGGAAAACCTTATATCATTATATAATCAACTACGCTGAAAGGAGTTATGAAAAATGACGGAACTTGCTCCAAACGAAAACAAAAACCTGGTGATCGAAGTAGACGGTGCCAGATATCTCAGGATGCCTATAAAGACTCATGTCGTGACGCCGGAGGATGATATCGGCGATGTGGCAAAGAAGTATGCCCTTCCCCATATACAGAAAGGCGACATACTTTTCGTATCCGAAAAATGCACTGCCGCTTCTCAGAGGAGAGCGATCCCCGTAGATGAGATACATCCCCGCAAACTGGCTGTGATACTTTCCGACCACGTTACCAAGACCCCTATAGGGATAGGACTGGGGATGCCCGTTACCATGGAAATGGCCATACAGGAAGTCGGCACTCCCAGAATACTTCTGGCTACAGTGGCAGGAGCAGTAGGAAGGCTCTTCAGAAAGAAAGGCTGGTTTTATGTGGTAGCCGGAAGAAAAGCAGCTACTATCGACGGCCCTGCGGATTATGTCATACCGCCTTATAACAGGTGCGTAGTGCTGAGCCCTGCAGAGCCGGACAAAACCGCACGCGGCATATCCAAAAAAATAGGAATAGAAGCTGCCATCGTGGATATAAACGATTTCGGCGGAGAAGTCATGGGAGCCTCCAGCGACAAGGTCGACAGAGAGTTCATCATAAAGGTGCTCAAAGACAACCCGCTGGGACAGACGAGACAGCAGACGCCTATGGGACTAATACGAAAGATCAGTTAAAAAATATGTAAAAAAACACCGCAGCCGGGCTGCGGTGTTTTATAATTCCAGTTCATACATGCACATAGCCAGCGCCGCTATGCCGGCTGTCTCTGTACGCAGTATGGTATTTCCGAGAGTAACGCTTTCGGCTCCCGCATTTTTCAGCAGCAGAGCCTCTTCTTCGGCAAAACCCCCTTCCGGACCGATTATGACTGCCATCTCATCCGGTTTTCTGCCTATGCCTCTGAGCGCTTCTTTTATGGTTCTGCTGTCCTCATTCTCATAGGGAAATATTATTACCTGAAAACGTTTCAGAACTTCCGGCATTTCTTTCAGATCCATTCCCGGATCTATCCGGGGGGCCTTTCCTCTTCCGCATTGCTTTGCGGCACTGAGCGCGATCTTTTCAAGTCTTTCGATCTTTTTCCCGAAATTTTCCCTGCGGGCGACAACAGTCCTGCCTGTGAAAACAGGAACTATCTCAGCAGCGCCGAGTTCAGTGGCTTTCTGTACTATCAGTTCCAGTTTGTCTTTTTTCGGCATGCCCTGAAACAGAGTTATCCTTACGTCAGGTTCACCGGCAAATTTCTGTTTATCCAGTATCCCGGCGTCTACAGACGTCCTCCCGACAGCCGAAATGCTGCACCTGTACTCCCATGTGTCCGAATCAGAGACCACGATCTCATCGCCTGTCTTCATCCTCAGAACATCACGGATATGGTGCACATCGCCCGGATCGTCTATGATGATGCTGCCGACACCCACATTGTCTCTGTTTACAAAAAATCTTGTCATGAGACTGCCGTGTCCCGTCACACAGCTGCGACAGAACACCATTCTCCTTTTTCCTTTATTTTGACTACGGTGAATCCGCTGCCGCCGAGAGCTCTGACCACCATGTCCTTTTTTTCCAGAAGTATCCCGGAAGAAACGAATATGCCTCCGGTCTCCATATTATTTCTGACTGAGGCTGAAAGATCGGCTATCATTTCCGCTATCAGATTGGCAACGACTATATCGGCCCTGAAATCTATGCCTTTGACCATATCGCCCCGTATTATCTTTATTCTGTCGCTGCAGCCGTTTTTATCCGCATTTTCCTGTGCAGTCCTCACCGCTTCGTCGTCTATGTCCACAGCCAGGACTTCTCTGCTTCCCAGCAATGCAGCAGCAATCGAAAGGATACCTGATCCGCAGCCTACATCCAGCACCTTCCTGCCTGAACACCCGGCTTCCTCCATGAGACTTGCACATAGCGCGGTAGTTTCATGTCTTCCTGTCCCGAAGGCCATGCCCGGATCCAGTTCTATAACTTTCATGCCCTTAAGATCTTTATCAGACTCCCATGACGGCCTTACCGCAATGCTGTCTGTCAGCTGCAGTATATGAAAATCTTTCTTTCAACTGTCCTTCCAGTCTGCATCCTCTACAGTCCTGTCCTCTACATAAAGTCTTCCAAGATCCACTCCGCTGCCGAGCTCCATGTACAGTTCATCGCTTTTAAGCATCATCATATCCGTTTTCATGGCCGTCAGCTGTCTGCGGTTATCCTCATTATCCTCCAGATAAAATATGACTTCTGCTTCCTTATTCCTGTCACAGCTGATATCGGGAGGTACAGTACCGACCCATGTTTTTTCATTTTCAGCCGTTCTTTCAAATTCCCGGGGATCCTGTACCTGCGTCATGTCGATCCCCCTTTTCATGAGAAAAGCCGTGACGTATTCTATCCCCTGCTCTGATGTATATACTGTTGCTTCTATATATCGCATAAACGATCTCCCTTCGGCAGACAAGCCTGCGTATGAATCTATTTTTTCACAGCTGAATACTTTTTCAGCGCATCAAAAGTTTCAGGACTTATGACATGCTCGATCTTGCAGGCATCCTCCGCTGCGATAGCACTGTCCACTCCCAGTTTCACCAGGATATCCGTGATAAGTGTATGTCTTTCATATATAGTTTCGGCCACCGTCCGTCCGCTTTCGGTAAGAACGATGTATCCGTCGCTGTCTGTTTCTATATATCCGCCTTCACGCAGTATTCCTACGGCACGACTGACACTGGGCTTGGAATACCCCATGTATCCGCCGATATCTATAGAACGGACTTTCTGACTTTTTCTAAGCAATATCAGTATCGTTTCCAGATACATCTCCCCCGATTCCTGAAGCTGCATAAAAAAACTCCTTTCATTAAGTGTTTCTCGGATGTTATCGTAACATATCGCCCCTGTTTTTTCAAGGTTGCCTTTTGCTAACCACGAAAGCTTTTCCCTGTATGATCAATTTGTTATTGACATATGCCGGAAACATAATATAATTGAATATAAATGACATATGTCATAAACGATTCCGATAAAAACAAGGAGCAAATAAATATATGAAACTTATGATACCCGCAGAAAAAAATTCCATGGATGAAGAGATGTCTCTTTCCTTCGGACGCGCTTCAGGCTTTATCCTGTATGATACCGATGCCGGAACAGATTCTTTCATTGAGAATCCCGGCAAAGACAACCAGGGCGGTGCCGGGATCAAGGCTGCACAGGCTGTCATCGACAGCGGCGCCGAGGTCCTGCTGTCTCCTCACTGCGGCACGAACGCAGCGGACGTACTGAAAAAAACCGATATCAGGGTCTTCAGTTCCAGACCGGGGACAGTCAGAGGAAACGTGGAACTGTTCCTCAGGGAAGAACTCAGCCGGTTATTCTGAAATGCGTACAAAAGAGGTGGATAGATGAAAATAGCCGTACTCAGCGGCAAAGGCGGTACGGGGAAGACCTTCGTATCCGTCAATCTTGCAGCAGCAGCCGGCAGAGCCGTGTATACAGACTGCGATATAGAAGAACCGGACGGGCATTTGTTTTTCCGGCCGGAAAAAATATCTGAAGAGAAAGTTGCTGTCAGCATTCCGTCAGCAGACAACAGCAGATGCAGCGGATGCCGCAAATGCACGGAATTCTGCCGTTTCAACGCTCTCGCCCTTATCAGGGACAATATATATATTTTTGAAGACATATGTCATTCATGCGGAGGATGTGTATTGCTGTGCCCCGAAAAAGCTTTGACCGAAGTACGGAAAGAGATCGGTATCATTCGGCGCGGGCGTTCGGAAGAAACGGAAATACGTACAGGTATCCTCAACACCGGCGAAGCTTCAGGCGTTCCGGTGATCAGACAGCTGATCACGTCTCTGAAAGACGCAGGCGATATCCCTGTGATCATAGACTGCCCTCCGGGAAGTTCCTGTACCGTAATGGAAAGCATAAAAGATGCGGATTACTGCATACTCATAGCCGAACCCACCATATTCGGAAGATACAATCTCGATATGGCATACCGACTGGTGCGTTCCTTCGGCAAACCGACGGGTGTCGTACTGAACAAATATACCTCCGGCAGGGATCCTTCGGAAGACTTCTGCAGAGAAAACGATGTGAACATACTCGCAAGCATACCCTTCGACCGGGATCTGGGCAGGCTTATCTCAGAGGGCAGGATAGCTGTAAAAGAAGATAAAAAGTGGGAAGAGGTCTTTTCTTCCCTTTTAAGAACCGTAAGCAAAGAGGCAGATCGATGAAGCAACTTCTGATAATAAGCGGCAAAGGCGGAACAGGAAAAACCACTATAGCAGGCGCCTTCATAAAGCTTTCAGGCGCAAAGGCTTTTGCCGACTGCGACGTTGAAGCTCCGAACATGCATCTGCTGCTGAACAAAGGCTACATATGCAGTTCCTCGGCCTATTACGGGCTGGATACAGCCATGATCGATCCCGACAGATGCAATGGCTGCGGTCGCTGCCTTGAACTTTGCCGGTTCAGCGCTGTTTCCTCCGGCGAGACATATGCGATCGACCCACGGCTGTGTGAAGGATGCGCTCTGTGCATGGAATTCTGCCCTGCCGAAGCGATATCCATGAAGAAGCAGCAGGCGGGCAGACTGGAACTCTGCCGCTCAGAAGACGGCAGGAAGATATTTTCCGGAGCCGAGCTCAACACAGGCAGCGGCACTTCCGGAAAACTGGTGGCCGAAGTAAAAAACCAGCTGAAGAAAAATGCCGGAGCAGCAGAAACGGCAGTGATCGACGGTCCTCCGGGCACAGGATGCCCCGTGATAGCTTCACTTAACGAAGCTGACATGGCTCTTATAGTCACCGAGCCTTCGGTATCAGGCATAAACGACATGAAACGTGTACTGGATACTCTGAAAAATTTCAAAACGAAAGCAGCCGTCTGCATAAACAAGTACGACATGAACACTGAAAAATCCGAAGAGATAAAAGCTTTCTGCAGAAAAGAAGGCGTGCGGTATACCGGCAGGATCCCTTTCGATCCCGACCTGCCTGCAGCGGCAGGCATGGAAGCAGCCCTTCCGCAAAGAGGATGTCATGCTGAAAATGCGATAAAGACCATATTTTTCAATACTATGATACTTATGTCTGAAGACAGCGGAGATAAATGAACATGGAGATAAAAGTCCTTTCCGAAAACACATCGTGCAGGCCGGAGATAAAAAACGAGCACGGTCTCAGCCTCTATATAAACGCCTGCGGCAGAAATATCCTTTTCGATACAGGCGCCAGCGGGATCTTTGCGGCAAATGCGGAGGAAATGGGCGCGGATCTGTCCTCGGCCGATATTGCCGTGATCTCTCACGGACACTATGACCACGGCGGAGGCATCAGGACTTTTCTTGATATAAACGATAAAGCAGATATATATATACGGGAAAAAGCCCTTGAAAAGCATTACTCTGTCATGCCGGGCGGCGAAAAAAAATATATCGGTCTGGACCCTTCTCTCGCAAGAGACAGATTCGTCTTCACACAGGAGACCTTTATGATCGGTGAAGGCCTGGAACTTTTTTCCCTGACAGACAGGGATGATGCCGGTCCTTCTCCATCCGGGAATGCGGTCATGTTCACAGAGAACCGGGACGGGTTCCGCCGCGACGATTTTTCGCATGAACAGAACCTGGTGATCTCTGAAAACGGAAAAACGCTGCTGCTTGCAGGCTGCGCCCACAAGGGCATCATAAATATCATGGAAAAATTTCATCTCCTCCGAGGTGTTTTCCCTGACTACGCTATCGGCGGGTTCCATCTGCACAGCAGATCCGGCGATAAAGATGAGGATCCGGCGGCAGTCGAAGATATAGCACGTTATCTGCTGGAAAGCGGTACAACGTTCTGGACCTGTCACTGTACAGGACTCAGATCATATGAGTTGCTCAAAAACGTCATGCATGATAAAATAAATCGTTTATCGGCAGGCGATGAATTAAAAATACAAACAATAAAGGAGTCATAAATCATGAGTGAAAAATGCGATCAGAACTGCAGCGGATGCGGTGAAGACTGTTCTGAAAGAAAATCCCCGGCGGACCTTACCGAAAGGCCGCATGCACTGAGCAGTATCAAGAACGTCATAGGTGTCATCAGCGGCAAGGGCGGCGTAGGAAAATCCCTCGTTACTTCCATGCTGGCTGTAGCTATGAACAAGGCCGGCAAAAAATGCGCGATCATGGATGCTGACATTACAGGGCCTTCCATACCAAAGGCTTTCGGCATAAAAGAAAAGGCCATGAGCAGCGAAGAAGGACTGCTTCCTGTAAAAAGCCGTACCGGCATAGATGTAATGTCGGTCAATCTTCTTCTGGAAAATGATACGGATCCCGTGATATGGAGGGGTCCGATAATAGGCAACACCGTAAAACAGTTCTGGACAGATGTTATCTGGGAAGATATCGATTATATGTTCATAGACATGCCTCCGGGCACCGGCGACGTTCCTCTGACAGTATTCCAGTCTATCAGGACTGACGGTATAATAATCGTCACATCGCCTCAGGAACTGGTGTCGATGATAGTTTCCAAGGCTGTCAGGATGGCTGAAATGATGGATGTGCCTATTCTGGGACTTATCGAGAACATGTCATATTTCGAATGTCCGGACAACGGCAAAAAATATGAAATCTTCGGTTCCAGTCATATAGACGAGATAGCGAAGGATCACAGTCTGGATGTCCTTGCAAAACTCCCCGTAGATCCGAAAATATCCGCCGCATGCGATGCCGGTGAAATAGAATCCCTTGAGGGAGACTGGCTGAAGGCAGTAGCGGAAAACATATCATCGACAGTAAACAAAGGAAAAGATAAATGAGTATCCGTTCAGACAAGGCCGTAAAGCTTTTTCGCGAAGGATATAACTGCTCCCAGGCAGTGTCCGCCGCTTTCTGCGACATCACAGGCATGGATGAAGACACCGCTCTGAAAACAGCATCGTCCTTCGGCGGCGGCATGGGCCGTCTCCGGGAAGTCTGCGGAGCCGTAACAGGTATGTTCATGGCAGTGGGCATGCTTTACGGATACAGCGATCCTTCCGACAAGGCTGCAAAGGACAGGCATTACCAGCTGATCCGCATGCTGGCCGAACGTTTCCGCAGGGAAAACGGCTCTGTAGTATGCCGCGAACTTCTCAGTCTTCCTTCCGGAGCTTCATCTACTGTATCTGAAGAACGGACGCAGGAATATTATAAAAAAAGGCCCTGCACGGAACTCGTGAGATGTGCAGCGGAAATACTCGATGATTATATAGAAAAGGAGAAAAACGATCATGAAAATAGCAGTAGCAAGTGAAAACGGAAAGGTCGCACAGCATTTCGGACATTGTGAGAATTTCACGATCTTCCAGTGCGATGACGGAAAGATCATAAGCACCGAGACCATAGCGAATCCCGGACACAAACCCGGATTCCTGCCCAATTTCCTGAACGACATCAATGCCGAGGTAGTCATAGCCGGCGGCATGGGCGGCGGTGCGATCCAGATCTTCAACGAAAAGAACATAGAAGTGATCACAGGCGCAGAGGGCGATGTGAACGCCGCTGCGGAATCGTATCTCAAAGGTACACTGAAATCCACAGGTTCCGTATGCCACGATCACAGCTTCGAGGGCAGCTGCGGTAACTGATCACCTGAGCGCCGGGCAAAAGTCCGGTGCTTTTTTATTTCAGAGCCAGTATCCTGTTATCTATGAGCCTGGTTTTACCTATCCTCACTGCCACAGCAGCCACAGCAGGTCTTTCCGGCATGACCGCAGACATATCTTCCAGTGTTTCCGCATCCAGCACATGGACATAATCGATATCAGCCAGAGGCTCTTTTGAGATTTCGTCCTCTATCAGCTGCCTGAGGCATTCCGTGTCACAGCAGTTTGCCCGTCCCGATCTGAGATCGTCCTGTGCTTTTTCCAGAGCAGAATTCAGCACTGCCGCAGCTCTCCTTTCATCCGGATCAAGATATACGTTCCTTGAGCTCATTGCAAGTCCGTCTTTTTCTCTCACTGTTTCGCAGACTTTTATTTTCAGAGGCATATGAAGATCTTTCACCATCTTCTTTATGATAAGGGCCTGCTGCGCGTCCTTCTGTCCGAAATATGCCGCATCCGGGCCTGTGATGTTGAAAAGTATGCTGACCACCGTCGTCACGCCCCTGAAATGCCCCGGTCTTGATTCTCCGCAGAGTTTCATGGAAATCTCTCCGTCTACCTCCACCGTTGTGGAACATCCGGGAACATATATCTCTTCCGCGGAAGGATAGAATACGACATCCGCCCCTGCTGCCCCAGCAAGCTGATGATCCCTTTCTATGTCTCTCGGATAACTCTTGAAATCGTCTCCCTTGGCAAACTGCATGGGGTTCACGAAAACGCTGACTATCACCAGATCGTTTTCTTCCCTGGCCTGCCTTACCAGGGACAGATGCCCCTCATGGAGCGAACCCATGGTAGGCACGAATCCAAGGGTCTTATTCCTGCGGTCCGACGCGTTCAGCCAGTCCTGCAGACCGGCGGCCGTTTTGATTATACTCACAATGATCATCCTCCTTCGATGTACAAAAAAATGCCTTTCCATACTTTCGGTATGTTCCGGCTGCGGAGCATGATCCTCAAGACAAATGAAAAGACACAGTATCTTTGTCGAATATACTGTCTCTGTCCCGAAGGATCAAAGCAGACGGCTGTTCCGGGGATCACTCATCCCCTGAATTCACGAAACAATACGGTCCCGGTACGGATACCGTTTCATATACGGCTCACGGACCACATCGGATCAGGTCGATTATAATACATACTGCAGAGGATTTCAATGATATCCTGTTTCCCCGATGCAAAAAGCCTGCAGCACCGGCCGCAGGCTTTTGATCTCATGTATTCTTTTGTCACTTGCAGCATTCGCATTGGATGTTTCCGGCAACGATTCCCTTCCAGTCTCCAAGGACATCATGCGTCCAGCAGTCATCAGCGCCGGCGGCTTCACGCATGGTCAGAGCAAGTATGTACGACAGTTCTTCCACAGTGGCGCCGGCTTCAAGAGCGCCTTTGAAATGCTTCAGCACGCACGGCTTCGACCTTCCTTTGATGGAAAGTGCAAAACATATGAACTGATATGTTTTTTCATCGATAGATCTCTTCTCTTTATATATCTCATCCATCTCATCCAGCTTTTCCGTGAATTCAGGGAAAAACTCCTCCAGCATCCTCATATTCATACCTCCTGTTTTTTCAGTATTTCTTTTGCTTCCTTCACGCTGAGCACCTTGCCCACGGACACTACCTTTCCGTCGATCACGAGGGCAGGCGTCTGCATAACGCCGTAACCGGCGATCTTCGTGAAATCCGTCACATGATCGATCTCGCAGTCGATGCCTGACTCTTCAAGAGCTTCCTTTACACTTTTCTCAAGGCCGTTGCATTTTGCACAGCCCGAACCAAGAACTTTTATATCCATTTCTACCTCCTTATATGAACAGATATTGCAGTGCGTTGAACAAATAACCTATTATTATTATGCCTACTGTCACGATGGATACGAAGACTACCAGCAGCTTCATCTTTATGGCCTTCTTTATCATTATCATTGACGGCAAGGAAAGAGCCGTGACGCTCATCATGAAAGCCAGGACCGTGCCCAGCCCGACCCCCTTGAAATACAAAGCTTCTGCTATAGGGATCGCGCCGAATATATCGGCATACATGGGAATGCCCACAACGCTGGCCAGTATGACCGAAAATGGATTTTTGTCCCCTACCACGGTCTGAATCACATCTGCAGGTATCCAGTTATGGATCAGCGCACCTATCCCGACGCCGATGAAAATATAAAGGATCACTTTTTTCACCGTGGATGCCATCTGATTCCTGGCATATATGATTCTGTCGCGTTTTGTGAGTTCCGGCGCGTCAGCATCCACCGCAGGAGCAGCCTTGATGAAGTCCTCGACATATTTTTCCATGCCCAGCTTCTCTATGAGCGTACCGCCTGCCACTGCGAGCACAAGACCCACGAGTACATAAGCCACCGCTATTTTCCCGCCGAAGATACTCATTATCAGTATCAGGGATCCGAGATCCACCAGAGGCGAGGATATGAGGAACGAAAAGGTCACTCCCACAGGCAGTCCAGCACTGGAAAACCCCATGAAAAGCGGTATGGATGAACATGAGCAGAAAGGCGTCACAGTTCCCAGCAGCGCCGCCAGAGTATTGGCCTTCACCCCGTATATCCTGCCCAGCGTTTTCTTCGTTCGCTCGGGAGGAAAATAACTCTGTATATATGAGATCAGGAATATGAGCACAGAAAGAAGTATCAGTATTTTCACCACGTCATAAATAAAGAACTGCAGGCTGCCGCCCAGCCGGCTGTCAGGATCCAGTCCGGCCGAAGAGAGCATATTTCCTGTAAGCACGTTGAGCCACTTCATGCTGAGGACCTGATTTTGTATAAATTCCCAGATCATCTGCAGCATCCTTGCCCGTTCTCACCGGCTTCTATTCCGGCTATGAATGCCTGAAAATCCTCCAGTGTATCCCTGTTCAGTGAATAATGCGACCATTTTCCTTCTTTTCTGGTATTCACCAGCCCGCATTCGCATAATATTTTCATATGATGTGAAAGCGTAGGCTGAGTTATCTCGAATTTGTCCAGCATCTTGCAGGCGCACTTTTCGCCTTCCGAAAGCATCAGCACTATATGCAGACGGTTCGAATCCGAAAGAGCCTTGCATATGAGAGCATAGTCTATTGCGTTCATTTATTTTTTTCCTTTCTCATATAGATAATCATCTATATGAGAAAGATAACATACATATAGATAACTGTCAATATATTTCCTTAAAAAAAGTCCTCCCTAATGGGAAGACTTTTCTGCATCATCCGGACTGCGCCTGTATATATCGATTTTTATTTGCTTTCGAAGACCAGATATTTCCACCTGACCCTTTCCTGAAAATAATAATCATTGCCCTTTTTCAGATGATAGACATTGCGGCCGATCACTACATCATTGTCATATCGGTTTTCTGTTATGCTTATCATATCAGCCTTTATGTTCTCGACAGCGTCCCAGTTATCATGGGTATAATCCTGTCCTACGGTATATCTGCCTCCGCCGGCAGAGTAACAGGTCTGCGCATGCAGGTCAGCGCCATTATCTTTATGAAATTCCGACCGCAGGTTCTTCACGATAAGCTCTTCCCTGTCCAGAAATGAGATATCTGAAAGCAGTTCTTTCGGAAAAACTGCTGCCAGTTCGTCCTTCAGACATGTATATCCCAGCCGGCCGGAGCGTGCCAGCAGTTCATGCAGACAATCCTCGGTGAAGCTGTATGACGGATTGACCGGATTATTGGATTGATGACCTCTGTTAGTTATTCCTGCCCAGGCTATATACGGTTCCTCGCTGTAATTGCCGACGACATGAAGGGTCGTACATCCTCGCTCCTTATTGGCGTCGAGCCAGCATTCTACCTGAGCCTGCCTCAGACGCAGCTGCTTTTTCGCAGGGAAACAATACACATAACCTGAATCGACGGCTATACGGCCTGTATTCTCCTTCATATATTTTTTGATCCTGTCGAAAAGACTGCTCAGATCCGTCATGGAAGCGCCCGGAGAAAGAAATCTGCGGATGCATGCCGCTGCGGCGAATCCATTGACAGCAAGCATCAGTATGTCCATCCTTATGGTATCCTTTATTTCATAAGTCTCCGCATCAAAGTTATAAAGATATGCCAGCATGAAATCAAATGCGTCCAGAGGCATCAGCGTGCCTGTTTCTTTGTCGCAGAGACGGCTGAAGGTGTTTATGAAGGATTTTACAAGGCCTGAGCAATGCAGAGAAGCCAGATAGCTGGCCTGGAGCAGTATGCTGTCATATACATCCTGCCCTTCCTCGGGTCCGTATATCTGTTTCATCGCAGATTCGACTTCATTCATCAGCCCCGGATAAACGGCAGTGGAATTGGCTGTATTATATTCCTTCATTTCTCTCATATAGTCCTGGGCCACGCCTTCATCCAGATGTTGTTTATATGTCTTCGAAGATATAATCTCATTGTTGTCGTAAGATTTTCCATATGCCCTGACCGTTACGCCGCTGCTGTCCTTATAGACTGTGACTCCCGCAGTTCCCCTAACGAGAGTGACCAGCTCACCGTGATATTTTATTATGAAGTCATAATAATCCGTTCTCAGTTTTTTGAAGTATTCATCTCTGAACGGAACCCAGGCATCCTTATAATCACGGTACTGGACCAGATCCTCCAGAGCGCCGATCTGTTTCTGAAGATTTTTGATTTCCGTAAGTATCTGGTCTACCTTGCTGTCCATCTGACATAGCTTGTTGTAAACTTTGTCGATTTTGGCATCAGTGGATTCGATCACTCCGGTCATCTCAAGAATTTTTTCGGCGACTTGCGCACAGGTACATGCGGTACTGCATGTGGATTTTACAGTATCCCCGTACGTATCCCATAGTTCTGTTATAGTTCCCATTGTATACCCCCTTGCAGGTTTGAAATGAAAATAAGAAAAACATACAGGGGCAAAAAACGGCTCAGCTTAAGAAGTGCAAAGACTGACAATCATTTTGCTATAAAAAATGGCTCTATAATAAATGTTGGGGTGGAGAGATAACTCTCCGCTCTGGCATTTTTTAATTTTATCAAAAAAAGAAGAGCATGCTGCCCATATATCCTTTACAATAAGTTTACCACAACGAACCAAAAGG
>Ga0183096_1001490_pt1 | contig 19833 bp, 15 predicted proteins | sample Biomet5_FD_127791 | JGI IMG/M metagenome (GOLD analysis project Ga0183096, IMG submission 127791) | Microbial communities from bioreactor (seeded with sewage sludge) at LBNL, California, USA - Biofuel metagenome 5 (version 2) (version 3) | ecosystem: Engineered > Bioreactor > Anaerobic >... | reverse complement strand
CCACAACGCCGTGTTCGTCGGAAATGATGAACACGGCGTTGCCCGTCACGGGCACAAGCGGAGCATCTATACCTCCGGCAAAAGCTATCGCGGCAACATCGAGAGCAGCGATCCGAGGTACAGCTTCCACTGGGTCGGCGTATCCGATCAGCTCTATGTGTTCGAAGCGCCCATCGATCTTCTGTCGTACATCAGCATTCATCAGGAGGACTGGCGGAATCACAACTATGTGTCCCTCTGCGGAACCTCCGAGCATGCCATGCTCTGGATGCTGGAGCAGAATCCGCAGCTCGGAGAGATTGTCCTGTGTCTCGACAACGACGATGCCGGCGTGAAAGCAGCTGAGCGGCTGACAGTATTCCTCGCCGAACACGGATATGAAGACATACGGTTCGACCGCTCCAAAGAAAAAGACTGGAACGACGAACTGGTGCGTGCCTGCGAGCCGGAAGAAAAAATGACTATGCAAATGGAGTGAAATCATGCAGGACAAAATCTATATCCTGATTGCCGCAGGCGCGATTATGTTCGCCGTCATCGGCGGACTGTCGCTGCTGGCGCATTACTATACTCTCAACGGCATCAAGAGCCGCACGGTGGGCGACGGTCAGCACGGCACCGCCCGCTTCGCCACGAAAAAAGAAATTGAGCGCACCTACAAGCGCATTCCGTTTCGCCCAAAGATGTGGCGCAAGGAAAAGGAGCAGCCGAAGGAACAGGGCATCATCCTCGGCAGCGTCGGCAAGAAGAATGAGGTCACGGCGCTGGTGGACACCGACGACGTCCACACACTGATGATTGGTGCATCCGGCGTGGGCAAGACGGCGTTCTTCCTCTATCCCAATTTGGAATACGCCTGCGCCACGGGCATGAGTTTTCTCTGCACCGACACCAAGGGCGACCTGTTCCGAAACTACGGAGCCGTGGCCCGCGACTATTATGGATATAATATCTCCGTCATCGACTTACGCAATCCCACCCGTTCGGACGGCAACAATCTTCTGCACCTCGTCAACAAGTACATGGATGAATACCGTGCCGACGAACACAACCTGGCCGCCAAAGCCAAGGCGGAAAAGTATGCAAAGATCATCAGCAAGACCATTATTAGCTCCTCCGGCGACAGCGCCAACTACGGACAAAACGCCTTCTTCTATGACGCGGCGGAAGGTCTGCTGACCTCGGTGATTCTGCTGCTGGCGGAGTTCCTGCCGCCCGACGACGAGCACCCGGAGGAACGCCGTCACATCATCTCCGTGTTCAAAATGGTGCAGGAGCTTTTGGAGCCGTCGAATGTCAGAGGCAAAAGCCAGTTCCAGCTTCTGATGGCAAAGCTCCCGCCCGACCACAAGGCCAAATGGTTCGCCGGCGCGGCGCTCAATTCTTCCGACCAGGCCATGGCCTCCGTCATGTCCACCGTGTTGTCACGGCTCAACGCCTTCCTCGACAGCGAGATGGAGCAGATTCTCTGCTTCGATACCGCCATCGACGCGGAGAAGTTCTGCAATACCAAGAGCGCCATCTTCATCGTACTGCCGGAAGAAGACCTGACGAAATACTTCATGGTGTCCCTGATGATCCAGCAACTCTACAGGGAGATTCTTTCGGTAGCCGACGAGCATGGCGGGAAACTGCCGAACCGCGTGGTGTTCTACTGCGACGAGTTGGGTACCATCCCGCCTATCGAATCCCTGCAGCTTATCTTCTCCGCCTCCCGTTCCCGCCGCCTGCTCATGGTGCCGATTATACAGAGCTTCGGGCAACTCCAGAAGAACTACGGCAAGGAGGGCTCGGAGATCATCGTCGACAACTGTCAATGTACCATCTTCGGCGGCTTCGCGCCCAACAGCCAGACCGCCGAGGTGCTTTCAAAGGCGCTGGGCAGCCGCACCGTCATGAGCGGCAGTATCAGCCGCGGTAAGAATGATCCCAGCCAGTCCCTGCAGATGATGGAGCGCCCACTCATGATGCCGGATGAGTTGAAATCACTGCCCAAGGGACAATTCATTGTCATGAAAACTGGGACGCATCCCATGCAGACGCGCCTGCGGTTATTCCTCGACTGGGGCATCACCTTTGATACTGTGTACGAGGTTCCGGAGAAAGCGGAGCGCAAGGTGGCATACGCTGACAAGGACGAACTGGAGCGGCGAATCGTGACGCGCTTCCATTCTGACAAAGCCGTTGAGAATATGCCTGTTTCCGACAAGCGCACGCAGGCCAGCATGAGCCAGCAGCAGTCCAACTACAGTCTGAGGGATTCCAAAGCACGTCAGAGGCAGAGATCACAGTCGCAGGAGGATAAGGTATGAGTTATTTCGGAACCATTTACGCTGAGGACATCCCGCACCGCGCGAAGGCGGTCTACATGTACCTGAAAGACCGAGCGAACCGGAGCGGCACCTGCTGGCCCGGTATCAACACCATCGCCAAAGACCTGCATCTCTCCCGCAGCACGGTCAAGCGGGCGCTGGGCGATCTCACCAGGCGCGGCTTCATAAAAAAGGAGCCGTGCTACCGTGAGAACGGCAGCAACAGCTCCAATTTGTATTCAGTACAAAAGATCAAGCCGTAAAACAGTGTAAAAACATGTCCTTCCGTCAGGGGGCCTTTATCGCCATTCTCTGGACCGAGAAGGGGTTCACGATGGCCCCCCTTGAAGGACCAACCTGAAGGAAAATATTATAGGCAGAGATAAAAATAAAACGTAACGGAGTTATAAGAACAATAAGCGCAGTTTCGTTTGCATATCTGCTCTAAGAACTTGAAGAAAACTATTTTATTTTTGAAGCTATACTGGTATAATTGAAAGCAAGAGCAAGCAAGAGTTTTGTCCTTGTTCATGCATAAAATGAGGAGAGTGCAATCATGGATGTCTGTTACAACAAGCTGTTTAAACTCCTAATTGATAAAAGTATGAGAAAGACAGAGTTTGGCAAAGCGGTGGGCATTAGCCAGGGAACCCTTGCAAAGCTCTCAAAGAATGAAACAGTGTCCATGGATGTCATCATCAGGATCTGCAGGACTTTAAACTGCACGGTAGATGATATCATGGATATTGTCCCAAGTCCGGAAAATGGGACAAGTCCAGATCTATAATCAGAAAAGGAAAGGTGTAGATACCCGCAATGGAGAGTAAAGAGTATAGCGCAGGTGCCGTCAAGCTTTCCTTTTGGTTTATGGAGTTTCGCAAGGCTGTTAGCATGCTCCGCGAGGGAAAGACCTCTGATGACATTAAGGCAATCAATAAGCAGCAAAATATTTTTGGCGCGCCGACAGCAGAACGCGCCGAAAAGATCTGCAACACCGTTATAGCCAGAATCAACTGTCTGGACAAATCCTTTTACCCTGTGTTTCTGGAAAGCGATATCGCCACACAGAAGCTCTTTGCCCTTGCCGCAGACATGGCAAACGACACGCTGTTTTTTGATTTTGTGTACGAGGTTATCCGAGAAAAGATGATCGTCGGCAGCAATGAATTTGCAGACAGTGACGTGCGGATCTTCTTTAAGAACAAACAGGTACAGGATGAGAAAGTAGCGGGCTGGACGGATGCCACCATAAAACGCCTTGGCGCCAGCTACAAAACGATGCTGTTTGAAGCCGGCATGACCGATCACAGAAAAGTCACCCGCAAAATTATTCGTCCGATCCTTGATCCGGCACTTTCTCATTGGCTGGATGACCATGGTATGCAGCCTGTTCACAAGGCATTGGCGGGGGTGAGATAATGGCAAACTTGGAAGAAAGATTAGACCAATTGGAGTCGGCGATCAAAAAGCCAGTCTTTCGGCAAAATAAAGGCAAGGCCAATGAAGTCAATTACTGGGTTTTTGATTATGCTCCCGAGAAAGAACTGGACGTTCGGGAGAGGATTTCCTATCTGAAAAGTAAGAACACAAAAGGGACAGATGGCTTTGAACTGGTGGTATTCGACTTGTACGACATCATCATAGACCATCTGGAAAGCAAAAACTTTGTTTCAAAGTGTGAAAGCTTTGAGGAGAAAAAAGGCATTGCCTATGTGGCTACAACCGTTCAGCGAACGCTAAAAATAACTGACAAAGATAATTTGATTGTGAAATACATCATTGAACACACCCCGGAAAATGCGGTTGTGTTTCTGACAGGCATCGGAAAATGCTACCCGCTTTTGCAGTCTCCGGAGGTATTCAACAAAGTGCTTTACAATATGCCGCAGGAGTTTGCGGCTGTGCCGATGGTTCTCTTTTACCCTGGCGCATACACCGAGCAGGAACTGGTCGTGTTTAACGAACTGAAAGAAGATAACTACTATCGCGCATTCCGGATCGTACGCTAAGGAGGTCGCTGCAATGTTCATTAAGGATATGTTTCAAAAGCCGATTGACCGAGAGATTCAGGGCGTCATTATCGTCGGACAGGATGAAAACGCCAATGTCCAGCAGGAGATGGAAGAGTACGTCGTGACCAAAGAGCTGCAAAAGCATTTTGCGGATTTCTTTGCCGCCTATAAAAAGGGGATCGTGGGAACAACGCCGAAAATGGGCGTTTGGATTTCCGGCTTCTTTGGAAGCGGTAAATCTCACTTCCTGAAAATATTGTCCTATCTTCTGGAGAACCGTGAGGTGGGCGGCAAGCGCGCTCTTGATTACTTTATCGACGACAGGAAGATCGAAAACCAGATGGTATTAGCGGATATGAAACTGGCCGCCGATACCCCGACAGATGTTGTCCTGTTTAACATTGACTCCAAGAGCGACTCCAACGGAAAACAGAGCAAGGACGCGATCGTCAATGTATTTCTGAAGGTATTCAATGAGATGCAGGGATTTTGCGGGGCCATGCCGTCCCTTGCGGATCTGGAGCGCCGCTTGACAGAAGACGGACGATTTGACGAGTTCAAGGACAAGTTTGCCTCTGAGTACGGAAAATCCTGGGTGGATTCCCGTCAGGACTTCGATTTCATTCAGGACACCATCGTGGATGTCCTCACCGCCATGAATTTCATGAGTGACCAGGCCGCCAGAAACTGGTGTGAGAAAGCGGCCGAGCCTTATCGGATCAGTATCGAAGAATTTGCCAAGCGTGTGAAAGCCTATATTGACCGCAAGGGCGGCAACCGCCATGTGGCGTTCCTTGTAGATGAGGTCGGCCAATACATTGGTGACGATTCCAAGCTGATGCTGAATATGCAGACCGTGACCGAGGAATTCGGCAAGGAGTGCAACGGCAAGGTCTGGGTGATCGTAACCAGCCAGCAGGATATCGACTCTGTGACCAAAGTCAAGGGCAATGATTTCTCAAAAATTCAGGGACGCTTCGATACCCGTCTGTCGCTGTCCTCCGCCAACGTGGACGCGGTCATCAAGAAGCGTATTCTGGAGAAGAACGAGACAGCCGCGCAGATGCTGCGCCTGCTCTATGGGCAGAAAGCAACCATCATCAAAAACCTGATCGTGTTTAACGACGGAGTTGAGAAGAAGCTCTATGCCGATGAAACGGACTTTTCCTGCGTGTATCCTTTTGTCCCCTATCAGTTTAATCTGCTGGCGAGCGTGTTGACATCCATCCGCACCCACGGCGCGTCGGGCAAGCATCTTTCCGAGGGTGAGCGCTCCATGCTGGCCATGTTCAAAGAATCAGCCATGGAGTATATGGATCACAGCGAGGGCACAATTATCCCGTTTCACGCTTTCTACGATGCGCTGGAGAACTTCCTGGACCACAGTCACCGCGGCGTAATTATCAAAGCTTATGAAAATAGCTTCATCAATCCGGAAGGCAAAGACAGCGAAGTGTTTGCCATCAATGTGCTCAAAACCCTGTTCATGATCAAATATGTGCAAGACATCACGGCCAACATCGACAACATCACCAGCCTGATGATCTCCAATATCGACGATGACCGCATCGAACTGAAGGCTCGGGTTGAAGAAGCGCTTAAGGTTTTAATGCGCCAGATGCTGGTGCAGAAAAACGGCGAGATCTATGTATTCCTGACCGATGAAGAGCAGGAGATCAATCGTGAAATCGAAGGCCAGAATGTGGAGATGGCCGAGGTCATTAACAAGGTTTCCGAGATGATCTTCGAGGATATCTTCCCCGATAAGAAATACCGCTGCCTTGCTTTCAATGGCCGGTATTCCTTTTCGTTCAATCAGACGGTGGACGACCGCCCGTACAAGGCCAATCAGACCTACGATGTGGGCGTCCGCGTTTTGACTCCGGCCTCCGAGTACGGCAATGACGAAACCACACTGCGCATGATGTCCGGTCAGGGCAAGGAAGTGGGTTGGCAACAGGAACCATGACAAAACTCCGTAGGGACGAAGATGTTTCAATGGACGCAATCAAGAGAATATGTCAAGTATGCAAATGTAATATAGGTGAAATGATGGATATTTTACCTGACGAAAACGAGAGTTAAAAAGCTTTTCAAAAAAGTGTTAAGTTTCGCCGCAATTCTCCCCAATATATGTATAAGAGTAAAACATAGAAAAGAGAAGGGCGATTCTAATGAAGACTTGTATTTATTGCAAAACACCTGCGCAGGGTGTCCACAGTTTCTTTTTGCTGACGGAAGAGGCTGAGTATTTTCTGTTCAGCCAGGGCTATCGTAAAGGTGTTCACAGCTATTTTAGCAAGGGCGTCTTTCTGGACGATGCACGAGATTATAGTAGAAGCAATCACGGTAGTGCTGTCCTTAATTAAACTAAGAAACCCAGTCAGAAGAGAAGTTTAAGGATTAAATACTGCGCATATAAGGAGACAGACAAAATGAAGAAGATACTGTTCTGCAATATTCCGATGACTGTAAAAGCCCAGAAAAGCGTATATAGAAGTGAAAATTACTCAGTACCCGTTTCAGTTAGAGAAGTGTGTTATCCGGTATCAGCATTTCTTGAAAAGACCCTCACTGGTGACGATGAAGTCAAGGCGATTTTGCTTGTGAAAAAAGATGAGATAGGATACTACAAAAAGAATATAAGCGGCTGTGTAGAAGAACTCATGGAAGTTGCGGAAGTGACTGGTGCAAAGATTGAATATAAGATTATCGACACCGAGTTTACTGAAGCGCAAGCAACACACGATGGTTTGCTTTTATCTATCGTAGATGAGCTGGAAGAAAAAGCACATATCGTTGCAGATATTACATACGGGCCCAAAGATCTTCCTATCGTACTCTTTACAGCCATGAATTTTGCAGAGAGATTCTTTGACTGTGAAATTGATAACATCGTTTATGGACAAGCTACCTTTGTTGACGGTAATCCTCAGAATACAAGAATCTGTGACATGATTCCCCTATACTATTTAAATTCGGTGGCAAATACAGTACAGTGTTCTGACCCCAGTAAAGCAAAACAAATGCTCAAATCGCTTCTTTCAATATAGGAGGCAAACAATGAGTAAAAGCAGAATTGATTACGAAAATTTAATTCGTAATTCTATTCTCTTTTCGTTGGATAGGAACATTCAAGCGACAGCGTACCGCAGAGAAGCGTTGAAGATGGTAGAATATTTATATCTCTATATGTACTCAATTAACCCTGAAAAATATAAAGAGTTTGGGTTGGAGATTACTGAGACAGCCAATCGGTGTATTAAAAATCATGTGCCAGAGGCTGGTGACTTTCTGAATTACTTTAATGCAGCCATCGCAAAAGAGTATAGAAAAGCGTTAGCTCAGAAGCAACTTGTGGAACATCATGCCGGGGTTCATATACCGGAAGATGATATGCGTATTATTCGGAAATACATGAAGTATGCTAAATACAGAGGATACTGTGAGTTGGATAACGAAGCGGTTGATACACTTGCAGAAGCCACAGGTATTGCCAAAGAGAGAATAATCGACTGTATTGTTCATTATCAAGGAACCTACTCGATCAGCGATACTTACACAACGGACAATGGAACAGAAGCAAGTTTGTTTGATTTAATTTCATGCATAAAGCATGATGCAGAGACCGTAGTAGAGTATGAAGCAGCGCAAGATTTTTTAGAACACATTAACGAAGTATTCCAAACACGACAAGCGAGACAAAAGCATTTGCTATCAAAACTGTTGACAGCCAAAGTCGCGGGCAGATTATCAGAAGATCAGCGATTGCTGCGCTATGCCCAACAACTCGATTTTTTTGACGATGGCATATATGCCAAATCACACAGGATGGGTTCCGCTGTGACCGCCAGGGAAATTGGGAATACATTAGGTATTTCAGAACAGAGTGTCAGCCGTACATACAAGGCGTTTATTTCGTTAATTTAAGCGGAGGTACTTATGCCAGCAGAGTTATATCTAAACAAAACTTTCTTTGACACTCAGAGAAGGAAATATCGGCCTACTGCTGAGATAAACTCCGGGGAAAACTGGATTGAGATGATGACAGAGGACAACAAACTACTTGTCATGTTTCATGACCTGGATGATTCTAAGCAGCAACAGAGCCGGTTAGAATGGCTTTTTAACATTAGTAGCAGAAGCGAACTGGATGATATACTTGTGTTTCCTTCTGCTGCCTTGACAGGGTTGAAAAGAAGCGAAATCGGTTATATATCTGAGCCCAATAATGCAACAACCTTGAACTGCTATATACATCCGGGCAAGGGCGAAAAGTTATTCAAGTGGTATTGTGATAAAACCGGAGGCATTGCATATAGGCTAAAAATTGCGTACAGCATCGCTAACGCATTGCAAAGGGTACACGCAAACGGATATTGTTTGGTGGATATTTGCCCCAATCATGTTCAGTTACAAGAGTATAATACCGAGAAAGAGCCGCTCCCTGCCATTCAGTTTTCGGGAGCAGATCGCATTAGCTCCTACACATTTCCAGCGGAAACTATTGGCACAGCTACTTACTGTGACCCGCTCGTTTATTTGAAGCGGTCTGGTGTATCGACTTACTCAGATGCCTATTCTTTTGCGGTATTAATCTTCGAACTTCTGACAACTTGCCATCCTTTCATCGGGGAAGATGCAGAGGGACTTTCTGGGGCAGAACTTTCATCAGCTGTTGACAGTGGAAAGCTGGATTATATTGGGGATACTTGTAGTAGCAATAATAAAAGTGAAAATTTCGAGTATACGCAGATTTTCCTGCCGCAAGATTTAGCAGCGTTATTTGAACGGATGTTTGTCGAAGGAAAGTACAATGCGTCAGCTCGACCGACAATAGATAATTTCAAGAGTGCCATTATCCAGTCAATAAGGAAAATAATCAAATGTGATCATAAGGGTTGCGAACGAGAGTACCCCTATAATGATGAGCATCTCTGTCCATTCTGTGATTGTCATACAGAACGAGTCATAACGGCAAGAATCAAAAAAATTATCTCCGCATCTGAAAAGTTGCTTCTTCCCTATGATGGAATCAAAGGATTTTCTACTTTGCCAGTTATTGAAGAAGAAGCCAATTTTATGGTCATTAAAGCCGGAACAAATAAAATAACCCGATCTTGTTTTGAACCGTCATCAACAACAGAAAAAGCAAATATTGGACTTTTGCTTCACTATTCACCGAAGAAAAAACTCCTTGGTGTAAGAAACCATTTCAAGAAGCTGGACGTAGCAGTAGATGGAAAAGTTCTTACCCCATACACAAAGGCGGACAAAGGACAACATTCGGATACTTGGTTTCCTGACAATAGGTCAGTAAGTATTGAACTTCCAGACAATGCTCAGATAGAACCAGAAGCAATCGTTCAAATAGAATCTGACGAGTATGGTTTAATCACTCATAAATGGATAGTTACCATTAGATAAGGAGTTCGCTTATGAACAGTAAAGATATACGCTTTGCCACACAAGAATACGCATTTAATGTGCGGTGCAAAGACAGTTCTATCGAACTGAAGGTAAATACAATCTATGAATACCAAATCGTTGCTGATGCCCTGTTAATTGGCAATAAAAGTTGTTTTGTGCCTGTTGATGTACTCAATGTGAAATCAGAAGTGTTTCTCGAACTTAATAAATATGCTGGAAAATCATTGCTGAGGCTTGATAGGGCGAATCCCGAAACAGAGACTTATGTGTTTGATCTTCTATGCTTCTATCAGCATACACACTTTGAACAGCCATATCAGATTGTGCTGGATGCTGCCATCTATCCTGAACTGCGACGCCGGAACCTGGATTCTAAAAGTGCTGTAAAGTTTCTAACCAACGAGCTCGTTTTTGACGGGAAATATTGGTTTGCGTATGGAAATGATCGGCGCAACAATGAGCAGCGCCTATACGGAAAATCTGTATCTGTGGCCGTCCGTCCATCTCCACAAGGATATCTTCATGTATTAGATATTCGGGAACACAGGAATCGTTTGGACAATTTGATTACTCTGATGAGTGGAACCATCGAAATTAAGGATGATACCGAAGCACTTCAGAGAGTAACCGAAGAATTTCTTGACAGATACCAGCAAGCTACTCGTGACAATGCGGAACTAATTAACCTTTGGAAAATCTATGACGAGTTGGACCAAGAGGCCGTTAAGGCCGATGCTGCAGACATGGGCTTTTTGAAATACAAGAGCTATCACCGCAGCAAAGGCAACTTGGTCTTCAATGTAGACGGTGGATATGTTCTGTCTGAGTTTTTGAGAAGTGATATGCAGTATGCGGTTCTTTCGCCAGAGTGCTTTAATCAGGAACAGCCCCTTGAATATAGCCCTAAAGCTGCAATCGTGATTGGCTCCGAATTCGATAAGAAGTGTGTGAACACGACAGAGTTCATCATTTCAGAAGAGTATATTGACTCCTTTAAAAAGCTGCCCGACCGAGGTTATATTGTCCCAAGCATTAACGGTTCTATCATTCAAAGCAAGCGGCGAAAAGCGGCGAGAAACCGTATCCTGAACGGCGAGAACCCGCTGCCAGGACTCAATCTGTTAATTCAGTCCGGTGATATTGTCGGTGTTATCGGTAAAGAAAGGCCAGCAGTTACTGACCATCTTCACAAGTATATTTTTGGCTCAGACAAGACGAAAGACTTCAATGATCGTCAAAAAGAAGCTATCCGCATCGCTGTGAACACCCCGGATATTGCAGTTATTCAGGGGCCTCCTGGAACAGGCAAAACTCAGGTCATCAAGGCGATTATCGAACGAATCAACGAACTTGAAAACGGAGAAGCTCGCATCCTGGTTACATCAACACAGCATGATGCAGTAGACAATGCAATTAAAGGTGTTTCTTATGGTGGTGTTCCAGTCAACAGAGTATTTAACCGTGAACGGGCAGCGACAGAGGATGCCCCTGTGTTTGGCTGGATTGATGAGATGATAGGCTCGTGCACAGCGTGGCTTTCAAGGAATCGAACCCAGAGTACAACGCAGGATATATTTACCTGTATGGCAGCTCTGAAGGATGCGGACGGAGATGTGGTACGGAACAAACTGAAAGAGTTGTATCACTTGCTTCAAAAAGACGGATATTCTGCAGAAGTGCTTGCAATGCTCAACGATACCATTGTTGAATTGATTGATGTTTCTGAACCAACATTTTATGCTGATGGAGACACGCTTTTCCTGGAACTGATTGAACGCCAGCGTATAACTCGGGACACATTCTTGGCTGATGGAAGCAAACAACTCGGGAATTTGGAGCGATATCTGAAATTTGACTGCGATGATGTGGACTTTGAAATTCCTGGCTACTGGAAGCAGTTAAAGCAGGCTACCAGTGAAACAGATGAATTAGACGAGTTGCTCGCTCATCTGAAAGCTGACTTGGGCGTATTGAAAAACATGTGTGCCGGTGCCGAAGAGGGTAGCAGTACAGCAGAAGACTTGGATAAAGTGCTGGCGCCTGTAATCGCTGCCATCAACAGCGAGCTTGCTATGCGTACTGATGAATTGAATGATTCGCAAAAGTTGTACAACCAAGTCTGGTTATTCAAGCGTGAACTAAGCAATATTCAAAATGTTAAACAGCTCATTTCGGCCTACTCACAGGTGAACGCTGCTACTTGTCAGCAGTCCGCCAACAAGTATATTAGTCCGGCGATGAAGGGTTTCGATGAGAAATACGACTATGTGATTATTGATGAGGCAGCCAGATCCAATCCATTGGACCTTTTGATCCCGATGTCTATGGGTAAGAAAGTGATTTTGGTTGGTGACCATAAGCAGCTTCCTCATATGGTTGAGCGGGATATCGTAGAATCTGTAATTGCAAAAACAAAGGATAGCACTGCCGGCCAGGTCTTGGAGGAATCCTTGTTTATGAGATTGTTCAACAATGTTCACGAAGCAGATGAGAAAGCGAAGCTCGATCCTAACAAGCCGGTACACATCAGCAGAACCTGTACACTTAACGAGCAATTCCGTATGCACTCACAAATTTGTGAGCTTATCACTGTGTTCTACCAGGACGAGCATCTGAAAACCGCTTGTGCAGATGTTGATAAGCTTCACAATCTGAATCTGTATAATAATAAGTCCCTTGTTTGGTTAGATGTTCTGCCCAACGAAAAACATCCTGCCGAGTCTAAAGGCGTCAGTAAGTCCAGACCTTGTGAGGTGGAAATCGCTCGCAAGGAACTAAGTAAAATACTCATGGCAAACTCTGAATTTGATGTGGGTATTATCACATTTTATAGCAAACAGGCGGAACTTTTGAAGCGAATGGTTGAGGACGAGTTCCCCAGTGATGCATATAGAATTTCCGTTGGAACTGTTGATGCCTTCCAGGGTAAGGAGTTTGATATCGTTATTCTTTCTGCGGTTCGCTCTAACATTGAAACCGATATGAGAAAACGAGTTGGCTTCTTGAATAATAATAACCGTCTTTGTGTTGCATTTAGTCGCGCAAAGCGTCTGCTGATAACTATTGGTGACAGTAAGACGGTTGCTAACGATGGTAAAATCACGATTATTAATCCGTTGAACGAACTACTCCAGAGAAGCAAACAGGAGGACGTTGGATATTATGAAGCTCTTTGACTTTGGTGCAGAATACAGAGGAAGAAAGCCAGAAGCATTAAAAGCTATTGCGTGGCCTGTTAATGCTTGGGGGTGTTACATTCCTGATAATGTAAATCCCTACCTCAATATACTTGAAAAACTGATCCTCTCATTGGTTAGCAAGGGCGTTGCCACAACCAAGGCTGAAGTAAAAGACATTCTGGTAGAGCAGCTCCAACTGAACGAAGATCTGGTTGATAATGTCCTTGAGGAGTGTGCAACAAAGCACTTTAATCAGACCTACAAAAAAGAATTAAAACTCAAGGCAGATTCAGAGAAATCTTTGGAAGCGCTTGAGGGGGACATTACGCCTGAAATGGATATGTCAGATACGCATAAGAAGGTATATCTCATCCAGGATGCTGTAACTAACATGGTGGTTCCTCGGTTTAACATTGAGAGAATACAAACCGATAATGAGAGCGTATTTGTAGATGACAAGGATTGTGTGATTTTACAACCGGTCTATTACCAACAGCCCAAAACTGCTGCGATTAACAATGCGCTCCGTTTGTGGGGAAGAATTTTCAAAGCAATGAATACGGGAGAGACTGTATCTAAGAATAGCATCGACTTGGAAACCGAACCTGCGGACCCAGCCGATGACAGCTTTGAGTTAGAGGAACCAGCCGAAAAAGCTCTCGCTGACAAAGAGAATAGCCCCAGGAGAATTGAGGCCATTACCGTTTATGATGATAAGCCAAAAACCTATTACGCAAAAGGATATTTGGCATTCAATCCAAGCAATCCAACAGAGATTGAAATCATTTCACCGTTTGGAAGCTATTTTGATAACTGGTTTATGAAACTGGTGAATAAGTTGAGAATATCCAATGCTGCCTTTGAGGAGGATCTGCAACTGTTTTTAATGGAGAAAACAGAGCAGTTCAAGGATACTGTTGCTTTTGCAAATGACCTTGACATTCAGCTGTTTAATGATTTCCCAGTTATTTGCAATGACAAAAAGTATGTCGTCCTTAGAAAGGCAATCAAAGAATTATCGAAGGATGTTGACCGTATCTGCAAAGGAGAGGATGAATCAACGAACTTCGTAAAAAATATGCGGACCGCTATCGAGGTAATGTTCAGGACAGTGATCGAAGAAAATCCGGATATTGCTCAAATGAAAAACGCATATCATGAGCTGAACGATTTTTACCAATACAAATTTGATTTGCGTCGCCTTGTAGAAACCAATCGCTTGGATAGCGATATAAAACAGTGCTATATCAGAGAGGGCATCTACAAGAATGTTATCAACCCCTACCAAGGAAACACGAAGGATAATGCGGCATTGATTCTCCTGTATGCGGACAAGCACCCACAGAGTGCGGCAATGAGGTTTGTCAAGGACTATGACCACTTGTTTGTTGAGGTTCTTGATTTGATTAACCTTGGAAATGACGCATCTCACGGCGGTGATAAATATGCCGAAATGTACTTCTCAAAAGAAGCAGCAGAGAGGTACTATTCTCAATACGAAAACATTGCGCGAGCCCTGTACACTTATTTGGTGGAAGGAGATAAGTAAATTGGCAAAGAAAAATAGACGCCAGAATTTCCAGGCTAAACCGGCAGGAAATCCGGTCATTGAAAAAATGCAGGCAGAGAAAGCTGCCCGTGAAGAAGAGCAGCTTTTGTCTGATGAGCGAGTAAAAGCAAAGCTGGAAGAACTCGACCAAAAGATTGCTGAGACGGGAACAAATCTTAACCAGAAAAAGGACGAACTTGAGGCTGAGTATCAGACAAAGCAGGCGGCTTTAGAAGCGGAAAAGGAAGAGCTTGCACAGAAACTGGCTTCTATAGAACAGCGTGAAAATGCTGCTTTGGATGCAGCGAATGAACTTGATGCAGAGAAAACCCAAGTTAGAGAAGCGACCATCGCAGAAATCCGTGCGGATGAACAGAGAATTCGTGAGGATGAGCATGAAAACCTTCTTTCGGCTTGGGAAGAAGAAGCTGACTCTAAGCGTGTAGCTCTTGCATCTGAACTGGAATCTCAGAGAACCGCAACTTCAGAAGAACTCCAAAAAGCACATGATCTTCGTTTAGCTGCTGAGACTGAACGCCTGGAAAGGGTTCACTCCGCAGATAAAGAAATTGAAGAAAGATATGCACAGCTTTCAAACGAATATCAGGCCAAAATGGCAGAACTTAATGCAGCTTTGGCCGATTATCAGCGTAAAAAAGCTGAGTACGATATGGATCTTGAGGAACTGGAAGGTGACCGCCTTTATTTGCAGGAATTAAAGAGCCGTTATGAGGGCTGCTCTGAAGTAGAGGTTAAGCGCCTGCAGCTAAAGATTGATCATCTTGAAGAAATTAACATGGCAAGTCAAGAACGAATTTCCGAGCAGTCGAAAAAAATTGCACAGTTGGAAGTTCGTGCATTGGACACCAGTGGGCAGTCTGCCTATGAGCGTATTGATAAATTGGAAACACTTCTGGAGACAGCAACATTGCAACTTGATGAATACTCAAATCTTCCTTCCGCAAACAGAATTGCAGAACTGCAGCATTGTGAAGAAATGCTTAATACACAGCGGCTGGAATTGGAAGAAACCAAGACGCAGCTCACTACGACACAGGCACAGCTTGGTGCGTATGCTCTTGACAAGCGAGAACTGGAAAACGCTCGCACTACGGCATCTGCGTTGCAGTCCTTAAATGAACAACTGCAGAAAAAATTGCAATATATCACGGAGCAGTACAAAAGCAATCACGAGAGTAAGTTCCAGGGGTTATTGGAGATAGATGCAGAGCCATATGAGGCATCTGAAAGAGAGGCCTTCACCGGATCTCTTGCGGAACTGGTGGACTATGTGAGAAATTACGGAGCAAGTCCTAAGAGAAAAACCCCTATGTACTATTCAGCCGAAACAATCCGTGTGTTTATTTCTTCGTTGGCAGCATCTGAACTGGCATCAAGATTCTTGATTCTACAGGGCTTGAGTGGTACCGGCAAATCCAGTTTGCCAGAACTTTTCAAAAACGCTTTGGATATTCGGTGGCACTCCATTTCGGTACAGCCTTCATGGAGAGACAACCGGGAACTTCTTGGTTATGATAACGACTTCACAAATCGTTTCAAAGAAACCGATTTCACAAAGGCGCTTTATCGTGCATCCATGGGTGATTACAAAGACGATATCGTGTTCATCGTGCTGGATGAAATGAATCTGGCCCGGATCGAATACTATTTTGCGGATTTCCTGTCTGAGTTGGAACATCGAGATGCCACATGGTCGATCCCCTTGATTTCCAGCTTTTCGGAGTCGAATGAGGATCAGCGGCCGCAGTGGCTGAACTACGATAATGGTACGGCCAATATTCTGGTTACCAAGAACATCTGGTTTATCGGAACTGCAAACAATGATGATTCCACCTCGCTGATTACTGATAAAGTGTATGACCGTGCGCAAATCCTGGATATGGATGAACGAGAAAAGGATTTCGTCGGAAAAGATGTCAGGCCCAAGGTCATGGACTATGGTACCTTGACCGGTTTGTTTGCCAAAGCCCGTAAGAGTCAGGCATACCAGATGACGGATGACGATTGGAATATTATCAACGACATTGACGAAACGAACCTTCGCCAGATGGATATTACATTCGGAAATCGTATGAAGAACCAGTTAAATGACTTTGTTCCTGTCTATATGGCTTGTGGAGGCACAAAGGAAGGTGCGATTGATTACTTCCTTGCACATAAGATCTTAAGAAAGCTGGATGAAAAATATGACGCTTACATTGCCGACTGCCTTGAAGATCTTATTGATGCCTTGAACACCTATTACGGCGATGGTATTTTTGAGAAATGCCTCAAGAAAATTGGCACGATCAAAAAGCGTAATTTTAACGCAGGTGATAATTAATGCGTATTTCAATCCTTACCCCCTCGGGAACAACGCAGCTTGAATTAAAGAGTCAGCCAATCAAATTGCAGTCTCCATTTGCACTATTGGAAGTTCAGCTTGATTCTGACGAAAACTGCGATTTTAGCGTGGGGAAAAGAGTAATCAGCTATCAATCTGGCGTAAACCAGTTTCCTCTTGATTTGTCTCCGAAAAACTCGGAGACAATCAAGGTGACTGGCAACGGTATTGTCTGTATTTTTCAAATTTTCTGTGCCGGTGGAAATCCGATTGATGAAAGAAGCATTGAGAATCTGATACACTTTCGCAACAGCCTTTCTGTACTGCCTACTTCCCAAAGCGGGCAGATCCGTGTTTTGGATTTGCTTGCTGCTATTGATTCCGGCGATGTCACTCTGTTAAGTGTGCAAAAACCGCTTACCGGTTACGACAACAAGTCGCTTCTGGAAAAACTGGAAAGTGTATTAAAACAGAAGGTCAGAGCAATCTGTTCAAGTCCAAAGCAAGGTATCAAAGCAGAGGAACTTGTTCAGGATGTAAGCCTTGTCAAACGGATTAACACTAATACATTGGCACATCTCTCATCGCATACAGAACATTGGAAAGCGAGAACTCTTAACGGCCTAATCCCAAAGCGTTTGAAAGCAGATATTATTGAAGACGAGATAAACATATATGAGAATCTCTTTTTCAAAATGGCGATTGATGGTATTGCAGATTTCACGACAAGACAGATCCTGGCAATCAAGGAAGCTAAACGAACTAATCAAAACGCAATCGATTGGGAAGCCTATGGTGCCAAAATCAATGATTATCGTCGTGAGGTGCTTCTGCGAAAGCTGTTTTCAGGCAAAGATTCGAGTGAATTAAGTCACCAAAATCAAATTTTTGATGATACCTTGAAACGTTGGATGGAAGTAAGTAAGATTCTGAATTCTATCAGAAGTTCAGCATTTTATAAAAAGATTAATGGGAAAAGACGAATTGGTAAAACTGTTCACTTGACTAATATTTTGAAAAATGACCAGCGCTACAAGGCGTTGTATGATGTATGGCGTTTGGTCCAAAGGGAAAAGCAAAAGGAACAGGCAGAAAAGCAAGGTGCTTCCAATGATTTGACAAGCATGGTCGAAAACTATTATGCTACTTATTCGGCGGTAGCCCTTCTGTATTCGATGAATCTGCTGGAGATTGTTTTCACGGCAGAGTCTACATTTACCTTGGATCAGCATGGTAAACTTCGTATTTATGCAACGGCAACAGATGGCAGATTCACCTACACCATTACTTCCAAAGATAACCACTTTGGCTACAACTGCATTGGTGTAGAGATGGAAGAATGTGTGGACATTGCCATTACGGTTCCCGAGGAGTGTGTCCTTGATTCTGAAATGTTCGAGGGCCTTGAGGATGTCGCCACATTTGATTCAGAAGCCAATAAGCTGCACTTTCACAAAAAACCAGATACCAGGGAAACCGCATCTTTGCGGGGAATGTTGCATAAGCAGCAATCAGAAGTTCGCAGAATGTCACAATCCGAAAAGCATGTTTATCAGAAAATGATGGACGCTTGGAACTTGTTTTTTGATGAAATCCCTGCAGACCAGCAACTTCATAATCCACGGGATAGGAAGCTCTGCGTATCTCCGGTCTTCTTCGATGTGCAACCAGACTCTATGATTATTGAGCACTTTACTGACGAACTGTTCCATATGCAGGATGAATATGTTTGTTATTTACTTCCTCATACTTTTGAAAGGTTCAAGGAAATAAAAAATTCAAAACTTCTGCACCGTCTGTTGAACTATGGAGAAGCCTACAATGAGTCCGACGATGAGGGTTGGAAGAACTACAAGATCGGAGTGCTTCCGATCACACAAACCGATATTGGAAGTATTCAGCGCCTAATGAAATTTATATCCATCCATAGGAGCATTCTCTTAATGGAACTGGAAGCCTTAGAGCCTGTCCATTGCCCTGTTTGTGGCTCAACTCATATTAAGCAGTTGGATACGAACACTTGGAAATGCACTGCTGCAGATTGTGGTATTGAGTGGGGCGAAACTCGTTGCACAAAGGGGTGTAAAGAGTATTTCCATTGGATTAGACCGGATAGCGTGCTTTCAAAAAATGAATTTGTGTGTAGCAGTGAGTGTGAGCTAATTCTAAAAAAAGATAGCTTGTTCGACAAATACACCATCACAGATTTTGAGTTTGAACCACTGTTAGATGGATCACTCAAGCTATACCCGGTATGCCCCAAATGTGGTACACGGCGTTTTATATGATAACGCTATAGCCTTAGTGATTGGGGTGGAAACGCAAAGCAATTTCACCCTAAAAAAATCAGCCTGTCCCCGAATAATGAGGGCAGGCGGCGTTGCCCTATCACCCTTCATCATCGTAAGCAAAACATAACGACAACATCAGTATATATAAACAATTATAGCAGTTTTACGTCCGCTTGGATACAGTGTAAGGTTGGAGAATTCATTGATAGAGTCGTAGGGAAGAACACAAACCTTGAATTGACCTTGCCATTGACAATTTCGGCGTAATGCGAATTAGTAGATCAAACTAAGGTCATTGGCAATAGTATACGCCCCTTGAAAAGAAGTCTCGAAGATGCGGTTGCATATACTATTTTTTTAAATGAAAGCGATGGATGGAAAGCGATGGATGCCATTTGAATATCACATCGGGATTATCTGTGATATAATTAATTATATATTTGCGTATAGGACAGGCAACACTCAAGAAGTATTGAAACACAGGGGTAGTGCTATGAACACAGAAAACAAGCTGAGACCAATATACCTTGCAAAAATACTCTTGGAGCACACCGATGAAGATCACGCTCTCACCACGAACGAGCTCATTGATATTCTGGAGCGGGAATATCACATCAGCGCCCACCGCACCACAGTCAGCGACGATATTCAGGTGCTGGCGCAGGCGGGCCTTGACGTTGATATGATCAAATCCACGCAAAACAAATACCGTGTTC
>Ga0183096_1001487_pt1 | contig 19860 bp, 17 predicted proteins | sample Biomet5_FD_127791 | JGI IMG/M metagenome (GOLD analysis project Ga0183096, IMG submission 127791) | Microbial communities from bioreactor (seeded with sewage sludge) at LBNL, California, USA - Biofuel metagenome 5 (version 2) (version 3) | ecosystem: Engineered > Bioreactor > Anaerobic >... | reverse complement strand
ATAATCTCTTTGAGACATGGCCTTCGCTCCTGCAAGTGATGGTATGTGGTAACTCCATTTTACTCGCAGCCGCCGACCTTGTCTCCTTCTCTTTTCCTCCCCTTACCCCTACGAATAGTATAGAGCCCCTTTTCTGAGGGAATCAAACAAAAGGCAAGGCAATTTGCTGCTTGTCGTTGCGTAATATGTCAAAGACCGTTTGTTGAAATACACCATATTATACCTCAATCTGAAGGTGGTGGCGACACGTTAGAGAATGCTGCACCCTTATGTGCTGGATGTCATGATTTGTATGGTGAAAGTACAAGCAAACGTAAACAACTGAGAGAGATGAGAGACGACTGGTATCGGGTAATTGAAAAGCGCGCACAGGGAGATCTCGACGCAATGATGGTGCCGCGAGATATCCAACCCAAAGCAATGGACTCGCGCGGCATTGCCCTCTATCACATTGCCTATCAACACGAAGGTTTCGTAGAATCTGCCAATATAATATTCAAGCTGGTTTCGCATGCTCAGAAACAATACCCTAATGTACCCAGACATCTTTATTTGAATATCGAAGGGCACCGAAACCGAAACGGCGGCTTTGATGCCGATATGTTAGAACTGCAGAAAGAGTATGTTGTTGCTTTCCTCAGCAAATATTTAACGGAATTTCACGTGCCATTACTTTCTGCAAAACATCCTTTGGGTCAATGTAATGACGTGCCAGACCGGCTAATTATTCAAGAACAGGAAGCTTAAGACCAGAGCCATAAACTTACTTCCTGTAGATTTTCTACAATAATATTCAAACCTGAAACTGCATTATGGGGGAAGAAACATGCTGTGTATTGATGGTGTGGGGATGTTCACTCATAATGAGGAAGTAAATAAGAATATACTGAAGCATATGAACTCTCTTGTGCTTAAAATGGTAGAAGAAGAAATTGATTTACTTGATGCTGCTGGATGGCAGCCAAAAGATTTGTAGATCTACTTTCCGCACGTGAAGATAATCGTATCGAATGAACCAGTTTCATCGTTGGCTTACCCATTTCACGCACCTACGCGTGTACGCTGTGCTTTCTGTCTGCGCAGTACTACCCGCGCCTTCTGGGGTTCCCCTTCCCGGGTTGCGCGTTCCCTCTGGCCCCGCCTGCGCTACAACGCCCGCTTCCGGCGTTTGCCGCACAACCTCAAACCCCAACTCGCTTGAAGAACCGGCAGCCCGTCGCTTGCCGGTTCTTCAAGCAGCTTGCGTCAAAGGCCCCGATGCCCGGCTCGATATTCCCTCGAATAAGCTGATGATTGACACCTTAGTCAATTCCGAGATTCTCTCTGATTTGCGTTCTGAGCTGAACCAATTCCGGATAGTCGTAGAAGAAGTTGATTTTCTGCTGGGCGATTGTGCCTTCGATCTGTTTATCGCAAAGGACGAAAAGCATGAACGATTCGGCGATATCCTCATCGCATGTTTGGCTTGCGTACTGATCCGCAAACATTTCGGGGTTTGTTTCCCATTGGACATCTCCGGTGTCTGAGTTTATATCCTTCCAGAACTTATCATAGAATGACAGTAGATAGGAACCCTGCCTAAAGCATTCGGGCTTATAGTAATAATCCTCGTCAGTTTTCTTGGCAAAATCGATCTGGTCGCTGTTGATGGACAGCGCGTGAAAGAATTCATGGGTGATCGTGCGGACGGCTTTGGGGTAATCCCTGTAAGTGCCATCATCGTTGAATATATCCATCACATCGAGTTGCATTGTGGATGCGTTCTGCGATTCACCTGTCAAATAAGTTTTCCCAAGATTGTATGATATGCCGTCCGTCCAGGCCGTGACGCCGTCCACGTATTTGCTGTCCCCGATGATCTTATGGACCAGCTGGAGCAAGCGGTATGAATTCCCGACGTCGTCTTTGTATTGGCTGATTCCATTGGCAATATTATACTGTTGAATGATGGTTCCGTTTGGATCATAGGCGCTGTAAATATCGGCCACTTTCTTGTCTTTATCCAAAAGGACATTCTTCTGGTAGATGGAATTGTACCAATCGTCTGTTCCATCAGAATTATCGGGTTTCCCCAAAGCCTGCGTCAAAGCATTCGCCATTTCCACGTCCGAATACCCCGCGTCCCCGTAGCGCAGTTCGATGTTGATCAGATACCGGTCATTGTCGAGCACCCTGTACAAGAAGTCGGTCTCGATGGGCCTGTCCATGCCAAACCAAACCGCGTTGTACCGGTATTTTTCCATGTCGTAGTCGGTTTCATCGTCATGCCACGTTTGGGTCAGTACGCCGCTGCCGCCGCACTTTAGGTCCGTTAAAGCCTTGGACTCACCAAAATAGAACACGCTCTCCCTTGAAAAAGCGTACGTCAGGTTGCTGTAATCACTTATCTTCCGGGCTTCCGAAGACAAATCCGTGCTTTCGTCGGCCATGATGCCGCTCAACGTGTCGTATACCACTTTATACGGCAGCCAAAGATTCTGAACGTCAACCGTTTGGATATTGTCTGCTGGCGTATGATTTTCAAAGCCATCGTATTCTTCTTCTATAAGCGTTCCCGGAATGCCCGCAAACGAAAATTGAGCGTGGTCGCTTCTGGCTTCTTTGATGATTTCAAATGCGTTATCAAAATCGCTTTTCCCGTTTTCTTGTATCATCTGGCCAAGAAGGGTAGGGTTTCCGTCTACCGTGCAGACTTTTATCGTTTCGCCGTTTGCATGTCCAAGCATATCGAGTTGAATATCGCCGATCATCCGCTGCTTTTCCGAATCGGATAAAGTTGAAACGTAGTACTCGGACCCTTTTGAGACTTCCTCCTCGCCGCTGAAGCAAACAAACCGTATCTCGGTATCGGTCTTTGCAACGGCCACCGCCTGCGCCAAGGACAGCACCATCGCAACCCCCGAGGCGTCGTCCACCGCGCCGGTCGTGCCGGGCATTGAATCATAATGCGCGCTGACGACCAAAATGTCGGGGTTTGAAAGTTCCGCCTTTTTAACGGCGACCACATTGGCGGTTTTTATTGCCTTGGCTGACAGGTCGTTCAGATCAAATTCCTGCTCGGTGGGCTCATACCCGTATCCCTTGAAAGCTTCCGCAATGGTTTTTTTTGCCTGCGCGTTGCCGTCAGTGCCTGCATAACGGGTTGTCGATGTCAAAGCTTTCATGCTTTTTTCCATGTTTTGGATTGCTGCTTCCTTCTCGGCTGACCCTGCGTTGACCCCTGCCGCATGAACCGGCAGCGATTCAAAGGGCATCAGAGCCATAATGGCAGCAATAAAGAGCGCAATGACCGCCGTTTTGCTTTTCATAGTTTCCCCTGCTTTCTCAATATGCCTGAATCTTCTTTAATTTTCCTTATTATGACGAATAATCATTCCCGGAGTTCCTCTAAAATGCCAAGGGGGAGGGGGGCCTTTGGCATAGTCGTTTAGTTAATGGCAAGACACGGAAAGAATGTGAGCGCAATCGCCGATCGGGGTTACAGGCCGGCACTCACCCCAAAGGCTATAGAAGATGGCTATCGCAACGCTCGCTCCCAAAGTTCTGAATGGACGGAATCCCCTATTTAACGATTTTGTCGATCCGCTTCATCAGCTTCTCCTCCTGGCCCGCGATCACGCCGAGCAGCGGGGCTCCGATCATATTTCCGTCTTTATCGACGATGTAGGTGGTCGGATAGCCGGTGACGCTGCCGATGAAATCCTTGTAAAACGAGCTTTCCGTATCTGGGATCAGGTTCGTGTAGGTAACGCCCTTTCCCTCGAGGATCTCTGCGGCGCGCTTCTTTTCTTCGTCGGAATCCCCGGCGCTTATGGCGATGCCGATGAGGTTGATCTTTTTGCCCTTGAAGTCCTGATAGTAATCTTCCAGATCCGGCATCTCGTCGATGCAACTGCCGCAACCGTTGGACCAGAGGTTTACGATGGTGGCGTCATAGTCGCCAAACATATCGTTTGTCAGCGCATTGCCGTCAAAATCGGTGGCGGCAAACTCCGGAAATGGCTCTTTCGTCATCTCGATCTCGTTGCTGCCGCAAGCGGTCAGCGATAGAATGCACAGGCCCACAAGCAGCAAACCAACCAACTTTTTCATAGGCTTCCTTCTCCTTTTAAAGTGATACTTTTGCGTATCGCCTCGTGGGGACAGGCGCGGATACAGTCGCCGCAGCGGATGCATTCGGTGTGATTCGGCGTTCGGTAAACCGCCACATCCATCTTGCAGACCTTGGAGCACGCGCCACATTGGCTGCACCTGTCATGATCCACCGAATATCTGTAAAATGACACCTTGTTAAACAGCGCGTAAAACGCCCCCAGCGGGCACAGCCACTTGCAGAACGGGCGGTAGAAGAACACCGACAGCGTGATTACGCCAATCAGCAGGCAGCTCTTCCAGGTAAACAGCCAGCCCAGAGCGGAACGAATGCCCTCATCCACAAGGGCGAGGGGAAGCGCCCCCTCGAGGACGCCGGCCGGGCACAGCCATTTGCAGAACCACGGATCGCCCATACCCACCTCGTCCACCACCACCAGCGGCAGAACGATCACAAACACGAGCAATATTCCATATTTCAGCCAGGTCAACGCGTGCAAACGCTGGGTGCTGAGTTTTTTTGAGGGGATTTTATGCAGCAGTTCCTGAAACCAGCCGAAGGGACAGAGAAAGCCGCATACGAGCCGCCCCAGCAGCACACCGAACAAAATCAGTATCCCAACGATGTAATAGGAAAACTTGAACTTCGACGAGCCGATCACCGCCTGCAGGGATCCGATGGGGCAGGAACCTACCGCGCCGGGGCAGGAGTAGCAGTTGAGCCCCGGCACGCAGACCGCCTTGAACTTCCCCCTGTAGATCCTCCCGGTAAAAAAGCCGGTCAGATGGGCGTTGGTCAGCAGGGTTGCGGCCGCCTGTATTTTCCAGCGGTTTTTATTTTCAGCCAATCCCCACACACTCCAGACACAGGTTGACCGCTTTTGCAAGCACGGTCTGCACTTCGCCGCGGAAAACCCCGGCGGCGATCATCGAAGCGGCAATTAGCAAAATGAACGTGGAGCGCCTATTCTTCCTTAGCAAGCGACTCGGCCTCCTCCAGGATCGGATCTTTAGAGACATCCGTCTCCCAAGCGCTGTAAACGCCGCCGTCTTTGGTGAAAACAAGGGCGGTATCGGTGCCATCGGCGTCCAAAATCTCGCTGTACTCCGCCAGGGAGGCCTTCATCCCGTCGTTACAGACGATGATCGGGAACTTCATGTCAGCCAGCTTGTCCCGCGCGGACGCAGGATCCTTGTCCAGGATGACGCCAAGCACGGGGACGCCCTTTTCCTTCATCGCTTCGGAGATCTCGCTAAGCGCCGCCAGCTTCTTCATGGTTTCTTCCTTGGCGGTGCTGAAAAAAACCAGGCACATTTTCCCGCTGAGGATGGATGAGGAGGCCGCGCTTCCATCCAGATAGGTCGTTGTAAACGGCTCAAATCGATGGACTTTTGAGCCGGCCTCGGTTGCCGGATAATTGGCATCGATCCACGCATCGTCGATCCATCCCTTTTGCTTTGCGTCTTCAAATGTGATTGTCCCGTCGTCCAGCGCCTGCTTGATCTTTTCTTTCGACGGGACGGAGCTGCAGGCCGCAAGGGACAGGACCATCGCCCCGGCCAGCAAAAACAGGATTACCATCTTCATATCGGTTCCCTCTCTATCATTTGCTAAAAACAGTATAACAAAAGCAGTATAAAATCCGCATTAAGGGGGAAGCCCTCCATGCGGATTCATCTGCTTTGCTTTGATTGTTATAGCGTAACCGTGAAAATACTGCCGCCAGATGGATTGTCGGCGACCGCGATCCGCCCCTTATGCATATCCAATATGTCCCGCACCATGGCGAGCCCCAACCCCGCGCCGCCCATCCGGCGGGAGCGCGATTTGTCCACGCGGTAGAATGGCTCAAAGATCAGGTCTCTTTGCTCCGGCGGAATGCCGATACCCGTGTCGGCCACGGCGACAAATGTATGGCCGCCTTGCTGTTCCGAGAGGATTTCGACATGCCCGCCCGGGACGTTGTACTTGATGGAGTTCTCGATTACATTGTAAAATGCTCTGCGCAGCAGGCTTTCACTGCCCTGTACCGTGAGCTCGGGGCACCGCAGCGCGATATTCACCTGTTTTTCCTGCGCCAGACCGGAAAGCTCTGAGACGATGTCCGAAAGGAGTTCCGATAGGTCGATCTTCTGATCGCATTCCACCGCGTCCATGTTGGCCAGATCCAACAGATCCCTCACCAGCTCGGAAAGGCGATCGGTTTGGATGCCGACCGTTTCTAAAAACTTTTCATATTCTGCCTGCGTGTGATCCGCTTTTTTCCGGAAGACGTCCACCTTGGTTTTTAGCACCGTCAGCGGCGTGCGCAGTTCATGAGCCGCGCTCTGGGAAAAGCGTTTCTGCATTGCAAAGGCATCGTCCAGCTTTTGGGTCATCTCATTGAAGGCGGCCGTCAGCGAGGCGATCTCATCATGGCTTTCGGGAATAGGCAGCGCCTCCGATAGATTGTAGACTGTCCGGTTTTTCATCTGCCGGCTGAGTTCATTCAGCGGCCTCATCGTCTTTCCGGTGATAAAATAAATAAAAAATCCGCCGATGGCCACGATGAAAAGCATATAGACGATGCTCTGTTTCAAAAACAGCATGCGCGCCTGCTGTGAAGCGACAGACGGCGTGAACGGCTGGAGGGGCGCCGGCTCCTCCGCGCTCCATTGCCCGCTTAACGGATCGTCTATCGAAACCGCCGGGGTCACGGGGCTTGCTTCAATGACGTTGGCCATTCTGTTTGCGGAGAAGTTCAGGATGATCGTCAGGCCCAGGCAGCAAGTCAGCAGCAAAAGGACGCTGATGAGGGTCAGCCGGAACCGGAGCGGGATTTTTTTCAGCAAGGGTGTTCCCCTCCCTTTAACAAATATCCCTCGCCGATCCTGGTCTGGATCAGCGCATCGTCCAGCACGGCCTTGAGCTTTTTCCGCAGGGATGCGATGTGCACCCGCACGGCGTTGCTGAAGCTGTCCGCTTCCATGTTCCAGACATGCTCCATCAACTCTTCCTGGCTGATGACCCGCCCGGGATTCAACATGAAATACTCCATCAGCGCCAGCTCTTTTTTCGTAAGCGGCAACTCCTCGTTTCCGACGCTCGCGATCCTTTTGACGGTGTCCAGGGAAATTGGCCCGTAATGCAATACGACATTTTCCTGTGTAAAGCTGCGGCGCAGCAGGCTGCGGATCCTTGCCTCCAGCTCTTCAAAATCGAATGGCTTCGCCAAATAGTCATTGGCGCCGGTGTCCAGCCCCAGCACCTTGTCGGGCACCGTGCTCCTGGCGGATAGGATCAGCACCTTTACATCCTTATTCTGCTCGCGCACTTCCCGAAGGATATCGATGCCGTCCATGCCCGGAAGATTCAGGTCGAGGATCACCAGATCATAGCGCTCCGCCAGGATCAGTTCATAAGCATTCTCGCCATCATAGCTCTTATCCACCGCATAACCATCTATCTGTAAACCTTCGGCAATCGTATCGCAAAGGTCCATTTCATCTTCCACAACCAATATTCTCACATTCTCACCTCCGCGCCACTCAATGATTATATCACACTCGCATAAACCGCCTGTTAAGCCCCATCCTTAATGTGGGGTTTATGCCGCATCTGCTGCAATACGCCCATCAAGAAAAGCAAGGCAATCGCACGAAAAACTCCCCCGAATCATCTCCCCGCCAGCGGGTGCATCCAGCTTCTTGGCGATTCGCTTCTGATAGAAGCCGAGGAAGAGGTTCGCCGCGAGAAAGCCGACCTTCTTCTGCCGGATTGCCCTTACGAGGGTGGGGCTCTCCCAAGCTGAGGGGTTTTGCATGCTCTGGTATCGAACCTCATCGAGCTCCACGCACATGCTGTCCGGACACTCCTCCTCAACTCATCTATAATACTCTGTACGGCATGGCAACTGCAAGGCATCCCAATGTAACAGCCAATACCATAAGTTCACCAGCCCTTGCGCTTTCGCATCTTGCATGGTATGATGAGCGAGTTGATCAGGGTGGTCGGTGATCGGTATGGATCCATCCATGCAAGGCAACCTGTCTCCATGTAGTTCGGCTGGGGCCAGTTAGTTATTATAGCCACATGGGTAGAGCAAACCCCTCAGGAAGCGGCTGAAACCGTTTTGGCCTTTACCCGAGAATGGATTTCCCGTAGCGGTCTCGGAAGGAGGAGGGCGCATGGTATCGGAGCGGGTGGTAAAAAGGCGGAGATGGCCGAAGGTGCTTGCCATCTTTCTGGGCGTCTTGATTGTTCTATGCGCAGCCGCGCTCGCCTGCCTCCCTTTTGTAGAGATGAACGGCATGGTCAACTTGCATGCGAATTTCGGGAAAGTGTACGCTGCGTCGGATTATGCCATTAAGGCCGACAAGTTGACCTTGACCACGGAGGACGGCCTGAAGCTGGCGGCTTACCAGGTGGACGCGGAGAAGCCGCGCGCCGCGGTGATCTTTGTGTCGGGCATCCTGAAACCGTCGGTCACCGCATTCTTTGGCCACGCCGCCATGCTGCGGAAGGAAGGTTTCTCCTCCGTGCTGGTTGAGATGCGCGCTCATGGGGAAAGCGAAGGCGACGAAATCTGCCTGGGAACGAAGGAGTACCTGGATGTGCAGGCCGCGGTGCGGTGCATAAAGGCCAGGGATCCGGAGCTTCCAATTGTCGCCTTCGGGCTTTCGATGGGCGCCGGCACCGCGGTGAACGCGATCGGGGAGACGCCCGACATTGGCGCGCTCGTATCGCTGAGCGCGTTTTCAACCTGGCCCGACCTGTTTGCCGACAATATGGAGATGATGGGCTTCCCGAGGTTTGTGTGCGAAGCGGAAAAGCCGTTCGTATGGCTATACATGGGCGTCAAATACGGCTTTGACCGCCTGCGTGTGAACCCGCTCGCGGAGATTCAGAAGCTGAACGGCCGCCCGGCGCTGCTCATGCAATCCAGGGGCGACACGCAGGTGCCTTACGTGAACTTCGAGCGGCTGACGCATGCCGCGCCGCAGGTCGAGACGTATGTGGTGGATGGGGATCATCATTTCATCTGCGACGACAACTTTCTGCATCCGGAGGAAGACATAAACTACACAAAGGCCTTGCTGGGCTTCCTGAACGAGCACTTTTAACGGCGGTTGAATCTTGGCGCAAAAAACGGGGAAGGCGCTGTTGCGAGCGCATGTCTTGTGATATAATGTCACCTGACGAAACCCCGTTCGCATGCGCTTTTTGGCGTTGGCCGCGGGCTGACGTATTGTAAGCGGGAAGGGGAGAGCATCCACCAAAGATGCACTCATAAAAACCGTATATGAAGAAGATCGCGGGTTACTTTAAGAAGATCGCGGCGATACAGAAGGCCTATTTTACCGAGTACAGCCGGGAGATCGCCGTTCGAAATTTGCAGCTGATGCGCACGGTGGGGTGCGCCGGGACGATCGTCTACCTATTGTATTACGCGTTCACCGCGCTGTTTTTTAGACAATTAACGATATCCCCGCTCTATGCCCTGATCATACCGGTGTTGATCGCATTCCTTCTGCACGCGGATAAAGCGCTCACGGCGGAGAAAATCAACGCGAAGGCAGCCCTGAAGGTTACATTGCTGCTCTACATCACATTGATGCTCTATGTGATCGTCATGAGCGTATTCCCGCACCCGAGTGTGCCTTCGGCGTATTACCCGCTGTTCCTGCTCATGGCCCCGGTGTTGTTCATTCTGCCCGCCTATCAGCATTTGGCCATGACCGTCTCAAGCCTGATCCTGTTTTACCCGCTCGTGCTGATCTTCAAGTCCCCCGCGTGTTGGCCGCACGAGCTTTTTGAAGCGACGACGGCTTCTGTCTTTTCCGTGGTTTTGATTGTGGTGATGACGCAATACAGGATACAAAGCGACAGCCTGAAAAACAAATACTACCTGTTGAGCAGGCAGGATGCGCTGACGGGGACGGCCAATAAATCGGCGGGCGAGGCGGCCGCACGGGAGTACATCTCTGGGCTGAGGCCCGGCGAACGTTCGGCGATGCTGCTGGTGGACATAGACGATTTCAAGGGCTTCAACGACGGCTACGGGCATCTGGAGGGCGACCGGCTTTTGAAAATGGTCGGTTCGACGCTGATCGCGCTGTGCCGGAAGGACGACATCGTCTACCGGTTCGGCGGCGATGAGTTTGCCATTGTGCTGAAGGATATTCAGACAGACGATGTGGCGATTCAAAAGGCGCGCAACATTACCGACGCGATCACCAAGATCGACAACAACTACAGGGAACCCCCGACTTGCAGCATTGGCGTTTGCTTCTGCGATTCGGCCGGCAGCGAAGAACTGCTGATTCGCGGGGCGGATACCGCGCTGTACCACGCCAAAATGGAGGGGAAAAACAGGTTTGAGGTGTGGCGAGAGGGAATGACTCTCCCAAAATCCGGCGCGGCGCGCTAGAATGTCCCTTGGAATCTATGCGTTCTTTTTGGCTATAATGAAATTGGAGGAAACGCTATGCAGATCTCAAAAAAAGACGCGCTGACATGGTTTGAATTTTTTGCACTGCTGCCGGAAGACGAGGAAATTTTGACGCATCAGCAGGAGATCGTCTATGCCACGTTCGCGCAGATTGAGGCGGCGGTCGACGATAGAAACGATAAGCTAAAGTCGGAAATCGGCTATTTGAAGGCGCTGGAGAACAGGACGTACTTTGTGGGGAACGAAAACAAATTTCCGGCAGGGTGCCGTTCTTGCCTGCTTGGAACCGGCTTGAGCGCGATCCGGAAAACCAACAAGTGCAATTTGAAGTGCAAGTTCTGCTACAATTACGGAGAGCTGGATCGCATTCCCCCGGTTGGCGAAGGCATGTGGGAAATCGGGGGCACGAAGTTCTACGACAAGGATGTTGATTTGCTGCTCTCAATCCAGAAGAAACCCACGGGCGTCTCCTATGTCTATTTGGAGCCGTTTATCGAAATTGAAAAGTACTATGCAATCATCAGGAAATTTCACGCCGCTCAAATCCATCAGCACTTATACACAAACGGCACATTGGCAACCGAGGAAACTTTGAAAGCGCTGGGCGAAGCCGGGCTTGATGAGATCCGCTTCAACCTGGGCGCTTCCGATTGCTCGGACAAGGTGATTAAGAACATCGCAATCGCCAAAAGATATATCCGGCAGGTTGGCGTTGAAACGCCGATGACGCCCGAATTCTTCAAGGCGTTTTTTGAGAAAAAGCAGGCGATTCTGGGGACGAAGCTCGATTTTATCAACTGCGCCGAATTGCATCTGAAGGACAACAACATCGGGAATTACTATGGAGAAAACCTATACATCTCCAGACACGGGTACATTTCACCGGTTTGGAGCAGGGAACTGACGCTGAAGTTCATGAAGATTGCCGACGACGAAAACTGGGATTTGGTGGTTCACGATTGCTCAAACGATACGAAGTTTGCCAGGGATTTGAACCTGCGCGGCAAAGAGGGCGGCTGGTTCGGAGCGAGTAATTATGCATGCGAGTTTTCCAGAATCCCCTACGCGGCGTTTTTGCCGATATTGCGCGATGAAAGTTTCTCATTTTTACAGGAAGAAGAATTGCCCGACGGCTACAAGCCGGGCCAGATGGTTTTTTAAAGCGCCGGGCTATTTCAGCGCGCTGGTGCGCCGGTGCTTCTTTTCCTGGTAGAGGTAGCGGTCGGCCTCGTTGAGAATCCTGCCGATCTCCATCCCCTGCCTGCACGTGAAATCCGCGATGCCGATGGAGACCTCTACGACGTACGGCTTGCCGGAGGTGCGATTGTATTCCTCAAAGGCGTCCTTGAGCCTTGCGCGGAACATCGACTGGAAGTCCGAATTGTCCGCGACGAACATGCCGACGAATTCATCCCCGCCGAGCCGCGCAATCAGGTCGTTGCTGCGCACGATCTTTTTCAGGATATCGCAGGCGCCGCGTATGGCGTCGTCGCCCGAGGCGTGGCCGAAATTGTCGTTGATCTCCTTCAAATGATCCAGGTCCATGAACGCGAAGAAGGCGCGCTTTCCGGCGTTTTCCTGATTCATGCGGATGGCGCGCTCGATGAACCCCCGGCGGTTGAACACGTTGCACAGCGAATCGTACTCGGAGAGGAAGTTCAATATCTCAATCCGCTCGCGGATGCGCTCGAGCTCTTGCTCGATGACCCGCTCCTTGCCCTTGAGATCCAGAAAATTGATCAGTATGCCGATCTGCAGGCCGATCACATGAAGGAGGCGGGCTTTTTCCTTGTTCGCCTCGCACAGCAGGATTCCGTACTGCGTGTCCCCGGAGAAAACGCTGAAACTGATCAATTGCGTGGCGCCGTTCAGGTGCGGGAGATCCCGCAAGGGATGGTTCTTGTCGATGACGGGCATCCGCGAGCGCGGATAAGCCTGGGAATCGCCGCCGCTCAGGTACGCCGCCAGCAGGATCCTCTCCGGAACGATGTTCGGGCACGACGGCTGCAGAACCTGCGGCTCCGGAAGCAGGCATATGTAGAGATTGTCAAGCCCGATGCCGCGGAGCTTTTCGACGACGCTTCGGAATACGCCCTCGTCATCCTCCAGCACGACCAGATCGCGGATGAACTCCGGAACGAACCAGGCCTGTCCCCGGCAGCTCTCAAACTGCTTCGCGGCCTCCTGCAGCTCATAGGAGAAAAGGAAGCCCTGGATGTGGAGGAGGATGCGGAACAGCTTTTTGACGCCGGGCTGTGTGAAATCATCCGGTATCTGCAAAAGGTAACCGTACAGCCGCCCGGCGACCGAAACGCCGGTCTCCTTCAATTCCCCGGCGAACCACGTAAGCCAGGCGTCCAGCGCCGCCTCGTCCAGCGGTTCGGCCGGGTCCGCCGTCGAAAGGGCTTCGACGCGGTCCATCAGGCTTTCGATGAGAGACGTCAGATACCCCTGGCCGTCCTGCGCGTAGAACCTGAGCAGATCCGACCGCATGTTTCGGAGCAGCGCGGCCAGAGGCTCGCCGGGGGCGCCGGATGCGCAGAGGTCTCCGCAGCGGGAGCAGCCGCAGGAGTTCCGGATTTTAAGGCTGGTCTCCAGCCGGACGGACGGGGCTTCCTTTCCCTCCGCCAGCGCGATCGCCTGCATCAGCGCCAGTTCGCCGGCACGGTACGTGTTTTGCGAAATCGTGGTAAGCGGCGGCATCAAGGCGCGGCCGGTGATGGAGTTGTCAAACCCGGTAATCGCAATATCCCTGCCCACCTTCAGGCCGAGCCGGGCGCATACCCTGTAACCGGCCTTCGCCATCTCGTCATTGCAGAACGCGATGGCGTCGAGGCCGGGATGATCCGAAAGCAGCCGCGCGACCTGTTCGTCGACGAAACCGGAAAGATCGCCATAGACAATGAGCCTTTCGTCCACCGCCAGGCCGTGCTTTTTCAGCGTATCGCGGTAGGCGCGCTCCCGCTCCGCGGTTTCCGGGTGCCGCTTCGGGCCGGAGACGAGGGCGATCTTCCGGTATCCGTGGCCCTCAATCAGGTGCTCGACGCAGGTGCAGAAGCTGTGATAATTGTCAATCGTGACGCAGGATTTTCCGGGGCCGACGCCGATGTCCTTTTGGAGAACGACGCAGGGCGAACCCTCGAAGCGCTTCAGCAGCTGCTGATACTCCGCGTCGCTTTCAAACCCGGTGAGCGATCCGCAGGAGATGATGGTCGCGTCCGCGCCGACCAGGCCCGAATAGTCGTAGATGCTGTTGTAGCGGGAGACAGTCTGCTGTTCCTTGTCCGGGTCGGCGGAGGCGACGTGCTTTTGCTTGCCCGTCATGTAAAAGAGCTGCACGCCTTCCCGCTCGGCCGCGTCGTTGATGCCGCTCATCAGTTCCAGCGTATAGTCATAGCTGACGTCGCCGATCATGACGCAGATCGTCTTCGCTCTTGCGGACGCGCTGATAGCCATCTTAAGATCTCCCATTTTCGTTACATGCGGGTTCAGACGTACAACATGCTGCGCGCCGGGAAATGCAAAGGGGAAATGAATTGTACAAAGAAATTGGTACTATCGTAGCGCGTTTTGAACGAATTGTCAAGCGTAGATTGCCGATTGATGAAGAAAATGTTTTCGCGGAACGCTGATGATACCGTGGACGGCAGTGAAGCGATCGGCGTTTCGCGGGACGCAAACGATGCAAAACGGCGGTTTGATACTATTGGAGATTATGAATGCATCCAAAGCAGGGAGGGATTGTAGATAGCAGGACAAGGAGCCGGAGCGAGGCGACCCTTCGGGATACGCCTTCGGCGTGAAATGCAGCGCTACGCCGAACGGAAGGCGACACAGTCCTGCGCAAAAAGACCCCCTGCGACGATGCATTAATAAATGGAAATAGTATGAGGCGCTCGAATCTGCTCGGCCCGCTTGTTTCCTTTACTTCGCTGGTTTATACTGTATGGAGCCAATCCGCGTGGGGAAGGGAACGGTTCGTTTGGAGCGACTGGAGGCACTGGGTTACAAGCTGCGTTCACTGGTTCTATTCCGGGGACTGATGCGGGACGAGGCGCTGGGGCGGCTGAGCGCGCTGCTTTCGCCGGGCGACGCCGAGCTTTGCGCGCGGCTGGACGCCTACGCCGGTTTTGCGGCCAGCCTGTTCCGGGAGGGCGAGGACCTGACCGGCTACGTCTGGAGCCGGATCGCGGCGGACGAGAACCTCTACGTGCAAAAGTGCGCCCGGGGCGAGGCGATCGGCCCGGAGCTGAAGCGGTGCCTGGCGAGCGAACTCAGCGTTCTGCAGGAACTCGCGGCGCTCCCCGCCCGGGAGGTGCGCCTCGCCACCGGCTACGAGGGGTACCTTCCGGAGTGGACGAACCATCCGGCCGACTTTCAGGCGGATTACGCGGAACTCTTGCGGACGCTCTCCACGCTGGGGTACGGCGCGTTCCGGGCGCACCGGATGTTTGCGGTTTCGGGTGGGCGGCTTGCGCCCGTGGAATGCCCCGACCCGGTGAAGCTTAACGACCTCAAGGGCTATCAGCGGGAACGGAAGGCCGTCGTAGACAACACAAGGGCGCTATTGATGGGGAAACCTGCCGCCAACGCGCTGCTCTATGGGGATGCGGGCACCGGCAAGTCTTCCACCGTCAAGGCGGTAGTGAACGAGTGCGCCGGGGAGGGCCTGAGGCTGATCGAGATCCGGAAGGATCAATTGCGGGAGATTCCGCAGGTCGCCGGGCAGCTTGCGGGCAGCCCGCTGAAGTTCATCCTGTTCATCGACGACCTGTCTTTCCCCGTGGACGGCGGGGAGGTCGGCGCGCTGAAGGCGATTTTGGAGGGCACGGTGTCCGCCCGGGCGAAGAACGTGGTCATCTACGCCACCAGCAACCGGCGGCACATCGTGAACGAGCGGTTCTCCGACCGGGGCGACGACGAGATCAACCGGAATGAGACCATTCAGGAGCAGGTGTCGCTGTCGCAGCGATTCGGGCTGGCGGTCAGCTTCCTGAAGCCGGACAGGGCGCAGTACCTTGCGATCGTGCGGGAATTGGCGGCGCAATACGGCGTCACGGACATCGAGGAACTGGATCTGAAGGCGGAGCGCTGCGCGATCGAGCGCGGCGGGCGCTCGCCCAGGGTCGCCAAACAGTTTGTGGAGTCGCTTTTGAGCGCGCATGAATGACCAAAAAAGCGGGCGGAAGCCCGTTTGCGGATAAGCTAAAAGACACCGGGTCGCCGGTTTGTTAAAGTAAGGAGAACATCGATGATCAGCGCACAGGGGATTTCCCTTCAATACGGCGGCCGGGAGCTGTTCAAGGACGTCAACGTGACGTTCACCCCGGGCAACTGTTACGGCTTGATCGGCGCGAACGGCACCGGCAAGTCCACGTTTTTAAAAATTCTGTCGGGCGAACTGGAGCCGACGAGGGGCGATATCACGATCAGGCCCGGCGAGCGGCTGGCGGTGCTCAGGCAGGATCACTTCGCGTTCAACGACTATACGGCGCTCGAGACAGTACTGATGGGGCACAAGCAGCTGTACCAGGTGATGCAGGAGAAGGAAAAGCTGTACCAGAAGGCGGACTTCGACGACGCCGACGGCGTGAGGCTGGCGGAGCTCGAGGGCGAGTTCGCGGAGATGGACGGCTGGAACGCCGAGGCGGGCGCGGAGACGATGCTGAACGGCCTGGGCGTCACCGGCGCGTACCATTCGATGCGGATGGGCGAACTGGACGGCCCCAGGAGGGTCAAGGTGCTGCTGGCGCAGGCGCTGTTCGCCTCGCCGGACATCTTGCTCATGGACGAGCCGACCAACAACCTGGACATCCACGCGATTAGGTGGCTGGAGGAATTCCTGATGGATTTCCCGAACACCGTGATCGTGGTGTCCCACGACCGGCACTTTCTGAACCATGTGTGCACCCACATCGTGGACATCGACTTCGGCAAAATCCAGATGTACGTGGGCAACTACGACTTCTGGTACGAGTATACCCAACTGGCCGCCCGGCAGGCCCGGGATCAGCGCAAGCGCAACGAGGAGAAGGCCAAGGAACTGGAGGAGTTCATCCGGAGGTTCAGCGCCAACGCGTCGAAGTCCCGCCAGGCGACTTCCAGGAAGAAGCTGCTGGACAACCTCACGATGGAGAACTTCGTCGCCTCCTCCCGCCGCTACCCGTTCGTCCACTTCGAGCAGGCGCGCCCGGTGGGCAACGACGTGCTCTCCGTCAATGGCCTTTCAAAGACCGTCGGCGGCCGCAAGGTATTGGACAAGGTCACGTTCGTCGTGCGGCCGGGCGACAAGATCGCCTTCGTGGGAAAAGACGAACTGGCCCGAACCACGCTGTTTCAGATTTTGATGGGTGAAATGGAGCCGGACGAGGGCGGCTTTACCTGGGGCGTCACCACCTCCCAGTCCTATTTCCCCGCCGACAACGCCGCCTACTTTAACGGCGTGGAGCTGACGCTGGTGGATTGGCTCAGGCAGTTCTCCGAGGACAAGCACGAAGTCACCATCCGCGGCTGGCTGGGGCGCATGCTGTTCTCCGGCGAGGAGGCGCTGAAAGCCGCGAAAGTGCTCTCCGGCGGCGAGCGGGTGCGCTGCATGCTGTCCAAGATGATGGTCTCGGGCGCGAACGTGCTCGTCATGGACGAACCCACCAACCACTTGGACCTGGAGGCCATCACCGCGCTGAACGAGGGCATGGTGGACTTCAAGGGCACGATGCTGTTCACGTCGCGGGACCACCAGGTGATGCAGACGGTGGCGAACCGGGTGATCCAGATCCTGCCCGGGCAGCTGATCGACCGCCGCGAAAGTTACGACGAGTACCTGGAGTACGTCGAGGCGAACGCGCCGGAGCTATTGGAGGCCTGACCCGGCGGTCACTCGTAGTACCAGGCGTCGCGCATTTGGTCGTCCGGCAGCTTGTAGTCGTCCCGGCCCTCCTGAACCCTCCGGTCGACGTATTCCGCAAGGTCGGCCAGGCGCCTGAAGCCGGGCACGTCCTCGTCGTCAATGGTGATCTTGAAGCGGCGCTCGCAGGACAGGATCAGCTTTGCCAGGCTGATCGCGTCCAGCGAGCGCCACAGCTTTGTCTCGCCCGTGACCAGCGCCTCGTCCAGCCCCAGGATTTCCGCGAGGCTTCTGCGGATCGCCCGCTCGGTCATGGGTTTTCCCTCCCTTCCGAATAGAGGTTCAGCCAGTGCAGCGCCCGGGTGCAGGCGACGTACAACAGCCGCTTTTCCTCGTAGAGATTGGCGTCCGGCACCAGCACCGCGTCGAACTCCAGCCCCTTCGAAAGCTGCAGCGGAATCACGAACGCGCCCCGGGCCTCGCCCGCGGCCTCGGAGTCGATCAGCGAAGCGCCCGTCGCGCCCTTCAGCCGGGCGTGCCATTCCCGCGCGTGCCGCTGGGTCTTCGCGATGATCGCGATGGACCGCATGCCCTTCTCCCGGCACCGCGCGACCTCCTCCGAGATCAAGCGGGCCATCTCTTCCGCGCTCTCCGCCACGTGCCTGCCCGGCGCTTCGCCGCTCCGGTTGAACGGCTCGATGCCGGCGGGGTCGTCCAGAAAGCGGAGGCTGAATTCCAGGATCTCCCGCGTGCAGCGGAAGCTCTTTTTGAGTTCCACCAGGCGCGCGCTGCGCCGGTTCAGGATGCGCTCGACCTGAGCGTAGAGCGAGCGGTCCGCCCGCCGATCCAGCGCCTGGTTCACGTCGCCCAGCACCGTGAAGCGCGCCCGGGGGAACAGCCGGTTCAGCAGCGCGTACTGCATCGGGTCGTAATCCTGCGCCTCGTCCACCACCACCTGCCGGATGCGCGCAAAGCGGCTGCCGCCCTCGATCAGCAGCTTCAGGAGAGCTACGGCGGCGGCGTCCTCGAGCGGCAGCGCCGGGCCGGAGAGCGCCGTCCCCGTGCGCGCCAGGATTTCGGACAGGTTCTCCGGCAGTTCCAGCCCCGCGCCCAGCCGCCGGACGGCCGCCTCGTCCGAGACCAGCCGCCGGTACAGTTTCAGCGGATCCAGTTGCGTGAACGCGCGGATGTGACGGGCAAGCGCCGCGCACTCGAGGATCGAGTAAGCCCTGGCGCAGGCGGTCAGTTCCAACGGGTGCCGGGACTCCCGCCGGGCATAGCGGACGAGCTTCTCCATCCGCTTGGGCTTTCGCTGGTGGATGCCGTCCCAGAGCGACATCCCGATCTTCCGAAGCCGGACGTCCAGCATAGCGCCGTCCTCCCGCATCGCCCGTTGCTTCAGTCGCTGCCGGGTGGCGAGGATCTGAGCGCCGTAGCACACGTCCTGAAACTCGATCCAGCGGCGGGGCAGCTCGCGGCAGAACCGCTCCATCAGATGGGCGAAGCACTCGGAGGACTTGAACGCCATCGAATCGCGCCGCGCCGCGCCCTCCGCCCCGTACAGCCGCTCGAACCGCGCAAAGCGCGTTTCGACCCGCATGTCCAGAATTTGTTCGAGCAGCCGCTCCAGCGTCGCCGTCCGCACGTTTTTCTCGCCCAGTTCGGGCAGCACGCCGCGGATGTAGCGCTCGAACACCGGATTGGGTGACAAAATCATCAGGTCCCGCGCGTCGAGCGGCGAGGACAGCCCCTCGTACATCAGGTAGGCCGCCCGGTGCAGCGCGATGGAGGACTTGCCGCTGCCCGCCGCGCCCTGCACCATCAGCAGTTCGTGCTCGGTATCCCGGATCACGGCGTCCTGGTCCCGCTGGATGGTCTCCACGATGGCCTTCATCCGGGGCGAGGCGCTCCCGGCCAGCATGCCCCTGAGGAACTCATCCTGCACCTCCACGCTGGCGTCGAAGAAGTATTGAAGCGCGCCGCGCCGGATCTCGTACTGGCGCTTCAGCGTCACGCTGCCTCTGATCCGCCCGCCCGGCGCGTCGTAGTGCACGGGGCCTGTGCCGAAGCGGTAGAACACGCTGGCCACCGGCGAGCGCCAGTCGTACACGTAGATCTCGTGGGTCAAATCGTCCTTCAGCGTGGCGCGCCCGATGTACACCGGTTCCGCCTCGCGCTCGCCCTCAAAGAGGATGTCGATGCGCGCGAAGTAGGGCGCCTCCAGCATGTTGCGAAGCGCCTGAATCCGCCCCATGAGCGCCTCTCGCGCGGCCTCGCCGCGGGCGAGCGGTTGGGCGAGCTGGCCGATATTTGCGAGCTGCTCGAAGTTGTCCGCTTCCCACAGGCTCCCGGACAGCTGTTCGGCCTCCTCCCGCATTTCGCGGCGGGCGCCGGCCAGCAGCGCGCCCCGCCGCGCGTCGTCCTCCTCCGCCAGGCGCAGCTGCGCCCGCGCGATGCCGAGGATCCGCGTGAGGTGCTCCTTCTCCAGTTCCA
>Ga0183096_1001483_pt1 | contig 19885 bp, 21 predicted proteins | sample Biomet5_FD_127791 | JGI IMG/M metagenome (GOLD analysis project Ga0183096, IMG submission 127791) | Microbial communities from bioreactor (seeded with sewage sludge) at LBNL, California, USA - Biofuel metagenome 5 (version 2) (version 3) | ecosystem: Engineered > Bioreactor > Anaerobic >... | reverse complement strand
AGCCTTATCGGAACTGGCGGAAACAGATCCTCTTTTGCAATATAAATTGGATTCCAGAAGCAACGATATTATTATGGAATTCCTCGGAAAAGTACAAATGGAAGTCATCGTTTCTTTGTTACAAAACAGATACCATCTTCAAGTCAAAATCGAGAATATAACAACCATTTATAAAGAACGGCCTTTGAAAAGGGCAGACTTTACTGCCCATATTGAGGTCTTCCCTAATCCTTTTTGGGCATCCATAGGATTGTCAATCGAACCGCTTCCCACTGGAACTGGACTGCGCTATGAAAGCAAAGTGTCCTATGGATATTTAAATAAATCATTTCAGAACGCCGTTGAAGAAGGTGTTCGAAATGGTTGTGAGCAGGGGTTATATGGATGGGAAGTAACAGATCTTAAAGTCTGTTTTGAATATGGCGTATACTACAGTCCGGTAAGTACCCCTGCTGACTTTCGGCACTTAGCTCCTATTGTATTTGATCAAGCCCTAAAACAGTCAGGTACGGAGTTGTTAGAGCCCTGCCTGTCATTTGAGCTTTATGTTCCCCAAGATTGCAATGCGCGTGTTTACAATGATCTGAAAAAATTTCATGCAGATATTGTATCAATAAAGACACAGCACAACGAAGTCGTAGTATCAGGAAAAATTCCGGCTCGCACATCACAATTTTATAAAGAGCAGCTTTCGGAACTTACAAAAGGTCGTGGAGTCTTTTTAACAGAACGGGCAGGGTATCAGCAGAACACCGGTGAAACTTTTACTCAGGCCAGAAAACCGGATGATCGATTGGATAAAACTCGTCACTTTTTTGATAAGTTGTATGGCGAGATAGGCAATGAGGGACATCAATCTGGCATGAAATTCATGTAGCCAAGGAGGAATGAGAAAGTGGATAACTTAAAAGAAGCAACATTACAATCAGAGCTGCGTTTTAAGGATTTAGTAATCAATCCTTGCCATCGCAGTGTTTTAATAAATAACAACCGCATAGACCTCACCACGAAAGAATTTGATCTCTTGTACTTTTTGGCTATCCATCCGGGATGGGCATTTACAAAATCCCAAATTTATGAGACCGTATGGGGAGAAGAGTATGTGTGTAATCAACACGCTGTGGAAAATATTATATACAATTTGCGGCGCAAGATGGCTATAAATTCTACAAGTATAAACTACATTCAAACATTAGTTGGTTATGGCTACAAATTTTTAGCACCTTAGTAAAAATATCAAGAGGGTTCATTTTAATAATAAACAGGCAACTGTTCGGAGGTGAAGTGCCGATGGGTGAATCACCTATAACTTTAGGAAAATTAATTAAGAGCGCACGGTTAGAGGCAGGATTAACGCAGGACAACCTTGCCACACGGGTTGGGGTTACATCACGGTATATCATGGCTATTGAAAACGAAAATAAATACCCAAGCATCCAAGTGTTGTCTAAGATCATATGCACATTGAAAATATCAGCAGATACAATCTTTTATCCTGAAATGCAGCATAAAACCAGGGAAAAAGAACAACTCATCCACCTGATTCATATGTGCGATGAAAGGGAGATTAAAGTGGCTATCGCAATCATCAAAGCATTATTGGATGCTAAATAATTTGACACATCTTCTATCTTTAGGTAGCTTATAATCCCATAAAGATAGATTGTTCTTTCTCTGTGTTTAAAGAAATCCTTAGAGTGAAAAGTTCACTGCATAGGCCATGATGACACATACCTCATGCCATCAAGAGAGCGCACTGCTCCCTTGGCGGCAGGGTATGTGTTTTTCATTTCACCGTAAACAGCAGGCTGCTTTTGCCGCCGTTTTCTCTCCAACGCTGTTCCTTTTGAAGATGGCCGGTCTTTTCAAGGTCAGCAATGGCTCGCTGTACGGTGCGGCGGGAGAACTTTAAGTCCTTGGCAATGGTGCCGATGGAGGGATAACAGGTTCCATCCTTATTTGCCCGGTCTTTCAGGTAGCGATAGACCACAACAGCACGATGCGGGACATCCTGTGCATAGAGTGAGGAAAGATAGCCCAATCATGAACACCTCCTTAATCGGTGCGCAGAGGCATGGCAGAAGGCTCCGGCTCATGCTCCTGCACTGGCGTATGCAGAGCACCACCACTGCGGTCACCACAGGGCGGTTCGGGAAATTCTGCAAAGTCATCCTCATCATAAGCACAGCGGCGGTTCATGATTTCCTGCTCCAGCTCGAAACGATCGGCGTAAGCAACCTTGCGGGCTGCACGTTCCTCTACCTCAAAGGGTTTCTCAAAACGGATGCCCCATTTGAGAAACAGCGGTAGCTTGGTACGCATCGGGCAGCAGCCGGTCTTAGCCAGAATAAAATTGCCCTTGGGGAGTGTTTTCAGTTCATCCGGTGTCATCAACGGTCTTTGGATCATCTGCAGGCTTTGGCTGGGATCATTTTTTCCTCTGCTGATCGACCCGGACATGACGGTCTTATTCCCCAGCGCCCCTGAGAGGATGTCGGCGCTTTCAGAGTTGGGGGCGAAGCCGCCGAACAGAATGTCTTGGCAGTTATCGATAATGATGGCGCTGCCCTCCTTGCCGTAGTTTTTCTCCAACTGAGCGAAGGATTGAATGATCGGTACCATAGAAATCCGTCTGGAACGTCCGGCTGAGAACATCATCTCCATTGACTGGATTTTTGGTATCGTTCCGATCTCATCAGCGAAGATCATCACCCGGTTGGGTAGCTTGCCGCCGTATTCATCAGCCACCGTCAGCATCTCCCGATAGAGCTGCTGCAGGAATAGAGATACCATAAAATATTTCGTGTTATCTTCCTCTGGCAGAATAATGAAAATGGCGCACTTTTCCTTGCAGAAGGTTTCGGTGTCCAGCGAGCTGTCAAAGCAGAGTATTTGCTCCATTTCCGAATCCAGAAAGGCATTGAGACGGGACATGGCAGTGGACAGCACCGAGGCCATCGCTTGGTCGGCGGTGTTGAGGGCTGCACCGGCAAACCATTTTGCCTTATGCTCAGAGGGCAGTTTATCCATCAACAGCTGAAACTGGCTTTTATTCTTCACCGGTGAGGGAGCCAGTAAATCCTGTATCATCTTAAACACCGATATGATATGCCGCTTCTCCGGAGGACAATATTCGGCAATCAGCAGGATAACAGAGGTCAGCAAGCCCTCGGCGGCATCGTAGAAGAAGGCGTTTTGACCGTAGCTGCTGGCATCCTCACCGCTGCTGGTGATGATGGTCTTGGCGGTGATTTTGGCATACTTCTCAGCTTTGGCTTTCAGTGCGAGATTATCGGGGTTCTCCATGTAGGCATCCATATAGTGGTTCACCAGCTGCAGGATATTATCTCCATCCGAACGGGTGGGGTTACGCAGATCCAGCACAGATATTTTGTAGCCGTAGTAATCCTTTGCGATGCCAGCGTAGTTACGGAACAGATCGCCCTTGGTGTCGGTGCAGAGAAAACTCATACCGGAGGCACAGGCGTATTCGATATTCGGGTAGAGGAAGTTGGCGGTTTTGCCGACACCGGCAGCACCGATCATGAGGCAGTGGATATCGCCGTCATCAACTAAAGCAATGGTAGCGCCTGCCTTTTGCTTGCAGCCTACCACAAGCCCCTGCAGGGCGGGCAGATTTTGCCCATGCCGCCATTTCTCCGGTTCATAGGGTACATGGGTGTATGTCTTTTTAATCTCGCCCTCTGTGGCGAAACGAGCGGTACCGTGCTGACCGTCACCGACTGTCTTGGACTTGATGCCACTGAGGGTGTAATAGTGTGCTAAAAGAGAAAGGCCGCCGATGACGGAGAACATCACGGCGACCACTGCTATGAGAACATATACTTGTGAGGGCATGGGGTACTCCTTTCTTTGATTTGTCTTCTGTGGTAAAATAAATTTAAGTTTACAATACAAGGTGGTGATACGATGGTGCTAAATGAAAGTGCGGAAAATATCTTGAGAAGTAATGTGAATATTCTCTTTGATCAACTTGAAAAGGCTGTCAATGAATATCTTTGTAATGGTCACAGCAGAGGGGAATTCAGCTTTATCAATGCATATCTGTCGGCAACGCTAAATGCTGTTGTATCATATATTGAGCGGCTTATAGAAGCTGGGCGGATGCAAGAATTAGACGTTGTTGAAGCTTTGAAGTTTGCAAATAATCTGCAAAAGCACAACCCCCGGCTTATCCGAATATTCAAGCCAAACGGTGGATTTGAATTTCCGTTTTGCATCGAGGAAGATGGATTTGAATTTCTTGAAATATCTATCGTTTGGGACGAGTGCGTCGGCTTGAAAACAAGAAAGGTCAGTCAGAAAGAGAGCTATAAAAAATATTTACAGCAACGAAAAGTAATAGATACATTAAAACCCATCGTAGAATGCTTACTTGGTGGACGAGAGGCTGAGATCAATGAACACCTATTCACATTATAAAAATTAGAACTGGGACTGAGAGAAAATGACTGCTATCTCATACAATTTTTTATTGCTGTCATACTCTGCTTTTGCATACAAGCTGTCTGCAATTCCTCATTCCAATCCTTGTGCGCCGAAATATCATACGCCACATTATCAAAGTCTCTTTGCTGCAGCGTATGGTGGATTCGGCTGGCGGCGTTTAGCCCTGCCTTATCATTATCAAGGCACAGCACCACATGGTCGAGCTGGGGGTACAGCTCCAGCAGCTTGAGAATTGGCTTTTCCGACACACCGTTCAGCGCCACATAGCTGGCGCTTTTCCAGTTCTGCAGATGCAGGCTGATGTAAGAGAGCATATCTATGGGAGCCTCGAATACCAACAGTCGGTGTAGATAAGGATTTTTCGAGAGGTAGTGGAAGCTATAAGCCGGATCACTGCCCTCCACATTGATGCGAAAGCCGCTGCCGGTGGCGGTGCTTTTTTTATGAGCATGGCGAGCCACACCGTTTTCATCGAAGCCCACGAACACAGCGTTGTGGTATTCCGCATCTTCAAACAGCAACTTTTCTCTGGCAAACTCCGCCAACACTTCCCGGCTGATGCAGCGCTGCTTGATAAGATAAGCAAACACCCTGCGCATATCGGTGTGCGCTGGCGGAAGGGCAAAAGGTTTTCGCTGCTCCTGTTCTCTGTTCCCGCTGTGCTGCCGGTATTCCACTCCTTGCTCGCCGCCCAACAGAAGGCTGACCGCCTCCGGAAAGGGCAGATTGTAGAGCCGTTTCACAAGGTCAATGGCATAGCTGCCCTGTTCAGCGGAATGATCGTACCAGCGGTTACCACGAACAGTAATGCTGTGATCGCTGGCCAGCCGCTTATCTCTGCCGGAGGGCAGGAGCTTTTCACCCTGCCGCTGGAGGAAATCCACCAAATCCACCGAGTTCGCTCGCTCCTTTTGCTCGTCTGTAAAATAGATATAGCTTGACAAAATAAAACCTCCCATCATAAATAAATCTGCGGTGCATGGTCATCACGCTTGTGACCCTGCGCCTGTTTTTTCTCCTGCAACTTTCGTCTTCGCTTGCGGTCGATATGATCGGCTCCGGCGCTTCTGCGATAGTCCTCATGGAACAGGTTCTCCAACTGACGAAACAGTCTGGTGGCCGCCAACAGCACCGATGGATTGCGCTGGGTATTGATGTTGTCGATGAGAGACTGCGCATAAACATTGCCCTGCGCTGCAGACAGCCCCAGCCAGTACAAACTCTTTTCTTTATCACGAGGAACATCGCCGTCATAGAAATACAGCTTGCCCAGGGCGTACTGCGCAAACTGATTTCCCAACTCGGCGGAGGCGGTCAGCCAGCGGATTGCATCTTCCACATCTTTGGGAACATCCTCGCCCCTAAGATAGAGCTTGCCGAGCTGGTAGGCCGCAAACTCATTTTTTTGCTCTGCCGATAAGGTGAATAATCGAATTGCCTCACTGACGTTCTTGGGCATATCCTCACCGGCAAGATGCAGCTTTACCAGAGCATACTGCGCATAGGCATTGCCGAGGCCGGAGGAGAGTGTAAGCCACTTGACCGCTTCCGGAACATTCTTAGGGGTATCTGTACTGGCGAGATACAGCCTGCCAAGCTGATAGGCGGCGTACTCATTTTTTTGCTCTGCGGCGGCTGTGAACATGGCCACTGCCTTTTGAATATCTTTCTCCACATGAGTGCCATCCCGGTACAGCTTGCCAAGGGCATATTGCGCTCCGGCGTTTCCGACCTCCGCTGCCTTGGTCATCCAAGCTATCGCCTGTGCCGGATCACCGATGCCGGTTTCCAGACACACTTTGCCCAGCAGATACTGCGCATTGATATTTCCAAACTGCGCCGATTTCTCCAGATAGGAAACCGCCGCCTGCACATCCTTGTCCGTACCGGTTCCGGTGTAGAGCATTTGACCGAGGCGGTATTGCAGCTTATCATCATGGCTTTCCTGTTCCAGACGATAAAAACCGGTAAAGGCAGACTTGAAATGCTGGGAGGAAAGTTCCGGGCGCACTGCAGTGCCAATGCCATCCCGATACATCTTCGCCAATTCATAATCCGCATAAGGGTTGCCCTGTTCGGCAGACAGACTGTAGAGCTGCAGTGCTTTTACATAATCCTGCGGAACACCCTGACCACGATAATACAAAGAGCCGAGGGAGTATTGGGCATACTTATGGTTTTTCTCCACCGCTTCCTGAAACCATGAGGCTGCCTGCCCATAGTCCTGCACAGTGCCAAGACCGGCGGCGTACATTTTGCCTATGCGGTATTCCAGATAGGGCTTCGGTTTTTCTTCCTCTGCGGATAAAAAAGCGGTTAGAGCTTTTTCGTACCAAGCATGAGATGCCGGTAAATCAATTTCACGTCCCAAGCCGTCCGCAAACATTCTGCCGAGATCATGCATGGCAAGGGCATTGCCGGATTCCGCTTCCAAAAGGAACAGCCGATATGCCTCATTAAAATCCTGCGGAACATCCTCGCTGCCGTAGAGATGTTGCCTCGCCAGTTTGTATTGCTCACTCCACTCCGCATGAAAGGCCGCATCGAGAGGCTCCATAAAAGCATCTTCCGCATGAACATCGGCAGGCTCCGGCAGCTCCGGTTCCGGCATTGCCTCATCCTCAAATGAAACATGGTGACTACTTAAGCGTAACGCTTCGGCAATCACCATGTTTTTAATGCTCTTAAATTGTTTCTGCTGGGATAGTGGAGGAAGGGGCGGCAGCTTATTTGAATAAGTCTTTAGGATTTCATTCTGCCAGTCGTTCCATGCCCGGTATAGCTTATTGATTCGTTCCTCCTTGGCAAGCTCATCCACGATGCGGTCGATGATGGCTTTCACATCTGCCTTGAGATAGCCATACACCTTTTTGCCCCCTGTGTTTTGAAGCCGTTTTGATAACAGCAGCAGATCCGCTTCGATGGCTTGGTTTTCACAGGCACGATTCTGCACCTGTAAAAGCAGCTCGGCCAGCACATTGGCGGCTCCTTGCTTGAGATCGCTTCTGGCGGCATTCTGATGCTCATAAATGTGAGCGAAGTCTTGACGGAAGATATCATGCGCCAGCTCGGAGCGCATGGCTTCGATGGCAGGCTGGGTGAGAAAGCCGTCATTGTCCTTGGCGGAGTAGACCATGAGATGCAGATGGGGATGATGGCTTTCATTGTGAAAGGCGGCATACCAGCGGAGATTCTCGCTGTCGATTTTCATGTGCTTTGCAAGCATGGCTTTTTTACTGCGGAGCAAATCCTGCCACTGTTTTCCGCTGTCATACCCAAGCCTTGCGGCATCCTCCCGGCGCAGGCTGATAACATGAGTCCAGACGGCACCTTTGTGACCACACACATCCTCCTGCACCTGTGCCAGCACCACCGGCACTCCGGCATCGGTGAACAGTCCATGCTCGCCGATGCGCTCCACACGGGGACGGCCTGCGATGTAATCCACATAGTTTTCCCGTTTGCCAATGAGGTTGAGGTTCTGCTCCAATGCCAGAGAAATAAACTCGGTAGCGTTGCCGATGGTAGGGTTCTCGCAGTAGTCGGCATACTCCAGCATTTCCTTGGCAGAGGGAATATCCCGGACAATCTGCCCGATGAGCTGCTGCTGTTTTACCGTAGCCGGAAGCAGCAGCTTGCTCTCGTCTATTTTTTCTACGCCATCACGGGTTCCGATATACTTCACATAGTTTTGGGTCTGGGCTGGCGGAGCATCCCGCATATATTGCGAGGTGAATATAATTTTTGGCATGGCGGCCTCCTTTGTTTTGGGTAAAAGAAAAGAGCGACCACGATTGTGATCGCTCAAACTATTTTATAGGGTATCTAATTATAAAAGTCTTTGAAAGTCCCATCTTCATTACGAAGGTATGTTATAACCAAATCGTTACCTTTATAAATATCTTCAAATTTCAATCCCCATTTTTTCCAATATAGCTCTAAGCAATGTGCAAATTCTTCTTGATTCCATTCACTAAAGGCATCTCCGGAGATTGGCTGTGGCATTATATTTTCTAATTTACCCACCTTATTAAAAGCCAAAATAAAAAAAGGATTTCTATAAAACAGACTGGACTTATATAAAAATTTTGCACACAGTTCTGCGAATTGAATAGGATGGAGTTCTTTTCCAAGAAGCTCCGCCATATCAGGATGCTCCATAAAAAAATCCTCTTGAAATCCATTATCCATAAGGTGAGCCATAATTCCAATATTGTTCATCTTCATGCAAAATGTTTTAATAAAAGGATTATCTCCTGCCCAGTAGGAATTATCATTATCTTCTGATCGCAGTCTGAATATCAAGAGGCTATAAGGCTTATCATAGTAGACTGATTCATCGATAACGCTTCTTAAAAACAAGTATTGCATATGATGTTGCTTCAAGTATTCTTCGCTATAAATAGTAGGACTTTGAGGATTGCGAATATCTATTTTAAGAGAAAGTTCTTTAAATAACATCCCATAAGAAATCTTGTTTAGCCACTGGAAAACAACCTTTTTATCCAGTTTTATAAACTCATCGTATCCTGCCTCAACTGCTCGTTCAACTGGCTTTTCAATGTTTTTACTCATTATATTATTACATTTTTTACAACAAGGGATAGTAAGATTGCGATATTTGATTCCTGTGCCATTGAGCAATATTAACTCTTGATTCCATAAATCAAATTTGTTTTGCAACCACTTTGGAAATATATGTTCAACAGAATAATTATCTGAAGTTAGCTCATTACCACAAAGAAAACATTTATCGTAAGTAAATGTCATCTGCTCAAATGGATCAAAATTTTGAGAAGTATCGTTCATGTTATATATCACCTCGCCTTGCTTTCTATAATATCACGAAATTATATAAACTTCATCACCAATATGTAAAACAGCCCCTGCATCCGCAGAGGCCGTCCACCTATGTTTCCTTACAGCGCACCGAGCTGTTTGAGGAGCTCCACGCAGTCCTTTGCGCCCTGCACGTAGAGGTGCTGGCATTCATGGTCGGCAATCAAATTGGTTTTCACAAAATAATCAGTGAGGATTTTCTGCTGTTCCTCCGACAGCGTTTTGACAATATCACGAGCCTGAGCGCTGAGAGTCTTTACCTCGGTATAAAGCTGCAGCTCATTGTCCTCCAATGTTTCCTTGCGTTTACTGATTGCTGTTTCCGTCAGTTCACGGATTGCCATTTCAAAGATTTTACTTTTTTCCATTGTGCATTTTCATCTCCTTTCGCAACACACCATAAACGAATACTTCGCCTTAGTCCATACCCAAAAGAAACAAAGAAATCCTGTGTTTTTAGACCCGCCGCTTTTGGTAGTTGTATGCATCCTCGAAATCAACCGTACCGTTGATCCGCTTGACTTCCTCCACACATTTTAAATGTAGACTTGAAAGCGCCTGCTCGTCAACCGCATGAGTGTGCGCCACCACATGAGAGAGCTTGGACAGCTCGGTGGCGATTTTGAAATCCATTCGTGCCAGACGGTTTTCGGTATCACGGATGGTGCTGACGAGGACGGAGGACAGGCTTTGCAGCAAATAATTTTCGCTCTGTTTCGAGGTGAGGTAGCCGCAGTAAAACCGCAGAGCCTCGGTGACAAATTCATTTCGGGATTTCACATTGGCCTGCGTGAGCAGCTCATCGCACCGATCCAGCACTTCCTTTTCGATGTAAAAGCCGGTGCGCACCTTTTCCAGTTCCTTTGCCATGTAAGACCTCCTTTTTCTGTGGTTTCTGCCCCGGTATGCAGAATAATCCTCACAAATGCCCGGTTTCCCTTGGATTTTTCTGAAACCGGCATAACAAATAAGGGGATTGGGCAGAAAGTTATGTCACTTCGGAATCCCCGAACGGCTTTGCCGGTCGGTGTTCAGGGGGTTTATGCTGCCAAAGCAGCATAAACCCTTTAACCTGCACCACTTTCGACCCTACCGGAATGCCCTCATTCTGAGGATTTATCGCCGCATCCGGGGCTTTCTCACATTCTCTCCACACGGGCGCAACGTGGGCGATACGATGTTAATGGGTATCAGGATGCCACCACGCCTGCCAAAAGGTCACACAGGGCAACACCGCCGCTCACACGCCCGGACTGCGTTTCTGCCTACGCCAGCCTATTGTCAGAGCCACCAGTCGCAGCAGGGCGAACCGGTCTTTTGGGTTTTGCAGCGGCCTCACGGGAGAGCTTATCGTCAATGTACTCACGGGTGGCCTGTGGAACGTGCTTTTCATAGAGCTTCTGGACGGTATCCTCCAGCTCCGTCTGCAAATTCGTATCCTTTTTGCTCATGTGGTAGGTCAGGGCATCCAGCTTTTCGCTGTCAAAGCTGATGGTCATTGTTGTTTTTTTCATCGTACTTTCCTCCATTTTATCATTTCATTTGGGGTGACTGTAAGCTGCATCTGCTCAACCGCACCGGCGACCCGGTTACTGTGACAAAGGAAATCCGCTATACCGTCACAGATGGAGCGTCCAATGTCCACATCAACGGCTATGAAGATTTAGCCCAGTACTGCCGAAGGGCCGGATACACCTATCGTTCCGGCAAGACGGTATAACCATAACAACATTTGGAGGAAAAACTTATGAATAACGAAAAGAATTATCTCATCGGCACACCTGAATACGACAAGCACTTCTGGAACGCCATGCGCGGAGCAAAAATCGACACGGCTCTGGAAGCTGGCAGAAGCAGCGTTACCAACTCCTACGCTCTGCCGAGCGCCGCAAACAACAAATACACGGCGGCGCTGGCCACTGAAAGCCTGTTCCGGCAGATCGGTACAACTGTTATGGCCTACGATTCCGAGTACCGCATTTTTGCCCACGACTGCGATGATCTGGCACAGTGGGTTCCAGAGGGCGGCAAGCTCCCGATCTTTGATGGCGCGAACGACTTTACCCGGTACAAGGTAGATAGCTGGAAACTGGGCGCACTCGTGAAGCTGGATGAGGATTTTGTGCGTGATGCTACCTTTAATGTGGAGGACTATCTTGTACGGCGTCTGGCAAAGAATTTCGGCAGGGCCGAGGACGCCGCCTTCATCAGCGGCACCAGTGAGCAGATGCCCACGGGAATCCTCAACGCCACGGGCGGCGCGGAGATCGGCTGCACCGGCAGCATCACATACGACGACGTCATCAAGCTGTACTTCTCTGTCAAGCCGGAGTACCGCAAGAACAGTGTATGGCTCATGAACGACGAGACTGCGCTGGCTCTGCGTACACTCAAGGATAGCTCTGGGAATTACCTCTGGCGCGACAGCGATGACACCATTCTCGGCAAGCGTGTGGTCATGAACAGCGCCATGCCCTCTGTGGCGGCAGGCGCAAAGCCGATTGCCTTCGGTGATTTCAGTTATTACTGGGTCATTGCCCGTGGCCCGGTCAGCGTGGTGCCTATTATGGAACACTTCACGCTGAATCAGCAGATTGGCTATCTGGCGTTTGAGTTCCTTGACGGAAAACTTATCCGTCCGGAGACCATCAAGGTGCTGCAAATAGCCGAATAAGCCGCAATAACAGGAGCAGGGAGCGTCGAGATGGCGCTCTCCGCCCTTAATACCTTGCCGCCGGTTTCCGGCGGCAAGGTGTGCGGCCCTCGGGCCAAGAGCCGCGCCGAGCGGCGCGGTTGCCCTCGGGCACTAAGCCTGTGGGCTGTCGCCCGGGGACACCCCGGGACCCCGTCGGCGGCTTCGCGGCGCCCGATCCGCAGGCTGTGCCTCCGCCTGCTCGGGCTCCGCTTCGCCGCAGTTTTTGCCGCCGTACTCACTTCTGTGCGTGCATCCTCTCGCCGGCAAAAACACCGCCCACGGGGCGGGACGAGAGACGAAGAACGAGAGCGACATACACAAAGCGAAAATCTCCCTGTGTGGGTGCGTGTTTCGCCCCTGTTCGCCCGTGTAAGGGGCGTTCAAAAGGCAGGCCAGGGTGTTACTCCCTCTGCCCACCGTTTAGAGATTGTGGGGCATTTGTGGAGAAGTTTATCAGAGCATATTCCCATTTTGGGAACGTGGTTTTACCGCTTGGTAATTCGGACAAGCAAGAATTTGGGCACGATAGCTCTGCTTACATTCGCAGGTGCAGTGCTGACACAAGAGATTAAACTGTCGTTTTCCGGTGAGCGGGTTAATGAAAAACGCCCACTCAGCTTTTGCTTTCTTTGATAATCTCGGCATGAAAATTCCTCCTTTTGCATAACAAAGCTCGCCTGTGTTCTTCACACAGACGAGCTTAACGGGTATAATGATTTTATGAAATTGACTGTTAGTGGGGCGAGGCACATGAAAAACTTTGCAAGAGAGAACACAAATGTTTCCCTGTGCGGGCTGAACTGTCTTCTCTGTACGATGCATATCGGAGGCTATTGCCCCAGATGCGGTGGTGGTTCAGGCAACCAAGGCTGTGCCATTGCTCGCTGTGGTATGGCGCATCAAGTGGAGTTTTGCTCACTTTGCCCCGAGTACCCTTGTGCGAAATACGATGGCATTGATGCTGCCGATTCCTTTATCACGCACCTCAATCAGAAAAGCAACTTGAAGAAGTCCATCGGGTGGGTGTGGAGGCGTATTGTGTACAGCTGGATAAAAGAGGACGGATACTAACCCAACTTCTCCAAAACTACAACGATGGCAGACGAAAAAATCTGTTTGCTACCGCTGCAAATTTGCTGAATCTCACAGCTCTTAATGAAGTGATGGAATGTCTTAATTCAAAAGATCACCTTAGTATGCCACTAAAAGAACGTGCGAGTTTAGCGGCTGATGCAATCAATAAAGCCGCCGAGAAGCAAGGCATTTCTTTAAAACTGAGAAAGAAAAGCAAGGGAGAGTGACCATGCAGCTGGGTCTCACCATTCCGCTGATGAAGCATTTAAAAATCAATAAGCTACCCTATGGTGAGGAATTGCACCGTCGTTTCTGTTGGGATTTACATTGTATCAAGCTACATAACCATAGTTGCCTGTTGGCGGTACACTGCGAAACGCGATACCTGTTTGTACTGTATGGCATGAGCAGAGCGCAGTGGAATCGTCTGCCCAAGGTGTTTTTAGAGGGACTTATCAACAGCCTTACCAACGCAGGAATTGAAAACAGCTTGATACAACGCTACCTGCAAGCAGCAGGTGAGATAGAGCTTACCAAAACTCATGGGCGGAGGGAGGTTGCTTTTCTCAATCGTGCATGGGACGATGTGGCCGCCTTGGACTATTGCATCGACAGGGAGCAGCAAGCTCAGCCGCTAATAGAGCAGAGCATTAACAATTTGATTTGCAACTGCGTCGGCTACGAGGACTATGGTGAGCCACTGGTGCGGATACGGCAGAGTCTGGAGGAAAAATAATATGAAACATATTTTGAAAGTGATTGGCATTGGCGTGGCGCTGGGGCTTCTCCTTTTGTTTATCAAACAGGCGCTGAATATTCCAGAGGAAATTTTCGTGAAAACCTACTGGATATTTGGTGCAGCGGTTGTAATAGCGGCAGTTTTGTTTAACCATTTCTATCACCGCAGCTATTTGAAAAAGATGAAAACTGTCGCCCTGCTTTTAGAGCAAGGCAAGCCGCAGGAATATATCAAAGCGGTTGAAGCGTTGCGTCAAAAAGCAAAGGGACGGTATTTACAAAATTTGTTTACCTTGAATCTCTCGGCGGGATACTGTGACCTAAAGGAGTACAAAAAGGCAATTGATCTGCTAGAAGGCCTCGAAAATGCACGGCTGTATCAGAATCTTAAGCTGGTCTATACCATCAATTTGTGCGTCTGCTATTTCTATGACGGACAGACCGAAAAGGCATTGGCACTCTATAAGAGCAGTCAAAAGCTGTTTTGCACTTCCTTAGCGACCAAGCTATACGGTGGCAACATAGCGGTGCTGGACGTGTTCGCTCTCATGGAACAGAGGGAATATGATCGTGCAAAGGAGCTGTTAGCTACTGCCCGTGGGGCATGGTCTGACGCCCGTTTGCAGGCAGACTTTGCATATTTGGAGGGAAGGTTACAGAATGAACAAAGCAAAATGTTATAACAGTGTCATGGCTCTGTTTGGCATAGGCGCAGGGGTTGCAGGACTTGTTTGTTCTTGCAAGCATCGCAAACAATCACGGCTGGAATTTGAAAAAACCTGCTTTTATATGGCGGCTTTGGATGATGAAATTTGCCGCAGAGAGTTGGACGGCACAGTCATTGGCGAAAAAACAATTTTCTTCCCGCCACCGCGAGATACGCTGTACCACCGATACGAGGTTTTTCGAGAGATGTATCGTGACTTGCCACTAAAAGAACTGGGAGCGCAGGTAGCCAAATTGGAAGAACGTCTGGCAGAATGTAAAGAAACAGGGCATGAGGAACGGTGATTATACCGTTCCTCATGCCCTGTTTCATAGTTACAATATCACCTGCACTCGCCCAACCTGCCCATCCTCCAGCATGACCTTGATGCCGTGGGGATGAGTGCTGCTATTGGTCAGCAACCTTGCCACAATCCCCTCAGTTCGCTTGCCGGTGCGCTGGTCTGCCTTGAGCACAATGCTCACCCGAGCACCGACTTTTATATCACTGCGGTTTTGTCCGTTCATTATTTCTCCTATTCCATCAAGTCCTGCATCTCGCAGCCCAGTGCCTTTGTCAAGTTGAGTAATGTACCTGCCTGTGCTTTGTTAATGTCATTTTGCCGTTGCTCATAAAGCTGAATCATGCGAAGTGCCACCCCCGACTGTCAGGCAAGCTGTTCCTGCGTAAACCCTCTTGCTTTTCTGATCGTTGTCAGGTTGGAGGGCTTCTCCAGCTTATGGCGGCTGATGATCTCGTTTGCGGTATCTACAAATTTGCTCTGATCTGCCTCGTGGAGACTATAAGGGACAATACCGCTGACAAGGAAAGCCCATTTTCCGTCATATTTGAAAACTTCAGACCACTGTACCACTGATAATAGGCGAGTATCCACCCTGCCCAATATTCACACCCTGCAAAGTCTTTGATGACTCTCCCCTTGGTCGGATAGCTACCAGTGGTGAGAATAATCACCTCTCGGGCAAGCTCCACGCCCGACATTCCTGCCACATATTCTGGGTTGCCCCTTTCAAATTTTTTAGCAATTCCACTGGTGATAAGCCAAGAAAAGAACTCGTCGAGGGCGTAGCCGCAATCCACAAGTGCATAGTCCGGTATATCGCCAAGGTTTTGCATGGCATCATCCAAGTAGGTTTCGTTGTAAGCACGGGTCATCATTCTGTGACCACCCAAATCGCTATAGCGGTGGTTTGTTAAACTGCTACAACACAATACTTTTTTCGATTGCCATAACTCTGCGATTTAAGCAAGCCTAAGGTTTCAAATTTCAGCACAAAGCCACGAATAGTGGCATAAGCAGCATTGCCAAAATCACGTTCCAGCTCCTTGGTGGAAAACTCATTTCCGCCATAAGAGGAAAGCACAAAGCTCCAGAGCTCCCGTTCCTTCTCCGTAATGCTACCTTGCTCCAAGGCTTTTTGATATACTGCAAAGTGATCCTCCGAGATGTCCTCACCCTCGATTTTGCTGTAAATATTCTCGTTAAAGTATAGGAGAAACGGAGTCAAGTCCAGTCGACCGCTGATTTTGGCATTGTCCTCAATCTGCAAAAAGCTGTTATAATAAGCATTTTTGCTGTTATTAATATGCTTGGAAAACGCATAGAATAAGGTGGATGGAAAGCCCTGCTGCACCAAATACCACAGATGGAACAGTCTTGCCGTTCTGCCGTTGCCGTCAAAATAGGGGTGAAGATAGGCAAAGTAAAAATGAAGCATAGATGCCTTCAAAGGCTCGGAAATCCCGTCTTTTTGATTGGCAAAGGCGATGAGCTTCGCCATATAACCGGGCAAAAGCTCGTGGGAAATTCCTTTGTGATATTCCTTGTCACCCACAATAAAAACGGAATCATTCCGATAAAACGAACCATTTGGTAAGCGGTCGTCCCCTTCCAACAAGTCACCCACTGAAAGCATATAGAGCTTGTGAAGGTTTTCCTCTGTGATTTTATTCTCGGTATTGGCAATGAAATCCAGTCCCTTTTTCATACCGAAAATGCGATTTTCCTCGTCATTCTCGGGAGCAAAGCCGTCTAAAATTTTCCGAACGCTGTCACGGTTGGAGTGGATATTTTCAATTTGCAGGCTTGCATCAATCTCGTCGGTCATTGCCTTTTTGCCAAAACGCTCCTTGCTGTCGGTTACCATGAGCAGCTTTTTAATAACCCCGGTGGAGATGTTGCAATGGCTCGGCAGATAGCAGCAAGGCTTGCCGTCGAAATCCGCTATGGACAAATTCCGATAACTCATTGCCTGCAAAGCTTCCAGTAGATCGGCAACTGCCTCAGTCGAATACTTATACTGCATTTTCTTCAAATCAAAAAAGTGTTTATCCTGCATCATCTGGGAAAGCTCTTTTGTGTTCATGACCTCACCGCCTTGTGATACGTTGTGGCATCAATTAGTATCAGTATAGCTGAGAGCTTACCCAAAATCAAGTGAAATATACGACGGCAAAAGAATAAACACTTTATGTTCCCACTGCGAGCGCTCACAGCTTGCTCACACTTATCCCAAAAACCTGCTTGTGGAGTGATTTTTTGCAAAGCCTTTCTGCAAGGGCATTTATGCCCATAAACCCGCATGAAATCGAGGTTTTCGGCGTTTTTACACGCTCACAAAAGCCACCAAAAATCACGAGGGGACAGTAGTTTCCAACGACTCGAAATCAGGTAGGCAGCAATGCCTCGTGGGTTCGAATCCCACCGCTTCCGCCATAAGCCCTGAAAGTCCTGGCTTAACAGTTACAAGTAACTATTTTGCCGCAGAAGACGGTGTGGCCGAAAGGTCACGCCGTTTTCTGCATTTTGGGGGTTCTTTCATAGGTCACAGGCTCACTGACATCGCCCAATTCCATATCGCCGACAAAGTTGAAGATAATCTTGATCTTCTGCTGCCGGTGGCCGCTGGATTTGTCCGGCGCAAACACGACGATCTGCTTGATATACTCGTTCACAATCGTCTGTGTCAGCTCCTCTACATCTACGTACTTCCTCGTCAGGGCAAGGAATCTGTTAAGGCCGTCGCTCATGTCCTGCTGCTTTTTGAGCCAGTCTTCCGATTCCGCAACCTTGACTTTCAGCTGCTCCTGCTCCGCCTCATAGTCTGCGGACATCTTTTTGTACCGTTCTGCCCGGAGATTTCCCAGCACATAATCCTCATAGAGCCGGGAGATCAGCACATCCAGATCGCCGAGGCGCTTTTTCGCCTGCTCCAGCTCGCGTTTGTCGCTGCGGATACTTTTCTCCTGTTCGGCTCTGCGGCAGCGCAGCCATTCTTCCTGAAAGCCTTCCGCATCCTCGCGGATAAGCTCATTGACGGCGCGAATCCGTTCCAAAACAAGCTCCCGCAGGACATCTTCGCGGATGTAGTGGGCCGAACAGGTGCCCCGGCCGCTTTTGTAGCAGGCGCAAACGTAGTGATCCTGCTTTCCCGCAAAGCTCTTGCAGGTGGCGAAATGGAGCTTGCTTCCGCAGTCAGCGCAGATCAGAAGTCCGGAGAACAGGCCCTGCCGTTCCGCTTTCGCGGGGCGGCGTTTGTTTTTCCGCAGCTCCTGAACCCGATCCCATTGCTCCTGCGGCACAATCGCCTCCTGTGTATCCGGCAGAATAAACAGCTTGTCCGGGTCGTTGGGAATCCGTTTTTTCAGCTTGTAGGATTTGGAATAGGTCTTGAAATTGCAGGTGCAGCCGGTATATTCCATTCGTTCCAAAATGCCGACAATGGACTGGTTGCTCCAATGGCAGGGCCGGTCAGGCAAAGGCTTACCCTTCTGTCTGGCATACAGCGCTCTGGTGGTCAATACCTGTTCCTGCTCCAGAATACGGGCAATTTGGTCTGGCCCTTTACCGGCAATGGTCAGATCAAAAATGTGCCTGACCACCGGCGCGGCTTCTTCATCGAGGACCCACTGATCCTTGTTGTCCGGGTCGCAGCGATAGCCGTAGGGCGGTTTGCCAAGATGCTGGCCGCTGGTGCCTTTCTGTCGGAAAACGGCCCGTACTTTCTTGCTCGTGTCGCGGGGATACCATTCATTGAACAGATTGCGGATCGCGGTAAAACCTTCGTTGTCGCCTCTGTCGCTGTCCACACCGTCGTTGACGGCGATGAAACGCACGTCATAGCTGGGAAAGATGATGTCCGTGCACTGGCCGACCGTCAGATAATCGCGTCCGAAGCGGCTCATATCCTTGACCAGCCAGCAGCCGACGAGGCCCTGTTTCACAAGCTCAAAGCCCTCCTGCACGCCGGGACGGCTGAAATTGGTGCCGGTATAGCCGTCGTCTACAAGAATGCGCGTATTCGTGTAGCCGTGTTCTTCCGCATATTTGGTCAACAGTTCCCGCTGATTCTGGATGGAATTGCTCTCGCCGTCCAGAGCGTCTTCATTGCTGAGGCGGCAGTATAAAATGGTGATTTTTTGCTGATCCAGCATAACGTCCTCCTTTGTGTCTGGGTCAGCTGATGATTTCGCGGTGCATGGCTTCATATTAACATAACCTTGTGGAGCTGTCATCAGCAGAGTGCCTCCTTTCCCGAGAAAATGAGCCGTTTTACCTTGTGGGCAAGCGACTCCGTACCGCCGCATTCCGTGCTGACAACGTAGCAGATGTTTCCGATCTTCCGTTCAATGGTGCCGGAAAATAGATTCTCACGCCTGGCCCAGTACCGACGGCATTCTTCCAGAAAGTCCAGCGGCGGAACCATCTTGGGATAATAACAGGAGCAGAGATCGATCGGCTCATAGCAGAGCCTGCCGCAGAAGAGCTGCACCGTGGTCCGCACGCCGTCCAGATACGCGGTGGCTTCACCCCAGTCGATCTGGATTGCGTCCCCCGGGTCGTACTCGAGAGGCATATCTGCCTGTGGCGGCACATAAGCCGCCTTCAGCTCGTGAACCATGCGTCGGACGGCTGAATAGGAGCCGGTGAACTGCTTCTCTTCGACCAGACGGTCATAGATTCGTTTTGCACTGTGCGTTTGCTTTTTGAGGTTCTCAGTTTTGTCAGCCTCTGTGCATTCCCGAATGAAGGCTGTGACGTCATCTGTCGCGACAGTTGGAGCACGGCTATATATCCGGCGCACGCCCGGCATTGTTTTGCCTTCGCAATACTTCTTTACGCTCTGTCTGGATATTTCCAGGCGCTGTGCAATTGAGCGCTGTGATTCTCCCGACAAGTACGACTGCCGAATTTCTGCGTACAGATCCATTCCCACTACCATACCTTTCTCTCCTTGCAAAACGTCTTTCCGTCATCTTACAAGGTTTTTGGTCAGTGGTAAACTTTTTCGTGCGCAGCTGGTCAACTATTATTGTAGCACTCACACGTGTGCACCCGAAAT
>Ga0183096_1001480_pt1 | contig 19902 bp, 18 predicted proteins | sample Biomet5_FD_127791 | JGI IMG/M metagenome (GOLD analysis project Ga0183096, IMG submission 127791) | Microbial communities from bioreactor (seeded with sewage sludge) at LBNL, California, USA - Biofuel metagenome 5 (version 2) (version 3) | ecosystem: Engineered > Bioreactor > Anaerobic >... | reverse complement strand
TAGTTCTTTCACAGGTATGGGCCAAAGGCGGCGAAGGCGGCGAGGCTCTTGCCAAAGAGGTGCTGAATCTGTGTGAAAACGCAGAGAACAACTTCAAGTTCGTATATCCGCTTGATATGACCATCAAGGAGAAGATAGAGGCTATTGCCAAGACAGTTTACAGAGCTGACGGAGTCGTTTATGAAATGAACGCCAAGAAGCAGCTTAAGAGACTGGAAGAGCTGGGCTTCGACAATCTTCCGATCTGCATGGCCAAGACTCAGTTCAGTTTCTCAGACAATAAGAACCTGCTGGGCGCACCGAGAGGATTTGAGATCACCATCACAAGCATCAAGGCTGATGCAGGCGCAGGCTTCATAGTTGCCAACGCCGGAAGCATCATGACCATGCCTGGACTTCCTAAGGTACCGGCTGCTGAGAAGATAGACGTAGACAACACCGGAAGGATCACCGGATTATTCTAAACCAGAGACATATATTGGGGGACTGTTCTGTTACGGAGCGGTCCCCTTTTAAAAATGTTTCCATGAGAGTTTCTGATTATTCTTGACAACTATTTTACACGATAATATACTTAAATTGACAGAGAGATAGAAAGGCAGATGAAGTAAAATGATTACAGATAACAACTGCAGAGATTTTGTCAGCGTATTGTCAAGCAATGCACCAGTCCCGGGAGGCGGAGGAGCTTCTGCGCTGGTAGGCGCCGTTGGAACGGCTCTTGGCAATATGGTAGGAAGTCTGACTGTAGGTAAGAAGAAATATGCAGACGTAGAAGAAGAGATAAAAGCACTGATGAAGAGGGCAGACAGCCTGCAGCAGCAGCTTCTGGACTGCGTGGAGAAGGATGCGGAAGTATTCGAACCTCTGGCAAAAGCATATGGAATGCCAAAGGATACGGAAGAACAGAAAGCGGCCAAGGCAGAGGTCATGGCTGCAGTTTTGAAGGATGCCTGTGCTGTCCCTATGGAAATAATGCGTAAATGCTGCGAGGGCATTGATATATGCGATGAATTTGCAGCCAAGGGCAGCAGGCTTGCAGTCAGTGATGCCGGAGTGGGCGTTGCCTTCTGCAAATCAGCTCTGCTTGGAGCCAGCCTGAACGTGTTCATAAACACCAAGGCCATGGCTGACAGGGAATATGCCGCGCGGATCAATGCTGAAGCAGACGCTATGCTCAAGGAGTACACGGTAAAGGCCGACGCAGTATTTGCAGGAGTTTATTCCGCACTTAGAGATTAATGGAGGGAGACAGACATGTTACTTAAGGGAGATGTAGTAGTAAATGAGATCGAAGAGGGATTGAAAAGCAAGATTGCTGAATTGAAGAAGCACGATGTTTTTCCTACTATGGCTCTTGTCAGAGTAGGTGAGAGATTCAGCGATATAGCTTATGAAGCCAGCATAGTCAGGGCCTGTGATGCCATGGGCATACAGACCAGAATGTTCAGATTTGCGTCTGACGTGCGTCAGGTCAAGCTCATAGACTGTATCAGGGCTATAAATGAAGAGGACGAGATCCACGGCGCACTAGTATTCATGCCGCTTCCGAAGAATCTGGATGAGGACGCCGTGAGAAATGCCCTGGATCCGCGCAAGGATCTTGATGGTATTTCCGACGGAGCGCTTGCAGGCATGATAGCTGAAAACTACAAGGGCTATCCTCCTTGTACCGCTGTAGGATGCATTGATATGCTCAATCATTACGGAATCAAAATAGAGGGGAAGAGGGCCGTTGTCATAGGCAGGAGCAAGGTCATAGGAAAACCTGTTTCACTGTTGCTGACTGCAAACAACGCTACGGTAACCGTCTGTCATACCAGAACACCTGAAGAGGATATCAGGAAATACTGCAGTGATGCTGACATAGTCATCGTTGCTACTGGAAGACCGGGTACATTCGTGGCTGACATGGCTTCCAGACAGCAGGTGATCCTGGACGTGGGCATAAATGTGATGCCTGACGGCAGCCTGACAGGAGATGTGGCTTTTGAACAGGTAAAAGAAAAAGTCGCTGCTATCACACCTGTTCCTGGAGGAGTAGGCGGAGTCACAACGGCTGTTCTTATGAAACATCTGGTCCTGGCGGCTGAAGCCTTTGCCATGACCAAACCGGGTTTTAATTTGTAAGCATCATTTCCAGAGAATCATCCTGGAAGAAGGTGTTGCTGTTATAAAGGAACAACACCTGGGATATCCCGTTGGATTTGATAATGTTATTTATATCGTCGTAGAAGTACCTTGGGTCGACTACGACGATTTTTCTGTAGTGCTGAGCCAGGAAAGGTATGAAACTGTTGGCATAGGAATCCTTGACCAGCAGCAGATTCTTTCCGGATTTGACCGGCGTCTGGATGGTGTACATAGGGTGATTGCTGCCTCCGAATACGGTATAGGCATCTTTCTTGGTCAGATTATCCAGCTGGTAGAAGCGGGTGGTCTTCTTTTTCGTATCGGAATAGTAGATGACGGAGTTCTTATAGCCGTCGGCCTTGGCGTCCTTAGGAAGATAGATCTTGATGGCGTCATCTTTGCCATTGGTAAAGCCGCTCTTGGAATAAAGAGTACCTTTGAAATCATTCTTCACAACATAGTCATTGTAAGAGATATTGTCCTTCAGTCCCATGACGCTGCACGCTTTTTTAAAAGCCAGGTAGGCGCCGTCTGTCGTCCAGTGATGGTCGGTCCTGTAGTAGAGCTGGGTTTTGTCTTTATCGGCAGTAAAGGTACTGCGCACATCTACCGGCGCTATCCCGTAGTCCCTGATATGGCGGAAAAAATCATCCATATATTTATTCTGATCGTTGAGCCGTACCGTGGCAGGCAGTTTATCGCTCAGGATATTGGCTGCGTTAGGGGCCAGCAGAAAGTACATTTTGACTCCCATGTAACTGCGTTTAAACTGCTTCAGAGAGTTTTCCGTGTCGGTCAGGTACTGGCTGTTTGGTTCGTTGAGCTTTTCCATGAGATAATTGTCGCGGCATCTGTAGACACCGTTGGCTTCCAGCTTGCCTTCAGTGATATCTGTCGCGGACTTGACCTTGATGAAAGCGTTTCTGCCGGTGAACTGATCGTTGGCGTAGTTTTCAAGCTTTTTTTCATAACGTCCTTCAAGATATGTAGACAAAGTGAAAGCTGGCTTTGTCTGCAGCAGCCTGTTTTCCATAGCGGAGAAGCTTTTGTCTGGAATCAGAATGTTGACTGCAAACATCACCGCAAGGATCAGAATAAAGCATATTCCTGTAATTTTTGAAAAGGCTTTTTTGTTCATCTATAACTCCTGTTAGAATCTGAAATACAGGAACGGGTTGTACGAGCTGTATATCAGATATGCTGTTGATAAAATGAATATTGTCAGCATGACCACGATGCTGATCAGAGGGTTCTTTTTGCTCAGGTACTCAAACTGCTTCAAAGGCTCCGGGGTACTGATGACCGCCGAAAGCAGCAGAAGTAAGAGATTGGTCCGCAGCAGGTAAAGGGTGGTCATATTGGCAAATGGGAAAGACCCTGCGCCAAACATGACTCCCAAATAATGATTAGCCGCTGTCAGGCTGCTGCTGAAGAAGAATACCCATCCGATCATTACTATCAGCATGGCGTATACGTGCTGCACCCACTGGGGTGCCAGTTCAAGATATTTGCCGTAGATGTATTTCTCCAGGACCAGCAGTACGCCATAGTAGGTGCCCCACATGACAAAATTCCAGCTGGCACCGTGCCAGAGGCCGGTAAGCGACCAGACGATCATCAGGTTAAGTATATGCCTTGGAACTTTGACCCGGTTGCCTCCCAGCGGGAAGTACAGGTATTCTCTGAACCAGGTACTCAGCGATATATGCCATCTCCTCCAGAATTCGGTGATAGTCTTTGAGATATAAGGGTAGTTGAAGTTCTCCATGAATTCAAAGCCGAACATGCGTCCCAGTCCGATGGCCATGTCAGAATAACCGCTGAAGTCGAAGTATATCTGCAGGGTATAGGCTATCATACCGATCCAGTAAGTGACCATTGACACCTGACTGTCCGGCAGGGCCAGAATGGCCGTATGCAGTGCACCCAGATTGTTGGCCAGCAGTACCTTCTTGCCCAGACCGTATATGAATCTGACGGTGCCGTCACCGAATTTATCCAGTGATGTGGTACGGTTCTCAAGCTGCTCTGCCACATCTCTGTATTTCACTATCGGACCTGCGATAAGCTGCGGGAACAAAGAGAGATACAGGGCGAATTTCAACAGACTGTACTGAGGCCTGACCTTGTCTCTGTAGACATCGAAGATGTATGACAGGGCCTGGAAGGTATAGAAAGAAATACCAATAGGCAGTGCCAGGGCAGTTTAGTGGAATCTGGTCCCAAGGACACTGTTGATGGTATCCATGAGAAATCCGTAGTATTTGAAGAAGCAGAGAATGAACAGGTTGACCACCAGGGTGAACAGCATGTTGCCCTTTCCCGTACCTCCGTGACGTTTGCTTTTTGCGATCTGCAGGGCCATGAAGTAATTGAAGAAGGCACTGTAGATCATAAGGAATACGTAAACCGGCTCGCCCCAGCTGTAGAAAATCAGACTGGCCACCAGCAGGATCAGGTTCCTGATATTCAGAAACCGTTTAGGTGTGATGTAGTATGCCGCCAGAACTATTGGCAGGAAATAGAATATGAAGATGATGCTGCTAAATAGCATGTTTGAACACCCCCTCATATTTATCCGGGTCGCTGCTTACACAGTAGAAGAGGTAGCGTCCCTTTTTAGTCACGATGGCGTTTTTGAGCATTGCAACCTGCGAGGGCCCATAGCTCTCGAAGGTGGATATCTGTGAGGTTATACGCTTGTCGACCGCATCCTGAACCGAAGCCAGATCACTGCGGTGCCTGACTTTGATGATGAGGACTTCCTCGACTCCGAGGGCCTCCTTGCTTTTATAATAAACGTAGGACTGAAAATTGGAGTAATCAAGGCCCATGAACTGCATGAGCTGTCTGTTATTACATTTTTCCATCTTTTCCACGTCGGTCTTGGCACGCAGGTCACTGTCTATCTTAGACATGGGCACATCTTTGGCATTGGCTCTGCTGTATACTAACGCCAGAAATACTATCAGTACAAGGATGAGTATGACCTTGGTTATCAGCGAGCTGTTCAGCTGGATATTTTTCTTCATTACAGCCCCGCTTTCAGTATCATATTATTGAGCCAGAGCGGATAATAACCGGTATTTACATGTATGCCGTCGCCAGCGTAAAGCTTGGAATTCTCATCCAGAATATAGGAGTTGTCTATATAAGTTATGTTCATGGAGCTGCACATTTTCCTGAGAGCCTGATTGAACTTCTTATAGTTTTTCAGAGACTTATTGTGGCTAAGAGCCTCATCCGAAGGCGTTGATATGCTGTTGATGAAAAATCTGGTTTTAGGTGAGGTCTTTTTAAAATTCTTCAGCAGTTTTTCATATTTACTGATGAAGTTGTCCGCATTGCCTCGATAATTTCCCATGTCGTTCATACCAAATGAAAAGAATGCGAATCTGGGATAGGTGGCTGCCGCGGATTTAAACATGGAGTCACCGTTCAGTATGGAACCGCCTATCTTGCAGAATACCTGGTCTGAATTCAAATATCCGTAGGCGCTGAGTCCCTCGGTGATGGAATCGCCGAGAACCACGCTTGTATTGAATATTTTCTGATACTGAGCCTTGGACAGACTGTCTTTTCCATTGAAAACATTAGCACTTGACGTTTTGTCCAGCGCCTTGACCTGATCTTCAATAGTTGCTACTTTGGAAAAATTGAATGTTGTGATGGTAGACAGATTACCTTTGACAGAGTTGTCGCTGTAATCCGCTGAGCTGTTGTGCCTGAAGCAGTTGAAAATGAAAATCAACGCAAGTACAAGCAGGATTATCAAAAAAATTAAATATTTTTTGAGTCTGATGTTTCTGATCCCGTTCAATGATAAATTTCCTCCCCCATTTGAATAACTAACTTAATAAATCATATATAAATAATAATTAAAAATCAATAGGTTAATGCTATTGTTTTTCTTAATTATTCTTAATTACAAAAAAGCTGCCGGCATTGCTGCGGCAGCTATAAATTTTTGTTATATAAAGTCGGCAATAAGTTGTCCGGCTTCTGATGTGGTTACGGCATTCTGGTCATCGTGACACAGATCTGCGGTTCTGTGTCCGGCAGCCAGGAAACGTTTTACGGCGCTTTCTATGGCAGCCGCCTCATCCATGAGTCCGAAGGTGTATCTCAGCATCATGGCGGCGGACAAAATTGTGGCAATTGGATTAGCCTTGCCTGTACCTGCAATATCAGGCGCTGAACCGTGGACCGGCTCATACATGCCGAAGTTTCCGTCCGCAAGGCTGGCAGACGGCAGCATTCCAATGGAACCTGTTATCTGGCTGGCTTCGTCAGACAAAATGTCTCCGAACATGTTGCTGGTCACGATGACATCGAACTGTTTGGGATTTCTGACAAGCTGCATGGACGCGTTGTCAACATACAGATTGTCAAGCTCCACATCAGGATAACCGGCTGCCACTTCAGCCACGACCCTGCGCCAGAGTCTTGAACTTTCAAGAACGTTGGCTTTATCTACGCTGGTGACTTTATGGCTGCGCTTCCGGGCCATTGAGAAAGCCACCTCGGCAATACGTCTTACTTCGCCTTCGGAATATTGTTCAACATCATAGGCGGCCGGACCCATATCTGTGTCTCTGGTGCCTTTTTCACCGAAGTAGATGCCGCCTGTCAGTTCACGTACGACTACGATATCCAGACCGCTGCCGATGATCTCAGCCTTGAGCGGAGATGCGTCTGCCAGTTCATCAAAGACCATGGCTGGGCGCAGGTTCGCATAAAGCCCCAGAGCTTTTCTGATGCCCAGCAGGGCACGCTCCGGGCGCTGATCACCTGGAAGATCGTCCCATTTAGGACCGCCTACTGCGCCAAGAAGTACAGCATCGCTGTCTTTGCATATCTCCACGGTTTTTTTCGGCAGACATTCACCGGCGTTGTCGATGGCCGCGCCGCCTGCGAGGACTTCGGTATAATTGAATTTATGACCAAATTTCCCGCCTGTTTTGTTAAGGACTTTCAGTGTTTCATTTACTACCTCCGGGCCTATGCCGTCGCCCGGAATGACCGCAATATTGTAATTCATTATTTATCCTCCCTGATACTGTTCAAAAGACCGCCCCTGGCTATGATATTCTGTATGAATTCAGGGAAAGGCAGAGCCTGATAAGTTTCATTTCTGGTTATATTTCTGATTGTTCCACTGTCAAAATCGATGGACACTTCGTCTCCGTCCATGATTTTTTCACTGGCTTCGGGGCATTCAAGTATGGGAAGCCCGATGTTGATGGAGTTTCTGTAGAATATCCGCGCGAATGTGGATGCGATCACACAGCTGATACCGGATGCCTTGATGGCGATAGGCGCATGCTCGCGGGACGAGCCGCAGCCGAAATTCTCACCGGCCACCATGATGTCGCCGATCTTCACTTTGTTAACAAAGCCCTTGTCTATGTCTTCCATGCAGTGGCTGGCCAGTTCCTTGTGGTCAGTGGTATTCAGATAGCGGGCAGGGATGATGACATCTGTGTCCACGTTGTTTCCATATTTTATTGCTGTTCCTTTTGCAGTGTCCATTATTTGCTCCTTTCCGGTCCGCTGATTTTGCCGGCTATGGCTGATGCCGCTGCTACGGCAGGGCTGGCGAGGTAGACCTCTGAATCTGCTGCGCCCATTCTGCCGACAAAGTTCCTGTTGGTAGTTGCTACGCATCTTTCACCGCTGGCCAGGATGCCCATATGACCGCCGAGACAAGGCCCGCAGGTCGGTGTGGAAACTATGCAGCCCGCATCGATGAAAGTATCCACATAGCCGTTTCTTATGCTGTCCTTGTATACCTGCTGGGTGGCGGGGATGATTATGGCGCGCACACCTTTGGCTACGTGTTTTCCGGCCATGATACCGGCAGCTTCCTTCATGTCTGAAAGACGTCCGTTGGTGCAGGAACCGATGACCACCTGATCGATGGCAATATCTCCGACCTCATCGATGGTCCTGGTGTTATCAGGAAGGTGAGGGAAGGAGACGGTGGACTTTATGGAACTCAGATCTATGTCATAGACCTGATCATATTCGGCATCGTCATCTGCTTCATATATATTGTAACTGCGCTCCACGCGGCCCTTCATGTATTCTCTGGTGATTTCATCCACCGGGAAGATACCGTTCTTGCCGCCGGCTTCGATGGCCATGTTGCATATGCACAGTCTGTCGTCAATCGACAGGCTGCTGACTCCGGGACCTGTGAATTCCATGGATCTGTAGAGAGCGCCGTCAACGCCGATCATTCCTATTATGTGAAGTATCACGTCCTTGCCGCTGACATGCTCTGAAAGCTTGCCTGTGAGGTTGAATCTGATGGCGCTGGGCACCTTGAACCAGGCCTGACCGGTAGCGATGCCGGCAGCCAGATCAGTGGAGCCCACTCCTGTGGAAAACGCACCCAGAGCGCCGTAGGTGCAGGTATGAGAATCTGCGCCTATGATGGCTTCACCTGCGCATACCAGTCCTTTTTCCGGCAGCAGGGCATGCTCTATGCCCATTTCACCTACATCATAGAAATTGTCGATATCGAAGCGTTTTGCGAATGTGCGGCATTTCTTGCACTGCTCGGCGCTTTTTATATCTTTATTAGGAGCAAAATGATCCATTACCAGTGATATCCTGCTCTTGTCAAATACCTTGTCGAATCCCGCACCTTCAAACTCATTGATAGAGACGGGGCCGGTGATGTCATTGGCCAGGACCATGTCAAGCTTTGCATTGATCAGCTGTCCCGCCATTACGCTGTCCAGACCGGCATGTGCGGCCAGGATCTTCTGCGTCATTGTCATTCCCATAGTATATCCTCTCCTTATTATTTAACAAAGTGATCCTTTTTGTTCATCCTGTTCAAAGCGCTGACCAGAGCGTTGACTGACGCCAGTATGATATCGTCGTGGGTGCCGACGCCCCAGAACTGGTTGCCCAGATGATCCTCTATGCAGACGTATGATGCCGCCTTGGAGTTGGAGTCGGCGCTGATGGCGTGTTCGGAATAGGTGATGAACTTGTAGTTGAAATTATACGGCGTTTTGTTCAGTCCGTTGCTGACTGCATCCAGACGGCCGTTTCCTTCGGCTTCTATATTAAAGATCTCGCCGTTGATGTCTATGCGCATATCAACGCTGACGCTGCCGTTTGCTTCGGATTTTGTCGAGGATACGTGCCTGAACGTGGCATCGGTGATGTCCACAGGCTTGAAGTCGTTGATGTACTCACTGGAGAAGTAATTGAATATTTCCGTCGGGCTGAGTTCTTCGTGGTGCTTGTCGGAAATATCCTTCATCATGTATCCGACCTCGGCGCGCATGGCCTTAGGGATGATGAAACCGTAATCTCTTTCTATTATATAGGCAACGCCGCCCTTGCCGGACTGACTGTTTATTCTGATCACATCGCCGTCATATTCTCGGCCCACATCGTGGGGATCAACAGGCAGGTAAGGGACGGTCCATCTGGAAGGATCCATTTCCTCTCTCCATTTCATACCCTTGGCGATGGCATCCTGATGGGAGCCTGAGAAGGCTGCGAATACCAGCGAACCGCTGTATGGGTGTCTCGGATCCACAGTCATGCCGGTGGCCTTTTCAAAGGCTTCCACTACCTGTGGCATGTTGGAGAAATTCAGCTTGGGATCCACCCCATGGGTGAACATGTTCATGGCGATAGTCACGATGTCCACGTTTCCGGTGCGTTCGCCGTTACCGAACAAAGTGCCCTCTATCCTGTCACCGCCTGCCAGCAGACCGAGCTCGGCATCAGCGACGCCTGTGCCTCTGTCGTTATGAGGGTGAAGTGACAGCACTACGTTTTCTCTGTCGTGGAGGTTCTTGCTCATATACTCGATCTGGTTTGCAAATACGTGGGGCAGGGACATTTCCACAGTGGCCGGAAGGTTGATGATGACCTTATTGTCAGGGGTAGGTTCCCAGATATCAATTACCTCGTTGCAGATATCTCTGGCGAACTCCATCTCCGTACCGGTGAAGCTTTCCGGTGAATATTCGAACTGAAAATCTGTTTCAGGATACTGCTCGGCAATTTCCTTCATGAGTCTGGCTCCGTCCTTGGCGATCTTGATGATCTCGTCTTCAGATGCTATGAAAACTGGCTGCCTCTGGGCTACTGAGGTGGAATTGTAAAGATGGACCACAGCATGTTTGGCGCCGATCAGAGCGTTGAAAGTCTTTTCTATTATATGTTTCCTTGATTGTGTAAGTACCTGAACCGTCACATCGTCAGGGATAAGATCTTTATCTATAAGAGCACGCAGGAATTCAAATTCTGTCTCCGAAGCGGCAGGGAATCCGACCTCTATCTCCTTGAAACCTATTTCACAGAGGAACTGGAACATCTCCAGCTTCTCGTCCAGGCTCATTGGAACTATCAGCGCCTGATTGCCGTCGCGCAGATCCACGCTGCACCATCTGGGTGCTTTGGTTATATGATCCTTCTTTACCCAGTCATACTTGCTGACGGGTGGAACAAAATATCCTACCTTATACTTCTCATAGTTTTTCATCTCTGATCTCCTCTCATTTGTCATTAAAAAAGTCTCTCTGCGACCAATAATAATCGTAAAGAGACGAAAACACTTCAGCTTCCGCGGTACCACTCTTCTTGATGCGTACGGTCTATCAACCGTTTCAGCATCCTCTCGTTTAGAAAGTGTGCTCGGGGGTGAGACATCGAAGGACGCCTGCAGTCCTTTCAGCAAATTGGCTGCTCTCTGTGAGGCGACGGTTCCGATTTATTCCCGTCATGGCAAAACTTGAAATAATTTGTTAAGTTATGTCATTAATATAATGTATAATTTGGTATTTGTCAACCAAAAATTGTGTTTTTTCAATATAAATTTTGTATTTTTTTGTGTACAGTTACAAAAAACCTGTTGACATTTAGTGAACATGCTCTATAATGTGTATATGAGAGGGGCGAAAGCCCATTGAAATAAATGACGGAAAGGGAGATATACTAATGAAACTGACAGGATCACAGGTAGTGGCGGAGGTTTTACTGGACCATGGCGTTGATACTGTATTCGGATATCCGGGCGGAACCGCTCTGAATATCTATGACGAATTATACAAGTACAGCGACAGGATCAGGCATATACTGACCGCCCACGAACAGGGTGCTGCCCACGCTGCCGACGGCTACGCCAGAGCAACAGGGAAAACCGGTGTAGTTTTATCTACAAGCGGACCGGGAGCTACAAACCTTGTTACAGGCATAGCGACAGCATGTATGGACAGTATACCCCTGGTAGCAATTACAGCCAATGTACCGGACAGCCTGATAGGCAGAGATGCTTTTCAGGAGATTTATATTACCGGAATCACGCTGCCGATTACCAAGCATAATTACTTTGTAAATAAGATCGAAGATCTGGAGCCGGCGCTCAGGGATGCTTTCCGAGTCGCCAACAGCGGCAGAAAGGGTCCTGTTCTCGTAGATATAACCAAGGACGTAACTTCAGCGATGGTGGAATTCACCAATAAACCCCCGCTGGAACTGAAACCGCTCCCTAAGGTAGATAAAGATGATATCGCAGATATCGTCAGGATCATAAACAATGCCGAAAAACCGGTTGCCTATATAGGCGGAGGCTGTATCGCGTCTCTGGCCTGCAGAGAGGTCAACGAGCTTATCGAAAAGGCGGACATACCAGTGGTCCATACGCTTATGGCAACTGGCGTGCTAAGCTGTGACAATGAACTTAATCTGGGACTGGTTGGAATGCACGGTTCAGTGGCATCGAACAGAGCCATAGATCAGGCGGATGTTATCATAGCTCTGGGTTCAAGGTTCAGCGACAGAGTTGCGCAGAATCCGCAGAAATGGGCCCGCAAGGCCAGGATACTTCAGGTAGATATAGACAACAGCGAGATCAATAAAAACGTCATGGTGGAAAAAAACTGTGTCGGAGATATAAAAGATTTCCTGATAAAGGCGCTGCCGTATATTGACAAGGCCAAGCATTATGAATGGCATGACAAGGTAGTGGCCTGGAAGTCAAAGGAACGTGTCGTCAAGGCATCACCTGACTACATGCATCCTAAAGAAATAATGAATAAACTCAGCGACATGGTCGATGACGAGACTATCTTTGTTACCGATGTAGGCCAGCATCAGATGTGGGCCGCACAGTATCTGAAGCATAAAAAGCCTATGAAATTCATCACCAGCGGAGGACTTGGAACCATGGGCTTCGGATATGGAGCTGCCATAGGCGCCAAGATGGGCCATCCTGAGAACAGAGTAATACATATCACAGGAGACGCGTCATTCCATATGAACCTGAATGAGGCATGTACGGCGGTCAGCAATAATCTGCCGATCATTACCATCATCATAAACAACAGGGTACTTGGAATGGTTTATCAGTGGCAGACAGCTTTTTACGGTGAGAGATATTCCAATACATGCCCGGAGAGAAAGACCGATTTCGTCAAACTGGCAGATGCCTTTGGAGCCAAAGGCTACAGAGCGTCAACGATAAATGAGTTTGAAGCAGTAATGAAGGAAGCACTCAAGTCGGAAGGCCCTGTGTGGATCGACTGCGTGATAGACCGTGAGGAAAGAGTATTACCGTTTATTCCGGGCGGAAAGACCGTCGAGGAGATCATAGTTGATTAGGGAGGGGGCACAGAACATGTATAAACCATTGAGAAAAGAAATAGTCAGTGTTCTCGTCCTTAACCAGGCGAATGTACTGACAAGAGTCGTGAGCAACTTCGGACGAAGAGGCTTCAACATAGATTCACTGACAGTGTCGGCGACCAATGATCCTGACCTGTCGAGGATCACCATTGTATTCAATGCAACGGAGCAGTCCATGCAGCAGATCATCACTCAGACTGAGAAGCTTGAGGTGGTAAAGAGCATTTTCATACTGAACAGAGAAAACAGCCTCTACAGAGAGCTGCTGCTGCTTAAGGTCAATGCTACGGAGAAAGAAAGAACGTCCATCAAAGAGATCGTGGATATCTACCGCGGAAAGATCGTGGATCTTTCCAGAGAGAGCATGATCATCGAACTCACCGGCACGCCGGAGAAGATAGACGGCTTCATGGAGGTAATCAGCGCCCATGATGTGGTAGAGGTATGCAGGACCGGAATCACCGGCATTGAAAGCAATGCCAGAAATGCCAAAAAGAATTAATTTGTTTACTAAAGTATTAAAATATAAAGGAGAAGAAAAAAATGATAACGAAGTATTATGATCAGGATTGTAATTTAGGTATGCTGGACGGTAAGACGATAGCCGTAATCGGATTTGGCAGCCAGGGTCATGCCCATGCCATGAATCTGCAGGAAAGCGGAGCCAAGGTAGTTGTAGGACTCAGACCTGGTTCAGCACATGAGAAGAAGGCAAAGGAAGCCGGACTTACTGTAATGGGAATCGAAGAAGCTGCTGAAGCAGGTGATTTCGTAATGATCCTTACACCTGATGAGCTGCAGGCAAAGATCTATAAAGAGCAGATCGAGAAACACATGAAGGCAGGCAACGTATTGATGTTTGCTCATGGTTTCAATATCCATTATCATCAGATCCAGCCTCAGGAGGACATAGATGTAGTAATGGTAGCACCTAAGGGACCTGGCCACACAGTAAGAAGCCAGTATACTGAAGGCAAAGGCGTTCCTTCACTGATCGCGGTTTATCAGGATGCTTCCGGAAAAGCCAAGGACTATGCGCTTGCATATGCATCAGGCATCGGAGCTGGCAGAGCCGGAATCATAGAGACTACATTTAAAGAAGAAACTGAGACAGATCTGTTCGGCGAGCAGGCAGTTCTCTGCGGCGGCGTTACGGAGCTGATGAAGGCGGGCTTCGATACATTGACAGAAGCAGGATATGCTCCGGAAATGGCATACTTCGAGTGCATCCATGAGATGAAGCTCATCGTTGACCTTATCAATTCAGCAGGATTCGAAATGATGAGATATTCCATCTCCAATACAGCTGAATACGGCGATTACGTTACAGGCAGAAAGATCATCACCGAGGATACAAGAAAAGCCATGAAGGGCGTTTTGTCAGATATCCAGGACGGAACTTTTGCAAGCAACTTTATCCAGGAATTCAATGCCGGCGGTAAGGCAAACTTCCTGGCTATGAGAGCTAAAGAGGCTCAGCATCCTCTGAATAAGACAGGCGCTGAGCTCCGTGACATGATGAGCTGGTTGAAAAAATAAGAATTCAAGAGGTTAGATTATGGCTAAAAGAAGTGATAATGTGACCAAAGGTGTAGAAAGGGCTCCCATGCGAAGCCTTTTTTACGCTATGGGTTACACTAAAGAAGAGCTGGAAAGACCCCTCATAGGTGTCGTATCAGCTCATAGTGAGATAGTTCCGGGGCATATGAACCTGGACAAAATAACCGAGGCAGTAAAAGCCGGCGTTAGAATGGCTGGCGGTACTCCGATAATGGTCCCTTCCATCGGCGTTTGCGACGGAATAGCTATGGGCCACGTAGGAATGAAGTATTCGCTGGCAAGCCGTGAGCTTATTGCAGATAGCGTCGAAACGATGGCTATGGCCCATCAGTTCGACGGGCTGGTGCTGGTGCCCAACTGCGACAAGATCGTTCCAGGAATGGTCATGGGAGCAGTCAGACTTGACATCCCAGCCGTTGTCTGCTCAGGCGGCCCTATGATGAGCGGCCTGGTAGGCGGCGTAGAAACTTCGTTATCAAAAATGTTTGAAGCAGTGGGCGCCCGCAAAGCCGGCATTATCGATGATGCCGGACTTGAGGAGTTCGAGCAGAATGTCTGCCCGGGATGCGGCTCGTGTTCAGGAATGTACACCGCCAACAGCATGAACTGCCTCTGCGAGGCTATAGGGATTGCCCTGCCTGGTAACGGAACCATACCAGCTGTACACAGCAACAGAATCATGCTGGCTAAACATGCCGGCATGGCGATAATGGATCTGGTCGAGAAGGACATCACTGCCCGTCAGATCATAAATGAAAAATCCATACGCAACGCTGTAGCGTGCGACATGGCCCTGGGATGCTCCACCAACAGCGTGCTCCATCTCCTGGCGATTGCACATGAAGCAGGCGTAGAACTCAATATGGAGATATTCAATGAGATCAGTGCCAAAACTCCTAACCTGTGCCATCTGGCTCCTGCCGGCGGCACCCATATGCATGATCTTAATTTTGCAGGAGGTGTTCAGGCAGTCATTGCCGAGCTGAACAAAAAAGGACTTATTGACACCTCTCTGATCACTGCCAACGGTCATACCGTAGGAGAGAACATTGAGGGCGTCAAGATCAAGACTGATGCCATCAGGCCGATAGAAGAACCATTCAGCGAAAGCGGCGGGCTTGCAATCATGTGGGGAAATATTGCCAAGGAAGGCTGTGTAGTCAAGAGAAGCGCGGTCGCGCCGGAAATGCTTCAGCATACAGGACCTGCAAGGGTCTATGACTGCGAAGAAGATGCCATCAAAGATATCTATGACGGCAAGATCAACGACGGCGATGTGGTAGTCATTCGTTATGAAGGCCCTAAGGGCGGACCGGGAATGCGCGAAATGCTCAATCCTACCAGCGCTCTGGCCGGCATGAAGAAGGACAAAACCGTGGCGCTGATCACTGATGGACGTTTCAGCGGCGCCAGCCGCGGTGCATCCATTGGTCATGTGAGCCCTGAGGCTGCCAGCGGCGGCAATATTGGACTGATTCGTGAAGGTGATATCATTGAAATAGATATCCCGGCCGGAAAGATCAATGCAAGAGTCAGCGACGAAGAATTCGCTGAGCGCCGCAAGACATATGTACCAAGAGAGCCTAACATCAGACATGGCTGGCTCTACAGATACTCCAAGATGGTAGGCCCTTCCAGCAAGGGCGCGGTCATGCTTGAGACCTAACCCGATTTCCAGAGTTTAAAACAGGGCTGCATTTGCGGCCCTGTTATGTTTTCTGTTTAAAAAAGGCATTCATAATCTGATATGTTAAATCTAAGTAAAATCATAGCATATTGGTATTGCTTATTATCTTCGCCCGTGATATATTTATTGCGAATGTAAAATGGAGGAAAAGTACATGAAAAGAAAACGTGATAAGATTTTTGATTTGCTGGTTAAAATATCGGAGAATATGAAAGAATGCGGGGAAATGTTCTGCGATTTTGAGATCAAGTCCAGGGTAGACCTGGAGATTTTTTCGGAAAAGATTAAAGACCTGGAGAGCAGGGGAGATACAGGAGTGCATGAGACGATAGTAGAGTTGAATCATGCGCTGATAACTCCTATCGACCAGGAAGATATACTGATCCTGGCAGAGGATATGGACAACGTTGTCGACATGATGGAGGAAGCAGCGGTCTATTTCTATATATATGATTACCAGGAAATCGATGACTATATGAAAGACTTCAGAAGGTACATCAAGCTTTGCACATCTGAACTTCATGAGGCCATAGAACTTCTTGCTGAACGTAAAGTCACCATGATCAAGAAACATACAGTCAAGGTAAAGACATATGAAGAAGCCTGCGATACCATTGAACGTACAGCGCTGCGCGAGCTTTTTGCCAATTCAAACGATGCTGTGGCTATAATCAAACGCAAAGATATTTACGGCATGCTTGAGGATGCAGTTGATTCCTGTCAGCATGTAGCCAAGGTCCTTGATTCAATTGTTATGAAGAACGCATAGGAGCAGATAGAATATGATTCAGTTAATAATTATTATTGCTCTGGCGCTGACATTTGACTTCATCAATGGATTCCACGACACGGCAAATGCCATCGCAACCGCAGTATCGACCAGGGCGCTGAGGCTCAGGACGGCTATTTTGATAGCCGCGGTGATGAATTTTACCGGTGCGGTCATGTTTACCGGCGTTGCGAAGACCATAGCAACAGGCGTAGTAGACCTGGGAACAGTTGCAAACGGAAATATCGTCATTATGGCAGCAATGATATCTGCCATAGCATGGAATCTCATAACCTGGTATTTTGGAATACCAAGCAGTTCATCACATGCTCTGATAGGTTCCCTTGCAGGCGCGGCACTTGCAGATGCCGGCCTGGCGGCAGTTAACTTCAGCGGGTTTATCACCATATTCGCATCGCTGATAATTTCTCCGCTGGTAGCAATAGTGGTAGGATATATAGTATTTACCATTGTAAAGAAAATCGTAGTGAGAATGAGTATATATAAGGCAAATTCCGGCTTGAGAAAAATGCAGATATTCACAGCGGCGCTGCAGGCATTCTCTCATGGGTCCAATGATGCTCAGAAATCTATGGGTATAATCACCATGGCACTGGTAAGTTTTGGCGTTCAGAACGACATGACTGTGCCGCACTGGGTCCAGCTTGCATGTGCCCTTGCGATGACGGCCGGCACCTCCGTAGGCGGATGGCGAATTATCAAAACCGTAGGAACTCAGATAATGAAGCTGAAACCGATCAACGGTGTAGCGGCTGACCTTTCATCCTCGCTGGTTATTCAGATCGCAACACACCTGAACCTTCCGGTAAGTACGACTCATGTAATCTCATCATCCATAATCGGTGTGGGAACAGCACAGCGGATCAAGGGCGTAAAGTGGGGAACTGCCAGGAAGATGGTACTGGCATGGTTCATTACCATCCCTATCACGATATGTGTTTCAGCCGGGGTGTTTATAGTTGTCCACAGTCTGGCAGCGGTACTGTAACAAAATAATACTGGAGAATGCATCACCTTATCGTGATGCGTTTTTATTTTTTGCTGTATATATTGACATAATGCCTGTATACAGGTATTATAACTACAGATGCATTTAAGAAGGATGGGAGAGAACAATGGCGGATTCTAAAAAATTTCAGGCAAAAAAACAGTATAATCTGATGGATAAGGCTTATGATTCAATAAAAGCCAATATCTGCAACAATACCATTGAGTCAGGGGCACTGCTCAGCGAGAGCCAGATAGCAGAGGAACTGGGAATGAGCCGTACCCCGGTCAGGGAGGCACTCAAAGCCCTTGCAATGGAAGGCTACGTAGAGATCAGAGTGGGTATTGGAGCTTATGTAAAACCTATATCATACAGAGAACTTCTGGATCTTTATGCGGTCAGACGCGCCCTGGAGATAGCGGCAGTGGAGACAGCGCTGGACAACATCACAGACGCTGAAATCAACGATCTGGAATCCAGGTTCAACGAGCTTCTGAAGAGATACAGAGCCCATGAGAATATTGAACTGCAGGAATTTATAGATGTGGATCTGGCTCTGCACGAACTTCTGGTGGAAAAGTGTGAAAACAGATACATAAAGGATTTCATGGAAAAGATAATGGATAATATCCGCAGGATACAGATGGTTTCATTCAAAGCCCTCAATGATCTTGAAGAGAGTACACAGCAGCATCTGAATCTGCTGGAACTGATCAGAAAGAGAGACATAGATAAGCTGGCCGAAGCACTGGCACGTCATATGGACTGGTCCATAAGCTGTATAAAGGCATTTTAGACAATATGCGGATCCGGCACTTTTGTGCCGGATATTTTTTTTAGGATAAGTTGTATTAATTTTCACACAATTAATTGACATTATCTGCATGCAAGGAGTATAATACCTGTATACAGATAAAATACAAATAAAATAACGCATTTTATCAGCTAGTACATCTGAAGAGGAGAGATGAAAATGGAACTAACTAGAGAACAAAATGACATGCTGGATGGTAAGTATGGTAAAGGCGTTGCATATGCGATGAAGATCCAGGTAGCGATCGGAGAAGCCTTTGATGCTCCGAGAATGGTACCGATCACCAGAGCTCATGTAGCACTGTCAAATCAGGAGGCAGACCTGTGGTTTGCGGAGAAAATGCTCGAGGGCGGCGCTAAGTGCAGAATATCGCCTACTGTAAATCCCGGGTTTTGTCTCAGCTATTTTACAGAGCATCACATGGTGCCGAAGGAATATGCAGATCTGATGCAGCGTACCCACAATGCATATAAGGCACTGGGCGCGACACTCACGTATAACTGCACTCCTTATGTAGCGACCAATATACCTCATTTCAAAGAGATAGTTGCTTATTCGGAATCCAGTGCAACTCCATATGTCAATTCTGTCTGGGGAGCCAGATCCAATCGTGAAGGGGCAAACAGCGCATTGTGTGCAGCCATAACAGGATATGTGCCGGAATATGGACTGCTCCTCGATGAGAATCGAAAGGGAAATATACTGGTTGAGGTAAAGGCTGATATGAAGGATGATTCGTACTACCATTATCTGGGAATGTGCGGTAAGAAGATCGGACCGGGAATCCCAGTATTCACAGGTCTTCCTGAGGAAATAAGCTCAGCAGCGCTGACTAATCTTGGAGCTGAACTTAATACTTCTGGAGCTTACGGCATGTATCATATCCTTGGATTTACGCCGGAAGCACAGACCATGGAGCAGGCATTTGGAGGAAAGGAACCAGAACGCAGGGTGGAAATCACTTTTGAGGATCTGATGGACGGCAGAGATGAGCTTTCCTGCGAGGGTCACAGGGATATTGAATTCGCCATGTTCGGATGTCCGCATTTTGATCTGAATCAGGTCAGATATATAGCGGACAAAATAGGCGGGAAAAAGCTGAGGGCCGAAATGTGGATACTGGTTTCATACCATGTCAAGGAACTGGCTGACCGCATGGGGCTAAATGAAATAATTGAGAAGGCAGGAGGCCATGTGATACCTGATACCTGTCCTGACCAGCCTTGCTGGGGACATCTGAAAGGAAAATATGGAGTTACTGAATCGCCAAA
>Ga0183096_1001476_pt1 | contig 19929 bp, 18 predicted proteins | sample Biomet5_FD_127791 | JGI IMG/M metagenome (GOLD analysis project Ga0183096, IMG submission 127791) | Microbial communities from bioreactor (seeded with sewage sludge) at LBNL, California, USA - Biofuel metagenome 5 (version 2) (version 3) | ecosystem: Engineered > Bioreactor > Anaerobic >... | reverse complement strand
GACAAGAGTGACGTTCATAATCATGTGCACAAAATGTGTCAGGGGTGTCCAAACCTGCAGAAATGCCTTGGGATGGCACATTCCATTTCCACCAGGCATCAGTACGAGGTTATATATTCCATAGTGGATCACCAGCATAAAGTTTTTTCTTTTTCATGTCCGAACCTTGGCGGAATGATACTTGATGGTGAGTTCCCGAAGGTACTTTCCACTGCGCAACAATATGGGCAGCCATTCCGAAAGATGGCCATTTCTCTCTGGTCGATTGGGATTATGAGCCATGAGAGAATCAGACAGATGATAAGCCAGTCCACAGGGATTGATCTAGCCACAGGTACCATTGCATCGTTCATAGAAGATTTCAACAAGGACTGCGAGGGATTGATCCCTTTGGTCGAGGATTATCTTAAGAACGCAGAGGTCAAAGGTGCCGATGAAACTGGGCTCAGAGCAGCCGGGTCGCTCCATTGGCTCCATACCTGCTGCAATGAAAAGGCGACTGTTCTGTATGCCGATCAGAAAAGAGGTATTGATGCGATAAAGAGCAGAGGAATTCTGAACAACGCAAAGGGAATCCTCATCCATGATTGCTTCTCTCCATATTTCCAACTGGACAACGTCAAGCATGGTGTCTGTATCCAACATCTTGAGAGAGAGATTGTGGCAGCGATTGAAAGAACTCCGGAGAAAGCAGAGGAGTTGAAGAGTCTGAAGGATCTTCTTCTTGAGGTGAAGATGAAGAAGGAAGAACTTCAGCTTGAAGGGAAACAACACTTCACAACAAGAGTATTGAAATCATTCTTTGTGAGGTTCAATGCTCTTGTTCGCAAGTTACTCATTCTATTTCCAGCTCCTCCAAAACGGAAGAAAGGAAAACAAGGTCGTCAGGCAGAGGGAAAGACCAGAAGCCTAATACTTAGAATGAGGAAGTTCCGTGATGCGGTGTTCTTGTTCGCCACCAATTTCAAGGCATGGTTTACAAATAATTTCTCGGAGCAATCTGTTAGGGGTAGCAAGATTAGGCAAAGCATATCCAAATGCTTCAGAACTGAGAATGGTCTGAAGCAGTATGCCAACATAACTTCCATGATGGAAACCGCCAGAAAGAATGGTGTAGGTGCCAGTGCTTTCATAGACAGTGTCTTCTCTGGCCAAGCCAAAAATCTTGTCATGGGGTTCTTTTCCTAGCCTTGGGGGTGAGTTTCTTATTCACCTAGACTGAATAGTTACCTTTTCTTTCCAATATCTTGTTGTGTTAATAGAATTTCTATTTACTTTTGAAGTCAGGCTAAAACTTCCATAGCCAAGTAAATCTAAGAGATAGCCCATCCACTCAGATATCGAAATCTTATGGCTGTCAAAGATTGTATTGGTAAGAAGAGTAAAGCTTTTTCCGCAGACCTTGCATTTGTACCGGAATAGCCCATATGCAGTTTTCCCATTCTTTACAAATTGTTCAGACCCGCAGTGTCTACAGCAGGTCGCAGGTCGGAAATTAAGAAATTCGGTTTCACCAGATTCCGTAAATGTTGGATGACGATGATCATAATCATCCCCTGTTACAGCATCTATGAAGTTCTCTAATGGAGAAGCTTCTGATACTTCGGTCCAAGGCGTCACTCGCCTGGACTTGGTTTTAATCTTGCTTGTCATGGTTGGTAGTCCAAAAGCATGAAGGCGCAGTCTACCTTTTGGACTACCACATCTTATTGGGTAAACCACTCCTTCATACCAATGACACTAACTTAGCATCTTTTCTGAAGATGATTCAACCCAGATATTCATCCCCGTTTGCAGATTGGGATTTTTACTTTTTTAACACTTTGAAGCTTCGTTCTGTTTGAATAGTTTGAACCATACAATAAACTAGTAATACCGCTGCACTTATAGTGACGATATGTATCCAATCACCCGTCGCCTTAACCAATATGATCGACAACAAGAGCTTTACAAATACACCTATGGTATAAGATATCATCTGTAGTTTCATCCTGCCGGTTCCACAGACAATTGTGGATTCGACTGTTTGCCATATATACACACACCCATACAATGCAAAAGCAAAGGCGTATCCATAATTAACCTGTATTGCATCTTCGGAAAGCCAAAGATTGATTAGTGGCTGTAGAACAGCTAATACAATAATCTCTAGAGCGACCGCGCAAATTATCAGTTTATGTAATCGCTCATAAGATTTTTTCATCCATTGGTAATTACCTTCGTGCATTGCTTTCGTTATGGCCGACCACATTGGAGTCAATGCCAATGCACACAATGATCCAATTTGCGTGAAGATTTTATTATAGATCTGATATGTTACAACGTTTTCCGGTGTGGTTAGATATGTTATCAAATACTCGTTTGTGCTGGTTAAAAACATAAACATAATTTGTGCCCATAAAAACACTCCACCTATCTTCAGAACTTCTTTTGCAACTGGTAGAGAAAAAGAACGAAGGCAAGGAGCACACCCTTTTAGTGGTTCTTTCGAAAAAAGAATAAAGGTTGTCAGAATAAGCGGCACATTCACACATGCTGCGTGTATGATAGCCATAGTAATAAAGTTCGTTCCAACATCTTTACTGGGTAGTAGAACAACAAATACGAGTTGTCCAACACTGGTAATGAGCGCTAATAAGTTGTTGACCGACGAGAATTGTAATGAGTACAAAACGGACGATATCGTTTTCAAGACAAACTGTACGAATACGCCTAGTAGAGTTATCGTTATTGCAATCTGCAAACTACTGCTCGCAATTATCTCACTGCCAATGTTGAGCAGATTATTCCAGTCCAAGAAATATGAAATGGTGATGCACACAACACACAGCAGTAGAGATAATGCAGTAATAGAGATGTATGATGAGGAGATATCTTTACGGATTTGCTCTTTATCTCCTTTTACAAGCGATGAAACCAGTTTATTTCTTAGTCCATTCCCGATACCAAGGTCAAAGGTAAAAATCCAGCTAACAATCGACAGTAGTGTATACCATACTCCTAGGGCTGTTTGATTACTAAAGAACCGAAGATACGCCGGTAGTGTTAGTATTTGGACGATTAGTGCGCCACCCTTAATTAAGAAGGCTAAAATAATGTTTTTGATGACCGTTTTGTCGTTACTGTCTTTGGTAAGTGCCGAATAAATCTCTTTTGGGTGTATCACTGTACTTACACCTCTATTCTATTACAAACGGAACAGAGTACTTATTTTTGCTCATGTCTCCGCGAATACCATTGACCAAACCTACCATGCTATACCATGGGTACTTAATTTGATTAAACTGTAGTTTAACTATCTTTGCAAACAACCACGCCAACGCTTTAAAAAACCTTACAGCAAATATGGACACGGCCTTTCTTGTTCCATAGTGTTTCTTTGCTATGTACAACACATTTCTTGCACTTAAATAAGCAACATATGGAAGCCTTATGCTCTTTCCGTTGAAGTTTGCATGCTGATGCCATGCAATTGCCTTTTTTGTTGCACACAACTTAAATCCGGCTTTTCGTGCGCGGATTGCCATGTCAAGCTCATCGGCATACATGAACAGTTTTTCATCTTCATATCCTATAGAAGTATACAGTTTTCTACTACCCATATTCATGCCGCCGGGGACGCCATCTACAAACCTACTATCATCTGCTACATCGGTCAGTTGCTTTCCTGCATCTGATTGTACATAAACTAGAGCCTTTGTTATTTGGCATCCATAATTCTCTACAATAGTCGAGTCTTTTCTTAGGAGAATTGGTGCCACAAATCCAACATCTTTGTTACCAAGACATTTATACAGTTCGCTAATAGCCCCTTGTTCGAGCCTAATATCTGCGTCAATTAGTAGTATCGCTTCAATTCCCGAATCTTGCAAAGCATACTTAATCCCAAGATTGTATGCTGCTGTGACACCTCCATTATCAGCACGGTGCAGTATAACAGAATCCGTAAATTCCGATTTTACCAACGTTCTAAACTCTTCTGATGAACCATTATCAACAATTATATGTGTGTCGATTTCATTGCGGTAAACTGCATAGTACTTTTTCCAGTTGTCTATCTTGTGAAAATCATCGAACGCTACTGTTACACTTGCTATTCTCATTCCCGTCCCTCGCTAATGTTAATTAAGTGAGCACATCCCGCAGCTTCTCCGGCCTTCATATCGCTGTCGGTATCACCGACCATATAGCTCTCTGATAAATCGATGTTATACTTCTCAGCCGCCTTAACGAGCAGCCCAGGCTTCGGTTTTCTGCAATCGCAGTCAATCTTATACTCAACACGCTCACCCGCGAACCCCTTGTCTGGGTGATGGGGACAGACGAATATGCCATCCAAATATGCACCTTGCTGGCCTAACAGCGTTTCGAGCTTATCATGTATCTCGTTCAATTCATTCCACGTAACTTCGCCACGGGCGATAACTGGTTGGTTTGTCACAAGAATTGCCAGATAACCAGCCTCATTCGCTTTCTTAACCATCTCGGCGGCTCCGGGCAAGAGTTCCAGTTCATCAACACTACGGAGAAAGCCAACATACTTGTTTAATGTACCGTCCCTATCAAAGAACACAGCCCTTTGTTTATGCTTTAGGTTCTTCGCTTCGACCTTTCCGGATTCTATGTCACGCTCAACCTGATGGTAACGTTCCGGCGTTCCCATGTCCTTCACATATTCAGGCGAGTCGTAGACGTAGAGCTGCTTATCAGTAATCATCGGCTTCAGAATATCGCGATCAAGGTCAACCTTCTTTAGCTCTCTAAAACGGTCAAAAACTTCTGGTGAAATCATGTGAAGTCCTGCATTAACACGGTTCTTGTACCACAGCCTCGGGTCTTCTTTGTGAAGCCAGTTCGTCACGCAACCGTGTTCATCAGCGATAATGATTCCGCTATCGTAGGGGTGGTCATTAGGGTGTGTGAATATCGTTGCTACAGCACCAAGAGAGCAAGCCTCTCTATGCTGCCTATCAAACCTCTCAATATCGATATCAAAAATGATGTCGCCGTTCAACAGCAGGAAATCGGAGGTAGTAGAATCTCTAAGGTAATACAGTGCTCCCGCTGTACCGAGCGGCTCAGTTTCAGTGATGTACCCAATCTGAACTCCGAAAGCAGTACCGTCGCCAAAGAAATCCTTAATGATATCACCTTTGAACCCAACGACAATCGTGATGTCAGTATAGCCCTGTTTAGCGAGACACTCGATTTGCCACTGCAAGATGGGCTTGCCGCATATTTTTATCATTGGTTTTGGCACATCGGCGTTGAGGCTTGCAATTCTCGTGCCTTTTCCACCTGCCATGATTACTACTTTCATATTTTCTTGTTATCCCTACTTCTCCAATACTCGACCATGTCGTGTACCGTTTGCTCCATTGTTATCTCTTGCTGCCATCCGGTATCTTGCTTTAGCTTTGTTACATCACCAACAATTATCTTCTCGTCTGTTGGCCTTAAAAGTAATGGGTCAACAAACGTTTCGAGTGGATGATTAATTTCTTTCTCAATCAACTCAACAATCGTGCTCATCTGGTAAATGTGTTCAGAAGAGATATTATACACTTCACCCGCTGTCCCTTTTTTAGCAAGGAGAATAAGAGCATTAACCAAGTCGCGTTGATCCATGATAGCGCGCTTTGTTTGCAAGTTCCCAACGCGAAGCTTGTAAACGCCTGTTCTTTCAGCCTCAACAGCTCTTGCTGTAAAGTCAGAAGTTACGTCATTAACTTTTCTCGTTCCTGTTGAGTTGAAGATTCTTGCTCTTATACACCGGATGTGATCGTTCTGATAATACTGAAACGAAATTAAGTCCTGCCCAACCTTGCTGACACCATATGGATGAAGCGGTAATAACTGCGCTGTTTCTTTTACATACACCGCATCGCTTACAAGTCTATTAAGCGTTTCTCCATATTCTGCACTTGAGCAGGCAACAACAATCATCGGATCATAATCAGCACGAATTAAACGTCGCGTCTTTTTAACTGCTTCAAACACAGCTATAGTGCCGTTTACATTCGTATCTATTGTTTCATATGGTTTTTCCCACGACACTGTAGGATAGCTCTGTGCCGCAAGATGATAAATCTCAGTAGGTAAATTTTCACAAACCACTCGCTCGATGTTTTCCGGATAGCGTATATCACACTCTATAAGCTTAACAACTCCGTCTATCTCGGATAAATCTACTGTTGGTTTGTAGTATGTGCCAATAACATTCTCGCCCATAGAGGCTAGCGTTTCAACCATATGAGAGCCGACCATCCCTCCAGCACCAGTTACAAGTATACTCATTTTCTTATCCTCATTTATCACCGAAAAACTCATTTTCCAGTGCTAAGCAAATCGTGTGGTACACTGGCAAATGCAGTTCTTGAATTTTATATGTTTCCTTTTCCGATACGTTGATTATACAATCGCAGTGATCTTTCAACTTCCCACCAGTTGCACCGGTTAGAGCGATTACCTTAACACCTTTAGCTTTTGCGACTTCTGCGGCGTATATCACGTTTTTTGAGTTGCCGGATGTGCTAATGCCAAGTAGGACATCTCCTTCATTGCCGTAACCTAACACCTGTTGTGCGAAAGACAAGTCTGGTGCGCGGTCATTAGCGTAAGCCGTTTCAAGTGCAATCTCGCTAACTAACGCTATAGCCGGCAATGCACCTTGTAGACTTCCCAGAACATGCTCTGAATCGTCACCAGCCGCCATAACTATTCTCTCTCTCAGTTCGTCTGGCAGCTTTCTCGGCAGTACGAAGTCTTTCATGAGTTCGCCGACAATGTGGAGAGCGTCAGAAGCACTTCCACCATTGCCACAAACAAGGAGCTTGTGACCGCTATGGTACGATTCGATAAGAATATCGACTGCTGCTTGATTGCTTTGCTCAACGCTCATGAGCTTTGGATACCGTGCAGTTAAGTCCTTGATAATCGCCATCGTAGATGCTTTCATCGTCATACTCCTCATTTCTTCTCGTAGGTTTCGGGAACGTAATAGAGAACTCGTGTACCACCGTTTTCAAACTTGAAAGGCACTTCCATGAATCCTTGGAGCGCGTCACGTACAGCTTGCTGCTTATCCCGTTCAACGTAGAAGAGCAAGAAACCGCCGCCACCGGCGCCGAGCAGCTTACCTCCTACAGCCCCCGCCTGTATTGCTTTAGCATACAAGCCGTCAATCGAATCAGAGGAGATTCTATCTGTAATACCTCGTTTGAGCTTCCATGTGTGATCAAGCAGTCTTCCGAACTCTATCAAATCTGTTTTACCGGTTAAAATTCTCTCAGCGTCATCAACAAGCCCTTTCATTTCCAGAAGCTGTGCAGTCTTATCCTTCAAGGCTTTTACATGTGCTACCTGAACGTCAGCAGAAAAGCGTGAGAAACCGGTAAAGAACAGCATAAGGTTTCCATTCAATTCAGCCTTACGCTCATTGCTAATGATTATCGGGCAAACATCATAGCCTTCAGAAGAGAAATTGATACGGTTTAAGCCACCAAATGAAGCGGCTATTTGATCTTGAATACCACCGCTCTCAGCACACAGTGTCCTCTCCAGATATATGGCATCGTCCGCCAGTTTTCTTTTATCTGCATATTTACCTTTCAAGGCATAGAAAGCATTGAGCATACCTACAGCGAACGATGAGCTTGTCCCTAAGCCCGTTCTGGCGGGAAGGTCAGCTTCATATGTAACCCTTAGTTCATGCATGTCAAACCATTTCATTCCCTCACGAATGGCAGGGTGCACAATATCATTAAGATCTGTTACTCGTTCAATTTTTGAGTATATAGCCTCTGTACTATACTCAAAAAATGGCGGCAGATGTTTAACTGATACATAGCAAAACTTATCAAATGTGGTAGATATTACAGCTCCCCCATGCTCGTTGAAGAATCCAGGAAAATCAGTTCCACCACCGAAGAAGGACATTCTGAAAGGGGTTTGTGTGATGATCATGTCATATCTCCTATAATTTCCAATACTTTTAAGTGCAATGTTTTATCGACAAGTCCTTTTCCTAAACAGAGTAATCTTCAAAGCAAAAAAAACAATAAGGTAAAGTAATACACTTAGAGTCTTCGAAGCTATATCACCTTCCATATATTGAAACGCATTATAAGCCAAAGCGATATACAATCCGTTTTTCAAAATATCTCCCGCTTTTGTTAGCTTCTCAATCGACTGGATATATATGCCAAACATTAGCATATAGGCGAACACGCCGACCGCACCCATATCTACATATGCATCACCAATTAATGAGATAGTCAAATTATTGTAAATTGCGGGGTTATACCCAAGCAGTGTATAGGTCACGTAACTTCCACTGTTCATTATCGGTTTATTAGCCCATATAGCTCTCGGTATTAACCCAGCGAAGAATCTTGTTACGATATGACCAGCTTGTTCATTGTATGTGGCAATTATTGAACTGTTCATATTTCGGACATAGTATATTTCATCGAAATAAGCGAATCTTTTCGATAAATTCTCTATCAATGAGTGTGAAGCATAATATGCTCTCATTCCCGAGAAGCTTATACCCCCACTACCAATCGTAACGCCGGACCTTATCATTGTTATTACCGGATAAAGCACGACAATTGACGCAAATAACGCTACTATAAACGATGGTTTGATTTTCTTGCCACATAGGTATATAGTCATCATTAAAAAAACTAATTGGAAGGGTATGGTACCCTTCCATCCTGACACCAACGAAAGAATACATGTGGGGACTAAGTAAATAAGGTAGAAAACGAGATGCAGCTTCTTTTTTGTATACACATATGACGATAAGTACATTATTGCGAGAATCATTTGGCACTTGTTGAATAAGCTCATTAGTGTATCTAGATTGTTAAACATGTTTTCTGTGGCTAACACAATATGTGAAAACTCGTATCCCATGCTAATACCAGATATCAACAGATATATGAATCCTACACATCTACGCTGGTTCAGCCAAGTTTTTAGATGTTCAACTTCTACATACTCTTTCTCTGCGCATTTTCCATCTTTGCTTGTTAATGCTTTTCCTATTCCAAAGGCGATCACCGATAACAAGATAGTTAATGCGCAGTTCGTCATATAATCTGCACTAACAGCTATGGGGCTTGGTGCAAAGCTCATCAGTTCGTTTGGGAATAGTAAGACATAGATGAAACGTCCATACACACCAACACCATAGAATACTATGCAAAATATATTACAGCTAGTTGCAAAACCATGAGAAGTGTCGTACACGAACACCAGCAAAAGAAAAAGCGATATAGATAGCAAGCATTCCGAAACAATATATTGAGTGCTAATGAGCATCGTCAAAAAGGCATAGCACAATGACAACAGTGCACCATAGAGTAAAGACTTTTTTCGTATAACTATAGACACGGCATCTATCTCCAATACTGGGTTTATTTGAGTCTTCTTCTGCTTAAGTCAGGTGAATCTATATAAAAGCACAAGAACCTCAGACTCAAAAGTAGCGTCAGTGCTTTGTGATTTTTGTTAATAGCTCATAATACTTATTGGCAATGTTTGGGTAATAGTGTTCAGCGGCCCAAGAAAAGCATTGCGCTCGATCGAAGGTTATTTTGTTTTCAAAACAGTCGATAATTGCTTGCTTTAGTTGCTCCACACTCTTTTCACTGATTAAAATCCCGGTCTTTCCTTCAATAACAGCATCTGGTATCCCACCGCTCCTCGAAGCTATTACAGCTTTCCCGTGGGCATTCGCTTCGATATAGACGATACCAAAGCCTTCAACACTTTTTTGTGAGGTATCTAAAAAGCTTGGCATTACCAGTAATGTGCATTTGTCGAGCAGCTCTTTTTTTTCTTCTTCTGTGACGCGACCAACTAGTTTACAACAACCTTCAAGTTTATTTTTGGCTATTATTTTTTCGAGTTCTGATTTATAGTCTCCATCTCCGGCAATCAGATACAATACATCATCATAACGATCCTTAAGGCTCATCATCGCTTCTATCACGAATTGAAAACCCTTACGTTCTTCTAAACGTCCTATTGACAATAAGGTGTGTCTATCTGCATTTATTTTATTGTCGGTTGGCAATTCTCCAGAACAAGGATGGATAACACAGGTTGTAATATGCGGTTCGATGTCTTTGACCAATTGTTCTGTAAATTTTGAGTTCGCACACACTACGGTTGCCGATCTTAATACGTGTAACCGCAACCACTCTTCAAAGTGCGTCCTTGCGGTGCTCTTGACAGAATTTAAAACTTCATTTCCGTGACACATGATAATCAGATTTCTGTTGCATGGCGACATAAGCCCTGATATATATGGAACAATAGCAGTTCTCCATGAAAGGCATAGAGTCGCGGAATTAGCTTTTTTCTTGTGCTTCCTATACTCGATGAGATTAGAAAGTGTCTTAGAAAGGATTGTGTTACCTCTAGCAACGACTACTGACATTTCATTCTGTGAATTATTCCTACTGTCCGTAGTAAAGTATGTTACATTTCCGCCCATTTCTGTAAAATACTTTCCTAAATAGTATGCGGTATTGTTAACACCACCAGTTTCTCTCGATACAGCAGGCGTAAAGATATTGATATTCATGTTGGCCTCCACAAGAACACATCATTATGTTGCTTGTGTATGTACTCCCTTCTTTTCATAGAACAACCATGCTTTCAGATCGCTGCTAACATCTCGATATACATCTTACGAATAACAGCTAAATTCACTTTGTTTTGGAAATAAGTCCTTGTTTTTTCTCTCGCGCTTGTTATTCTACAGTCATCCATGTCAACTAATTCTTTAAGTGCGATTTTGAAACTCACTTCGTCACTCAAAGACAACGCCCAACTCTCTTTTGTCGTACTAACATCAGTCCAAGGTGTTCTATCACTGATTAAGACAAGACATCCCGCCACAAGTGCTTCAGCTATAGACTGCCCAAAATTTTCTCCGTAAGTCGGGAGAAAGAGGGCATCGTATCCGCAAATAACTCTAAATGTATCATTGTGGGATAACAAGCCGGCATACCTTACTCTTATATTTGGAGGAAGGTTAGTGATTGCCGCACTACATTGAGCCCAGTATTCTTGGTCTTCTATTGGCCCGTATATATCATATTCGATATTTCCTGTGCATTCAGATAAGCAATTTAGCGCGAACAACAAGTTTTTAATTGGATGAATTCTTGCATAATAGAAGAGTTTAACGCTGCCCTTCTCCTTTTTATTATGTACGCAGCTATTATTCGGTAGAGAGGGCACATTTGGTACGACAAATATCTTCTCATTCGGTATACGTAAGTTTCGTATTATGTCATTGCGTTCATCATTGCTCGAAGCTTGAAAAGCGACTTGTTTAAGGAGCCCAGAGTGCCTTAGCAATTGAAGATAAACTTGTTTCTTTAGTGTGTTTATCGATAACGCTTTTTCTCCCAATTCACCCCTTGGTGGAATGATCACCTTAATTCTTCTCTTTTTTGCAATATTCAAGCACGGTAACACGCATGCCTCAAATATACTCTGGAGATAAAGAACTTGTGGACGTATCTCTTCGATTTCGCGTTTAAAACTATGAGAAACAAAATCCTTATCTTCCAGGTACTTGACAAAGAATCTCCCCTTATTTATCCAGACGTTGGTTGCGATTCCATCATAAGGTTTTTCATCTTTGTAATCGTGATTACGGGTGAGTATATAAAACTCGTAGTCTTTACTTAAAAGTGTACATAGGTTTTCTATACTGACCGGCGGTCCCCCATACTTTAAACCCGGAAAAAAGCCATTAACAACAATTAACACTCTCATAATGAATGCTTACCCTCATACACCTTCGTAGTTAAAACTTGATAATACTTCTGCGTTTGCGTTGATCGTGAATAGTTAAGGCGCGAGAAATCCTTAGCGTTATGCCCCCATTCTACTAAGCACTCTTTGTTTGCATAACAGTATAAAATTGTATCTACCAATTTTTCGGCATTACCATGTTCTATTGCAATTCCGGCTTTATTCATGTTAATTATATGCTCTATGTCGCTTTCTGCATCTACTAGAGCTAAAAGAGGGCTTCCAGCAGCCATGATAACACCAGATTTCGATGGCAGAGCCATTTTTGTAATTCCTTTTTCGATTGGCAAAAGCTCGAGATCCCCAATGCTGTATACCTCAGACAGCCGACTTGCGGGCTGTAGCGGGAATACAACAACGTTCTTAATGTTTTCTTTCTGTATTCTGTTCTCGAGTTTCTCTTTATATGAACCGCTTCCTATGATAACAAATAAAGCTTCCGGTAATTCAATTTGGAGTTTTTTCGCAGCATCAAGAATTACGTCCCAGCCTTGAAATAATCCAATATCTCCGGCGTATGAGATAATAAACCTTTCTTTGTCGATACCAAGCTCGTCCATCAGTTTATTCTCTGCTCTGGAAACGTGGTGTAGATTTTCTGTATCTGCCCAGTTATAGATAACATCAATCTTATCAGCAGGACATCCTGTTGCGACAATAGTCCGCTTCATTTCCTCTGATATTGTTACTACTCTTGTATTCTTACGATAAACTTGTTTTTCTTTATGCCTGAACCATGCAATCAAAGGATTGCGTTCGCTCAAATGCTTCATGTGTACGAGAGTATCTGGGAATAAGTCTTGCGCGTTATACAGTGTTGGTGCTACTTTCGCAAGTTTACAGCCCATATAGCCGAGAAACGGAGGTGAGCTATAGATATAGTAAGCGTCAGTATCAGTCTTTTTCGCTTCTTTGTACAGATCGTGCGTGAGCTTCGCATACTTGAACATTCTACTTACAAGACCATTACCCTCGCCCTTCCTACTACCGATTCTTTTCACCACCACATTGGGTGAAATCTGTTCGACAGGGTGCTGTAGATAGTAATCTCTGACTTCGCTACTTATTCTTCTTGAAGGGAATCCGGTTAACACAGTTACTTGAGCACCGTTCTCTCCAAGGTCAAGCGCCAGTTCATTAAGAAGTGCATGTCTTTCTTTACACAAGTGACCCGTAATAAAAGTAATTTTCATGTTAATCCTCGATGTCGTAAATCGGCGACAGCCATTGTTTATGCACTATTGATTTACCCCTTACTGCGTCCAAGTATGCCTGGTGTAGGGTCTGCGTGATTGCCGTTTTATCATCTATCGAGTATTTGTCCACACTCACCACGGGTGTGACCTCCATGGCAGAGCCGCAAAGGAACGCCTCATCGCACATGTAGAGTTCCGTTCTATCGACCGAACGCTCCTCGACAGTAATCCCAAGCTCTTTAGCTAGTACAATCACTGTATCTCGGGTGATGCTCTCCAGAACGCTGTCCGTAATCATCGGTGTGACCAGCTTTCCATCTCTGACGAGAAACAAGCAAGACCCAGGGCCCTCAGAAACCTTTCCAGCATCGTTGAGGAAGATGGTAGTATCGTAACCGTTTCTCAAGGCCTCCAACTGGGCCATCCGGCTGTTGATATAGTTCGCGCCGCACTTAATCCTCGGAGAAAGGCTGTTATCGTTTATACGCTGCCAAGAGCTTATGCAACAGTTAAGACCCTTCTTGTTGTATTCAGCCGACGTTTTTCCTTTCGGTATGGGCGCTACAAACATGCCCACGGGTGTTTTCGAGCCCCACGAACCAAAGCCGTCAACGAAAAGCGTCTGCCGCACCGAAATGTCCTCTCGGTAATCGTTAGCCTTGACCACGTCAATGAGAGCCTGCTTCATCTGTTCCGCTGTATACGGGCAATCCAACTGGAGAAGCCGAGCAGAACGAAGGAGGCGCTTGTAGTGGTCTTCTAGTCTGAAGGCGTACAGTTTCTGCTGTTCCTCATTCCAATAGCACCGAATACCCTCGAACACATTTAGGCCGAACTGTGATGTCGGCGACAGGACGTTAATCTTAGCGTCGTTCACATGAACGATATCGCCGTTCAGCCATATCAAACGTTCTTCAACACTATACTTTGCCATATTTTGTCCTCGATTTCTCAATGATTCTTTATCACTTTTTGATTGAGTTCATTTCTACATTCGCTTGAATCGTACCCATTGTTTCCTGGTTAGCTTTCATATTTTCGGGTTTCTCTGCCACATCGCTCATCGAAAAAACACGTTTAACCGTGAGCAACAATATGTAAATATCATACAACAGCCCGTATTTAATGACTTTGTCAATATAGATGTTGTCATATTTTACTTTCTCGTCCCACGTGAATTCGTTTCTACCGACCACTTGAGCGAGACCAGTGATACCTGGAAGAACAGTGAAGCGTCTTTTATAAGCCTCACTTAAACCACCGTACTCTGGGAATCCTCCAACAACAGGCGATCTCGGCCCAACGAATGCCATGTCTCCCATGATTACGTTTACGAGCTGGGGTAACTCATCTAAGCTGGTTTTACGGATAAACCGCCCAACCTTTGTTATTCGCGTATCTCCGCTGAAGCTATAAAGACCTGTTCCTTGTGATTGTGCGCCTACAACCATCGAACGGAACTTATACATGTTATACGGTTTACCATTAAGACCAATTCTTTTTTGCTTGAAAATGACAGGACCTTTTGAATCCATTTTTACCGCCAGAGCAGTAATGAGCATTATTGGCCAAAGAATCAGAAGCATAAGCGTGGCGGTAATTACGCCCAGTACTCGTTTATACAAATATATCCAGCGCATCTATCACACCGTTACCTTTTTAAATCATTTACACTGCGAATTACAGTTTCCTGGTTCTCAGCAAAGAAAGAACTACTCTGCTTGCTCAAAAAGCATTCATACTCTCTGATGTTTTTCATGCCCTCGCTAAACTTGGTTGAAATATCGGATAGACAGGTTTCTTTAGATATATCGCAAAAGCTCCGTGACAGAATAGCCATCGAAGAACCAAGACGGTAGTGTTCCGCTATCACGTGCCGAGCTGGGAGCATACCCTCGTCAAGCCGTGCTATTCCACCGAATCCATAAGGAATTCCATGAGAGGCGATTTTCTTTGTCATTGCTTCCACTTGACCGTTCGCCAACAGTTCAAACATGAAGGTCATGTTGTATGCCAAATGGAGGTCGTTTAAGCCTATGTGTATTTCATCCACACCGGGGACAGAAGCGATAGCGTCTATGTTCCTCTCCGCTTCAATCGTTTCTGCCAACAGCAGTACTTGGGCTCTACCGTTGACCAGATCGACGAACTGTTTAGCGTCATCTGGGGTGTGGAACATGGGCAACATGATGATATCTGCACCACGAGAAATAACCTCGTCGATTTCAGCCTTTGAACCCTCCCACAGCGGATTCACGCGAACGAGAAGCCGCGACTTAGAAATGGCCGCTCTAATGCTCGAAACATCGGCCATTACGTGTTTCGCTTTTACTGAGTTTGCGTGTCCCTGCCGCTCAATCTTGCCTCTCGACTCCAAATCGACCCAAATGCGGTCTACTGCGTTCTCTTCGGCAATCTTCGCCACATCAGGTCGATTTGTTATGTACATCAGCTTGAGCGGCTGACGCCGACTGTTTGACTGTTCAATTACATTCATCACATTCCACACCTTTTGTTAAAACGAGAATTCTACGAATAGAATTCATCATAATCTCCAATAACTAAACCCAGCAGCCTCAACAGCTTTTTTATCAAGAATCGACTTCACGTCAATCAGAACACGTTCATCAGCGGGCATTCCAGACTTGTACAGTTTTCCGAAATCTTCTATATTCATCTTCTTGAACTCGTCATGGGCAACGGCCAAAATGATGCAATCAAGATCACTAATTTCTTCGAGCTTAGTCAGGCTAACTCCGTACTCATGCATCGCGTCTCTTTCGCTCGCCCAAGGGTCAACGACAAGAGGCTCAATGCCATACTCCTTCAGCTTTCCAATCACATCAGCAACCTTGGAGTTTCTTGTATCAGGGCAGTTTTCCTTAAAGGTAAGGCCTAAGATAGCAACCTTACTCTTCATGGGTGCCTTTCCCGCCAAGATGAGTTGCTTCACGGTAGCTTCTGCTACGAACGCGCCCATACCATCATTAACAATACGACCGTTAAGGATGATCTGACTGTGATAACCCAGCTTCTCAGCTTCGTAGGTGAAGTAATAGGGGTCAACGCCGATGCAATGACCGCCGACGAGTCCGGGTCTGAAGCCGAGTGCGTTCCACTTGGTGTTCATGCCGTCAACGACTTCCGACGTGTCGATACCCATACGGTCGAATACCATCGCCAGTTCATTCATAAAAGCAATATTTATATCACGTTGGCTGTTCTCAACGACCTTCACGGCCTCTGCCGTCTTGATGTTTGATACTGGGTATGTGCCAACTTTTATAACGAGATCGTAGACAGCCTTGATGAGGCTTAGTGCTTCTTCATCGCAACCGGAGACGATTTTCTTAATGTTCTCTAAGCGATGCACTTTATCGCCTGGATTGATACGCTCTGGGGAATAACCTATCTTGAAATCGATGCCACAGCGAAGCCCAGACTCTTTCTCAAGAATCGGTACGCACACGTCCTCGGTCACGCCGGGGTACACTGTGGACTCAAAGACTACTACGGAGCCTTTCGTCAGATTTCGACCTAAGATAGTCGAAGCACCGACAACAGGAGAAAGGTCGGGAGTGTGGTCCTGATTGACCGGCGTGGGAACGGCAACGATGTGGAACTTTGCCCGGCAGAGATCAGATTCGTCAGACGTAAACTGGACGGTGGTCGAAGCGATCACTTCGTCACCGACTTCATGGGTTGGGTCAACGCCGTTCTTGTACAGCTCAATCTTTGCCTTATTAAGATCGAATCCTATGACATTCAGCCCCTCGCGGGCGAAAGCCACAGCGATTGGCATTCCAACGTATCCAAGCCCGACGAGACTTAATGATTCTTTTTTCGCTACCAGTTCCTTGTACAGGTCATTCATCTTTGTGTACCGTTCCTTTTTCCGCTGCCGGACTACCGGTCAGCTTTAGAATTTAAGTATTTCTACAGCCTTTTTCAGGCTGTGGTTATCTATAACTGATTGTTTGATATTGCCGTTCGAATACTGTTGTTGTATATAATAAGGCAGTAGAAGAAAATCGTCTTTCCGGCTTATCAAAACTACCCAACATCGCGCTCATATGCTTTATTTCTTTCCCTCATGATATTACTAATGTACGATAGATGCTGTTAGGCAATAGGGAGAGAAACTTTCTCTGCATATTTAACCGCTGAAACAAGCCATTTCTGCATTATTACTCATATTTTATGCATATCCTAAACCTCATTTTTTACCCTCAGAGCTGCTCCTGTGTTCATCATAGCCTCAAGCCTTGCCATTCCTACCGTCTCACACTTCCAGCACCACCCCAGCCAGGTATCATGTGATATTGCCGATGTAGTACTGATGTTGTAGTGAGAAAGGGAGAGGAAAGAAAATGCCTAATATTGCCATTTTTGACTCTCTCAGGTTCTCCTATTCTCGCTGTGGTTAACATACTGTCGGACTACCTATCCTAAACTGTAACTTTCATTCATGCACATTTTATACATTATTAGCTACTTTTATGCACTGTTGGCTCGAAAATATGTATAATCGACGGCTCATCCTGAATAATTACCCCTCTCCCTATCCTGTAACAGCATCACTTTTGCTGTATTTTCTGGCCAATTTTTGGACATTTTGTACACAATATGTAGTATACTGTTAAATCCCGACACACCACATGTTGTGGTTTCCATATCTCCTATCAACAACACTTCCAAATCACTATATTTTCGTGTTGTATATGTGGAAAAGACATTTGGGTATACACGATGGCTTTTTCCTCGCTAGCTCCATATTCTACAATTCGACTTCTTTGATTGACAATTGCAGTCACTATGAATTTCAGCTCCCAATTCTTTCGATTATTGTAAGAGGAAATCTATTAACATGATTCTTCCGATACTTCTGCACCCTCTCCAGTAATAATAAAACTGGAATAGGTTTTCCAGTTGCCTTCTTCCGCAAGATAAGACACCAAATGAAACATCTCCCTTTTATTAGCGATAGAAAGGACATTGTTTATGTCGAACATATTGGTTTCTCCAGAAGCACGTACTTGTAATATCTCCTTGACAACTTTCTTTGGAATCATCATGAAATCTCCTCTAGAGTCATCCCAAAATCTACTGGGTACTGAATTCTAATTTCAATTGCCCAGTATATTGAACACTAGACGCTGGCTTGTTCGGAATTTTGATTATTATCACTGCTATGTCTACACTTGAAGAACCTGACAAAGCCACAGAACCAGGACAATAAGAAGCCAACTGATCACCTTCGAAATACTGAGTGGTTCCAACGTATACTTCAAATGGAACTTCAAGAGAAGAATTTGTTAACTTCATTGTGTTTTCTTCAGACAATGTCATGATAATGGCTTTGTCTTTAGGAAAATCTGTCCATTTTGTTACAGAAATTGTTAATGAAGTTGAATTACTATCAGTTACTGTCAACGAAGTTGGACCGATATTTCGTAAGTTGAGTTATACGCAGGGTTATAAACCAACTCAACTGATTTCACCATATCGGCACTACAAGCCGCTCCTTGAAAAAAGACAACTGCAAGAAGCATAAGTAACCAACGCTTACTGTTTTTTCTCATTTATACCTCCTTTTGTAACAGAGATACTTACATTAAAAACCATAGGAAGCATTGAAGAACCATCGTCTAGAGTAGGCGTGAGCAAAACCTTTCCACAATAAGTACCTAAATCGAAATCACTTCTTGAAATATCACAATTGATAACAGAATATCCAGGAGGAATTGGCGGGCTTTCATATATTGTTATCCATTCTTCTGGTATAAGAGATATCATAACAACTGCTTTCATATTACAGGTATTCTTTTCACTGTTCTGTAATGGTATGGTTGCGGTCTTTGCACTCTGTTCAATTTCAAAACAATCGAATCCGGTATAGAAAATCTCAGGACCAAACTGAGAACCATTTGCTGAATAGTCATCCAACGTATCAGTAAGAACCAAATTGTCCTTCTCGGGGCTTCTACTCCCAATAGAAAACCCAAGAACACCTAATCGTATTAGCAGGATAGAAGCTATTACGACAACTCCAATACCAATTCCAACACCATATAAAAAAGAATGCTTCCGTTTAGCCATATCTTTTGGAAAATGCTTGGAATTTTTATACAAGGAAAACCAAGCTATCCTCTCCTATCATACAATAGGAATCTGCCGGAGCACCGTGCTCTAGGTGATTCCTTTTTATCTTTTTTCTTATTCTATATGTACTTATTCTAATTCTAATACTTACGCCCTCAACGTAGTTGCCTATCTACGTGAAGGACTTCAGTCATGTATATTTATACAGTCTCTTTTTAGCCGATATACCGCATTTTTCCGAGGTTGTTGACAGGTTACAGGAGTGTGAATAATTTTCGGCCCCTTTTTCGGGCCTTCGGAGGGTGCTCTCAGTACCAACTTTTTCTGGTGCTCAGCGGAGGGTTCTGGAGGGTAAAATCCACATAATTCCTTATACTGTATAGACTATAAAACTCTGCCTCTGGCTTATCGCTGTCATCTTTTAAAATGTCCTTTATCCATGAATTCTATACAAGGGAACAATAACAATGACTTTTTCCTTTGGTAGCATCCAAGAAATCGATGTCCTCCCAAATCGTGTGGCTTTTTTCAATCTCGACTACTTTGCCGTCTTTGCCTACAAGAAAACACTGGCAATAGGACAACGGATGATTCTGAGAAGAAAGCTATTTCTCTAGAGAAGCGTCAGAATAGCAACATCGTTTCAGTGACAAGAAATTATTCTCATCCTTTCTTCTGCTATCGTCTTCGTTTGGGGAAAAGAACCTATCGGTCTGAATGCGAATATTCCGAATATGATTTTCTTTTCCTCTTCGCTCCTGTTGGGCATCATAAGGGCAACTTTTATCAT
>Ga0183096_1001469_pt1 | contig 20002 bp, 26 predicted proteins | sample Biomet5_FD_127791 | JGI IMG/M metagenome (GOLD analysis project Ga0183096, IMG submission 127791) | Microbial communities from bioreactor (seeded with sewage sludge) at LBNL, California, USA - Biofuel metagenome 5 (version 2) (version 3) | ecosystem: Engineered > Bioreactor > Anaerobic >... | reverse complement strand
TTGGATCGGAAGGCCTTCGGGTTCGAGGACAGGGCGTGGATCTTGGTCCCGTTGGCGAACTGGATGGTGAAGGTCTTGATGTCCTTTTCGGAGTCGAGCAGCACCAGGCCGAGGTTTTCAGCGGCCAGGTGGAAAAGCTTGGCCCATTTCTCGCAGTACTCGATGTATTCCCGGGCGGCCGATTCGTCGGCCGAGGAGAACCAGACCTTGGGCACGGCCTTGGACGCGCAGTCACGCACGTCCTCGTAGGATTGGACGTAGGTCGCACCGATGCGGCGCGACTTCTCCCAGATCTTGATCCGGGAGGCGTCGGCCAGCCACCGCCCCTGATAGGGCAGGAAGTATTTGCTATGCTTGGCCATCGTCGCCGGTCAGGCCGATCTCTTTTTCGATCAGCCGGATGATGTCCGGGGTCAGCCCCTTGGCCATGTCTTCCTTTTTGGCGGCCACATCCTCGTAGTCCTTGACCTTGAGCAGGTTCCCGAGCAGCCGGCCGAGCGTATAAAGCTTGCCCGTGCCCGGCTCGCGGCCTTCCTTGAGGTCTTCGCGGATGTTGGCGAGGAGGTCGCGGCCGAACTCGTACAGCTCCTCGTGAAAGCTGCGCCGGCTGGCCAGATAGGCCCGGCGCTTGGTGTCCCAGTCACCCTTGGTCTTCCAGGACTGGAGGGTACGGGCACTGACATCCAGCCGGCCGGCGATCTCGGCCAGCGTGCATTGCTCGATGACGTAGAGGCGCTCGGCTTCCAAGCCGTGGAGGGCTTCTTTAGCCATCGGCGTGTCCCAGGGCGTCGGCCAGCTCATCGATCCGGGTGTCCAGCTCGCGCAGTTCGGCGTGGATGGCCACGAGGCGTTTCATGTTGGCGCCGGCTTCGGGGATGCGCAGTCGGGCCAGGTCAGGCTCGAAAGGGTCCAGGGCTTCGCGCAGGAGAATAACGAGCCCCTTGCCCTCCAGGGACAATTCGCCGCGTCTGCGGCGGTCTTCGGCCAGTCGGCCGCGCGCCTTGAGCAATTCATCCCGCATGATGTGACTTCTCCCTGACCAGCGGGCACCACTGGTTCATGTCAATTTTAGATTCGATCCGGGCGTTTTGGGCCACGATGCACTGCAACGCTTCGAGCTGGCCGGTGAGGAGGCCGAACATGCGCTCCTCGCGTTCTTTCATGTTGGTCATCTGCGATTCCCAGGCCTTGACCTGGGAGCGATGATACAGGTACCAAACTGCAAAAATGAGCGCCGGAAACCCGATGCTCTCGACGAGTTTCAGCAGCACAGCGGTTTCCGTCATAACGCTCCTCTTGGTTTAGCGAACCACCTCCATCTCCCTGTATCGACGGCCCGTATCTTTTTCGCCCGCACCATGCGGGCGAATATATTTTGGCCGCGCGCTATGGTCCGCCCATCATTGTGCATGGAGGTGCGGACATGGCCGAGAGCGGCATCAGTCCCGATCTGGACAAACTGATCGTGATGACGGCGGACCAATTCGGTCTGCCGCCGGAGATCCTGCGGGCGCAGGTGCTCCAGGAAAGCGGCGGCAATCCCTGCGCCATCCGGTACGAGCCCGGTTTTTTCCGCCGCTATCTCGACGGCAAACCTATGAATTTCGTGCCGCACGGCTGCTCGGCCGATACCGAGCGCGTCGGTCGTGCCATTTCCTGGGGACCGCTCCAGGTCATGGGCGAGACCGCCCGGTGCAACGGCTTCCGGGGCTGGTTCCCGGAGCTGTGCGACCCGGACAAGGGCCTGTATTGGGGCGCCCTGTATTTGTCCCGGCTGCGGGACCGCTACTTCGCGCGGGGCGGTTGGGACGGCGTGCTGCGGGCCTACAACGGCGGCCCTGGCAACTGGGACAATCCGGCCAATCATTACCCGGACGCGGTCCGGTCCCATATCCCCGGCGGCGCCTGGCCCACGGAGGCGCACCATGCCTGAGCAGCCCACGTCCTCGGCGGCCAGCCTGATGACCCCGGAGCTGCTCCGGGCCGTGGCCGAGGCCATCGCCAGCGGCATGGCCAACCCGCAGTCCGCCCAGCAGCCCGTCCAGCCCCCCGTTGTTGACGAGGCGCCCGCGACCAAACCCGACAACCCCATTGTGTCGGCCCAGCCGGTCGCTGCCCAGGTGGCGGCCGAGCTGGGCAATATCGTGGCCCCCATGGCCGCGCCGCTCCTGGCCAGGGCCGAGTCCCGCCTCGCCAGCCGCAAGCTCTGGGTTGCCGCCGGGACCATCCTGGCCTTGGCGGCCCAGAACCCGCTGGGACTCGCACTGCCCCAGGCGGCCCAGGTCGCCATCGCGGCCCTGGCCGCTGTGTATGTGGCCGCCCAGGCCATCGTGGACGGTGCGCGCAAGGGAGGCGGCAATGGCTGACAAACGATCGAGCATCTGGCCGGGCATCGTGCTGCTTTGCATGGCCGCATGCGCCGGCTTTGGCGCCGCCCATGTGATGGTCCTTTCGCCGCATACCGTGGCGACTTTGGCCGTCAATTTGATCGAGGCTCGGGAGGATTCGGCATCCCTGCGTGATGCGTTGGAGGAATCCCGGAAGGACCTGGCCCGCGTTACGGCCGAGCGCGACAAATTGGCCGAGCACCTTGCCGACCTGGAGGGCTTGGCCGGGCGGCTGGATCGCATCGAGGTCGCCCTGACCGGCGGCGCCTGCCCCGTGACGGAGGCGCACCGATGATTGCCATGCAGCATTCCCAAGGCGTTATCCCTTATGACCAGCTCCGGCCGGATCTCGACGTGTTCGTCGTCACCTGGCTGGGCGATGACACCCTGTCCAAGGTCATCCGGCGGCACAAGCCGGGTGGATCGCATAGCTCGCTGGGCCTCAATCTCTACGGCTCCATCATGCTGGTCGAAGCCATGCCCGAAGGGGTGGTCCTGTCTCGGGCATCGGCCCGGTTCGACGGATTCGACGGCGATATCCTGATCCACCCGATCGTCTGCTGGAACAAGACGGCGGCCGGCATCAAACAGACTGCGCTCAATCTGGTGAGCGCTCGGCTCGGTTATGGTTTCCGGACGTTGCTGCAACTGGCTTGGAGCCAGGTGCGCAATGTCATGCGCCGGCCGGTCTGTTCCCAGCTTGTTGCATACATCTTGGCTGAGCACAGCATCATCCCACCGCAAGGCCGCGTCATTTCTCCGGGCGAGCTGCGGGCGCTTTTGCCGGTGCCCTGGCAACTCGCTCCCTACTGCAAGGAAGGCAGCAATGAATGATCCGTTCAAAGGCGTGGAAGTTTTTCGGGCCGGCGACCACGTGGACAGCGCCGGCCGCCCGCACACGTTCACCGAGGTCGACCTTGACCGCATCGCGGCCTACGACCCGGCCCGACACGAGGCCCCGCTGGTCATCGGCCATCCCGAGCATAATGCGCCGGCTTACGGCTGGGTGGATCGGGTCTACCGCGAGGGGACGGTGCTCAAGGCTGATTTCAAGGACGTTGCCCCGGAGTTCGCCGACCTGGTCAAGGCCGGCCGGTTCAAAAAGCGTTCAATCAGCCTCTATCCGGGCGGGGATTTGCGCCATGTCGGTTTTCTCGGCGCCGTGCCCCCGGCCATCAAAGGCCTCAAGGACGTGCAATTCGCCGAAGGCGAGGCGTCCACCTTTGAGTTCGGCGAGCCCCAGGACCCCGAGAAATCCTTTTTTGCCCGTTTCGCGGACTTCCTGGGTCTGTCCTTGCCGCACAACGACAAACCGGCCGGTTCTCCGGCCTTCAAGGAGGCGCCCATGACGGGCAGCAACGACACGGCCGTCCAGTTGGCGGCCCTGAACGCCAAAATGGCCGAGTTTTCCGAGGCCATGGCCGCCAAGGACAGGCAAATCGCCGCTCTGGAAATGGCCAACCAGGCCCTGACCAACCGCGTGGACGCCACCGTGGCCACCGGTCGCCGGGGCGAGATCGCCCGGTTCTGCGAGGGGCTCGCGGCCACGGGCCAGCTCACCGATTTCCAGCGGGGTCTGGCCGTGGATTTCATGGAGCGGCTCGACGGGGCCGGGACCATGGACTTCGCCGAGGGCGACAAGACGGTGAAAAAGCCCGTCACCGACGTGTTCAAAGCCTTTCTCGAAAGCCTCCCGGTCCAGGTCGAGTTCGGCGAAATCGCCACCCATGGCCGCGCCGCCGGCAAGACCGGTGACCTCAACGCCAATGAGATGGCCGCCAAGATCCGCGACAAGGTCGACCAGGCCGAGGCTGCCGGCCGCACCATGAGCTTCGCCGAAGCACAGGCCGAGGTGATGCGCGAAACCCAGGAGGGAACCCGCAAATGAATCCGGGATTGACCAAAACCTATGTGGCCAGCGGTGCTGTGACCGCCCGGGCCCTTGTCAAGGCGGGCGCCACCGACGGCACCATGGCCGTGGCCACGGCCAGCACCGACGCCATCCTGGGTGTGGCCGAGCGCCTCGACGTCACCGATGGCGAACGCCTCGACGTGATCCATACCGGCATCGCCGAGGTGAGTCTGGGCGGCACTGTCACCTATGGCGCGTGGCTCACGGCCGGCGCCAACGGCACGGCCGTGGCCGCCGCTCCGGCCGCCGGGGTCAACGCCCAGATCGTGGGCCGGGCCCTGTCCGCCGGAGTGTCCGGCGACATCATCGACGTGCTCATCATCCTGGGTCAGATCCAGGGATAACAGGAGGATAAGATGCCGCGCGCACCGTTCCCCATCATCCCGGAGTTGACCGGGATCGCCATCGCCTACCGCAACCGGGCGATGATCGCTGACCTGGTGCTGCCCCGGGTCACGCCCGTGTCCAAGGAAGAGTTCATCTATTTTCTCTACAACCTGGCCCAGGGCTTCACGGTCCCGGACACCAAGGTTGGCCGCCGGGGCAAGGTGAACCAGGTCGAGTTCACGGCCGAAGAGAAGACGGGCAGCACCACGGACTACGGCCTGGAAGACTCCATTCCGGCTTCGGACATGGCCAACGCCCCGGCCGGCATCGATCCGCGCGCCAATTCCGTGGAATACATCATGAACCTGCTCGCCCTGGACCGCGAGGTGCGGGTGGCCGGCCTGGTGTTCAACGCCGCCACCTACCCGACAGCCAACAAGGTGACCCTGTCCGGCACCAGCCAGTTTTCGGACACCACCAACAGCCATCCCATCGCCACCATCGCCAACGCCCTGGACGCGTGCGTGATCCGGCCCAACACCATGGTCATCGGCCGTCCGGCCTGGTCCGTGCTGTCCCGGCATCCGGAGATCGTATCCGCCTGCCTGCGTAATGCCGGCGAGTCCGGCATCGCCCGGCGCCAGGACGTGGCCGACTTGTTTGAGTTGGACGAGATCCTCGTCGGTGAGGCCTTCGTCAATACCGCCCGCAAGGGGCAGGCGGCCAATCTGGCCCGGTGCTGGGGCAAGCACATTGCACTGACCTACCGCAACCGCCAGGCCGCGCCCCAGCGGGACGTGACCTTCGGGATGACGGTCCCGTTTGGGCAGCCCGTGGCCGGGGCCTGGGACACCAAGGAAATCGGCCTGCGCGGCGGCACCAAGGTCCGGGCCGGCGAGTCCACGGCCGAGGTGATCACCTGCCCCGACGCCGCCTATTTCCTGCAAAACGTGGCCGCGTAAGGAGGCACCATGAAAATCAAGCTGTTGCATGCGGTGTTGCACGACGGCCATCGGATCGAGGCTGGTGCAACCGGCGTCCTGGACGATGATCTCGCCCTGTCCCTGATCGAAAGCGGCGCGGCCGAGGAGGTCCCTGACAATGAGCCCTTGGCCAAGCCGATCGATCTTCCCGAGTTGTTGGCGCCCGAAACCGAGACTGACGCCGCTGCCCCGGCCACCCAGACGGCTCCCATCGGAACGTCTGGCAATGCCGCCGCGACCGGCCAGGACGCGTCGGCCCCGGCCGAGGTCGCCCAGCCCGCATCGGCCGACACGGAATCCACCACCGACGGAACCGCCGAGACCGCCAAGGCGGCCAAGGCCAAGGGGAGCAAGTAAGTGTACTGCGCCTTGTCCGACCTTGAACGGCGGTTGACCCGGGATCGGCTGATCGAGCTGACCGACGACGCCGTGCCGCCCTCGTCCGTGGACACCGACGTGCTCGACGCGGAGATCGCAGCGGCCGGCGAGGTCGTGGACGGGTATCTGCGCGACCGCTACGTGCTGCCGCTCGATCCCGTCCCCGGCCTGGTGCGCGAGATCGCGGCCGATCTGGTCGCCTATCGCCTCTGGACCCGCCGGCCCGACGCCAATGCCAACGGCGAGGCCCCGAAGAACCTGGAGCGCGGCTACGACACGGCCTTGCGGCTCCTGCGCGAGATCCAGGCCGGCAAGGTCACCCTGGGCGTGGCCGCCGGCCAGCCCGATCCCGCGCCCCATGCGTCCAGTGTTCGGGTCAACACGCGCCATCGCGAATTCGGCGAAGACACCCTGGAGTCATTTTAAGTGATCGAAGCCATCGAAACCGAACTGGTGGCGGTCCTGGCGGCCGCGCTGCGGGATCTGGCCGTCCAGCCGTTCCCGGACAATCCGGACAACTACCGCCTGACCCATCCCGCCGGCGCGGTGTTGGTCGGGTACGGCGGCGGCCGGTTCGGCGGCCCGGGCGTGCTGGCCGGCGCCACCCAGACCCAGCACCTCGAATACCAGCTCGTCGTCAAGACCCGGTCCCTGCGCACCCACGTCGGCGCCTACGCCGTGCTGTCGGCCATCCGGCTGGCTGTGTCCAACCAGGACATCAAGGGCGCCCGGTTCTACCCGGTGCGGGAGCGCTTCGAGGATGTGAGCAATGGCGTGTGGACCTACACCGCCGTCTATGCCGCCGACGTGCCCTGGGTGTCCCAGGCCATGTTGCCCGACGACGTGGCCATGGCCCTGGCCGCCGCCAAGATCAGCCTGCGCGATCCGGACGGCGAGATCATCACCGCAGAGAGGTAATCCATGGATATGCGATACCGTTATCAGGGGCCGTTGTCGGCCGTGACCCTGGCCGGCGGCCGCGACGTGCTGCTGTCGCCCGGGGCCGAGGTCACGCTCCCGGGCGACAACGCCTATGTCAAGGCGCTCGTGGCCCGCAAACATCTGACCCTGCTCGGGCCGGTCGCGGCCACCACCACGGTCACGACCGCGACGGCCACGGCCTCCGCGAGCGCGGCGACCGCGAGCACCACCACGACATCGGCCAGCACCGCCAGCTCGGGGACCGCCTCGACCGGCACGACCGCCACGGGGGCCGCCAATGGCAGCTAACTATCTGCACGGCGTCGAGACCACCGAGATCGACGACGGCGCCGTCTCCATCAGCCTGGTCAAGACGGCCGTCATCGGCTTGGTCGGCACCGCGCCCATTTTCGAGTGCGCCGAGGCCTACCGGACCATCAATCAGCCGGTCGTTGTTCTTAATGACAAAACGGCCGCCCAGTATTTCGGCACGGCCCGGGACGGCTACACCATCCCCCAGGCCCTGGACGCCATCCGCGACCAGCAGTCCGACAACTCGGGCTACGGCGCGGTGATCGTCATCAACGTCTTCGACCCCGACACGCACAAGACGGCCGTGCCCGAGGCAGCCAAAACCTTTGACAGCGACGGGGTGATCGACCTGGGCCATTACGGATTGTCGGCCGTGACGGTCAAATCGAGCGACGGCACCACCACCTATGCCCTGGGCACGGATTACACCCTGGATGCGGTGGAGGGCACCATCACCCGGGTGGCCGGCGGGACCATCGCCGCCGGAGCCACGGTCAAGGTGGCCTACACCTACGCCGATCCGAGCAAGGTTGCGGCCTCCGACATCATCGGCGAGACCAACGCGGCCGGCGAACGCACCGGCATGCAGGCCTGGCTCGATGCCCACAGCCTGTTTGGCTATTGGCCCAAGTTGCTCATCTCCCCGGGCTATTCGCCTCTGGCCGGGGTGATGGCCGAGCTGATCGTCAAAGCCGAGGCGTTGCGCGCCATCGCCTTCATCGACGCGCCGGTCGGCACCACCTTCCAGCAGGCCCTGGCCGGCCGGGGACCGAGCGGCGCCATTGCCTTTGACACGTCCAGCTACCGGGCGGTCCTGTGCTACCCCCACGTCAAGGTCTATGACACGGACACCGACATCACGACCTTGGAGCCGTTGTCGTCGCGCTTGGCCGGGTTGCAGGCGGCCGTGGACTTGGATCAGGGCTACTGGTGGAGCCTCAGCAACCACGAGATCAAGGGCATCACCGGCATGGAGGTGCTGCTGACGGCTGGTATCAATGATCCCAACAGTGAGGTCAACCAGCTCAACGAGGTCGGCGTTACCACCGTCTTCAATGCCTACGCCACGGGCCTGCGCGCCTGGGGCAACCGTTCGGCCGCCTGGCCCACCAACACCGGACCCAAGCAGTTCGTCTGCATAAGGAGAGTCGCGGACATCATTGCCGAGTCCGTGGAGCAAAGTTCCCTGCAATTTGTCGACCGTCCCATCAACAGCGCCTTCATCGACGCGGTGACCGAGTCGGTCAACGCCTTCCTGCGCACGTTGATCGCGCGTGGCGCCATCATCGATGGCAAGTGCTGGTACGACAAGTCGCTCAATGAGGCCACGGAACTGGCCGCCGGGCACATCGTATTCTCGTACGACTTCATGCCACCTCCGCCGGCCGAGCGCATCACCTTCGAGGCCCGGGTCAACATTAACTATCTCTCTGAACTCAACAGCACGGCCAATACGTCTAGCTGATAAGGAGCAATCATGAGTAGCCTTATCACCATCAACCGGCTGGCCAACTGCAACGTCTACCTGGACGGATCGTCCATGCTGGGGCGCTGCGAGGAGGCCAAGGTCCCGGCCGTCAAATACACCATGGCCGAACACAAGGCCTTGGGCATGATCGGCAAGGTAGATCTCTTTGTCGGCATCGACAAGCTCGAAGCCGATTTCAAGTGGGCCTCCTTCTATCCTGACGTCATGCCCTCGGTCTGCAATCCTTTCACAGCCACGGCCTTGCAAGTGCGCGGTTCGCTCCAGTCCTGGACGGATGCCGGCCTGATCGCGGAGGTTCCCTATGTGGTGCATCTGCGGGGGACCTTTAAGGAGATCGCCTTCGGTGAATACAAGCAGGCCAATCCGGCGGAATTCCCGAGCAAGTTCAATGTGACGTACCTCAAGTGCGTCAACGACGACGTGGAACTCTACGAGGTCGACGTCCTGTCCAACATCCTCAAAGTGGCTGGTGTTGATCTGCTGGCCACCTACCGCGCCAACATCGGCGCGTAACACAAGGAGCGCATATGCCCGATCCGAACAGCATTGATCCGAACAACCTCGAGCAGACACCCCCGGCCGAGTCCCAGCCCGATGCCCCGATTGATCCGCAGCCGGCCGATCAGGTCCAGCCCGATCCGGCTCCGGAGGAGGCCACGCCCCCGACCGAGCCGACCCCGCCCCAGATCGTGCCCGGGGAGGAGCCGTTCGTGCTGCCTTCGGGCGTGACCTGCGTCATGCGGCGGGGCAAAGGGCGCGACTTGCTCGCCGCCCAGCGCATGGCCGGCCAGGACCCGCATCAGATCATGTACGCCTTGCTCGCCAGCCTCTGCACCTTCGACGGCGGCAAACGCGTCATGGAGGATGTGCTCGACATGGGCCTGGCCGACGTCATGCGCCTGACCAGCCGGTTTTCGGACTTCTACGGCAGCGATTTTTTGCCGTCGACGAGCGGTCCGTCCTCCACCTCGCCGCAGTGACGGGCTGGAGCCATGCCGAGCTGATGGACATGGACGCGGTTGAGCTGGCCCGGTGGTGCCGGCAGGCCGTGGAGTATCACAACGACATGAACAAGGCGGATTAGCAGGGGCGGCAAAATGCCGCCCCTGCCACCCGGAGCCCCACATGAACAGCCTGGTCCAGATCGGCATCGTCCTGACCGCCATCGACAAGATGAGCGGAATCATCAACGGCGCCACGGACAAGGCGACCCAGGGGTTCACCAAGCTTCAGCATAAGATTTCCGAGGTCTCGGCCAAGCTCACCGAGATGGGCACCAAGGCCAGCCTGATGGGGCATGGCATCCTTACGGCCATGGAGACGCCCATCAAGGCGTTCGCGGATCTGGATGAAGCCAGCACCAATCTGCGCGTGGCCATGATGGATAACCTGGGCCAGGTTCCGCCCCAGTTCGAGGAAATCAACCGCCAGGCCATCGAACTGGGCAACGTCCTGCCCGGGACCACAGCCGATTTCGTGAACAGTGCCAGGGCGCTCATCGAAAACGGCACCGCCCTGGAAACTGTGGTGGGCGGTGGCCTCAAGGCGGCCGCCTATTTAGGCGTTGTCCTCAAACTCCCCCAGGCCGGCGCGGCCGAGATGGTGGCCAAGTTCCGCGAAGCGTTCGGATTGGCGGAAAACGAATTGGTCAAGATGGCCGATCTCACGCAGCGGGCCAAGTTCGCCTTCGGTCTGGGCCCCGAGGAGATCAAATACGCTGCCCAGTATGCCGGGGCCACCCTCAACAACCTCAAGCTGACCGGTATCGAAAACACCAAGATGTTTTTGGCAATGCAGGGCATCGCCCGCCAGAAGGGCATGGAGGGCTCGGTATTCGGCACCAATTTTTCGTCCATGCTCAACAACATCGGCCAGATGGAACAGAAGCTGGGCAAAAATTCCAAAGTCATGAAGGAGATCAATGCCGACTTGCGTCATGCCGGTATCCGCATGCAGTTCTTTGACAGCGCCGGCCATTTCGTGGGTTTGGAAAAGATGGTTGGCGAATTGGAGAAGCTCAAGGTCCTGACCGAGCAGGAAAAGCTCAATGTCATGAACAAGATTTTTGGTTCTGAGGGGGGACGGGTCGCATCCATGTTGTCCGAGGCCGGCGTGTCCGGTCTCCACAAGGCCATGGATACCATGGCCCGGCAAGCCGACCTTATGCGGCGCATTGAGGAGACCAACAAATCCGCGCGCAATACCTGGGAGGCGCTCACCGGCACCATCGAAAATTTCTGGGCGGCCGTGGGTGGTCCCGTGGTCACATCGTTGTACCCGCTCATACACGCGGTCAACGACTTTGTGGGCGGCCCCATGATGGAGTGGGTCAAGCAAAACGAGAACCTCGTCAAATGGCTTGGCCTTGGAGCCCTGGCTGTGGGCGGCCTCTTGGTGGTCCTGGGAGGGCTGGGGATCGTTGTTGGCGTACTGGGTAGCGGGTTGGCGGCTCTGTGTGGAGTGTTGGCGGCCGTGTTTTCCCCTGTATCCCTCCTTATTGCTGCCATCGCGACTGGAGCGATCTGGGTTCTGGCCAACTGGGAAACGGTCAAAGACTTCTTTCAAGGATTTTGGATGGGGCTCAAGGAAGGTCTTGCCCCAATCATGCCCTATCTCGAAAAAATCGGCGAGAAGTTCACGTGGCTTATAGACAAGGCCAAAGAAGCGGGGCGGTGGCTATGGAATCGTTTTGCCCCGCAGGCACCGGTCTATCATGATAGCCGCGATGGGCGTCAACGTTCGACGGTGGGCAAAGGAATCGATAGGGGGCGAGGTTTTGGGGCGAGTCTCACTGAGATGTGGAGGAGTATCGAAGGGACGGTCAAAGGCAGTGATCTGTTCAAAAAACTCGGCGAAAGCTTCAAGTCCGTCGAACCGTACCTTGAAAAGGGCAAAGCTCTATTCTCAAGTGTAGCCGAAGGTCTGAATAAATTCTGGAATGTTCTCAAAACTTTTTCTGGTGGGTTTGCCAGTGGATTTGTTGAAGAGTTTAAAATCGTATCACAAGAATTAAAACCCTATATTGATGACGTAAGCGCTCATGTAATTCCGGCACTGCAATCCTTAGGCAATGCAGTCAAGGCATTTTTAGACTATGGTCTAGAAATTGGAACAAAGGTTTTTGATATATTAAAATCAATACTGGGTGGTTTCGAAAAAGGTGAAAAAACAACAGCATCATTTGGGAAATCGGCTGGGAAAATATTTGCTGATATAACAATCGGAATTGCAAAACTTGGCGCAAGTATTGTGTCTGACCTAGTGAAACTTGCTGCCGATATGGTCAATATCGGGGCGAAGATTATCACCTCCATTTTGGAAGGTATGAAAAGCGTATCGGGAACTGTGCTGGACTGGGTAGGTCAATTCGCCGGGAAAATCATGGATCATTTCCCGAGATCTCCTGCGAAGACCGGCCCGTTCCGTGATATTCCGCGCATCCATATTATTGAATCCATCGCCGAGACGCTACATCCCGCCCCTTTGGTCAACGCCATGCGCGCGGCGGCCACTGCCGGTATGCTGGCCCTGGCGCCGCTCACCTCGCCGGCCATGGCCTCCTTGTCCTCGCCGGCTATGGTCGCCTCCGCCCATGCCTCCGCCACGCCGCGCCCGGCGCTTGCCGCCGCTCCGGCCCATGGCGGTGGCGGTGGCGCCGTCACCGTGCATTTCGCGCCCCAGATCACCATTCACGGCACCGGTACGGCTAAGGACGATATCATGGCCGCCCTCAAAGAACGCCAACATGAGCTGGTGCGCCTCGTTGAAGAGGCCATGGCCCGCAACGCCCGGAGGCAATACTGATGTGGGCGTTGCTGGGTGATCTCTGGTTTGACTTGTTGTTGGCCCCGGAGACGGCCGATCTCTCCACGCGGCACGATTACGCCGTCCACCCGGTGATCGAGGGCAAGCCTCGCACCCAATGGACCGGCGACGAGCTGGACGAGCGCAACTGGACCATCCGGCTGCACTCTGTGTTTTGCGATCCGGACACGGTCATGTACGACCTGCGCGCCATCGCCGCCGAGCACACGGCCTTGCCCCTGTCTCTCGGCACTGGCCAGTACCTCGGCCGGTACACCATCGTCGAGATCCGCGAGCAGACGCTCGTCACCGACCAGTACGGCGGCACCATCGCCCAAACAGCCGAGCTGCGGCTGCGCGAGTGGGTGGGCACGGACGTTCAGGAGACGGGCGAGGCGGTCGTGGCCGAGGGTGACCCGGTCCCGGGCGCCATCCTTTGGGACGAGACGGCGGATGTGGACGCCGCCCTCGAAGTCGACACCGACACAGAGCTGTCCCAGACCATGTTGACATTGGCCCGGGCCGCCGAGCTGGGCGAACTGGGCCTTGATGTGCTGGCGGATGTCGTGGACGCGGCCTACGGCCTGGCCGGCGCCATCGGCCTGGGCGTGGCCGGACTGGCTGCCCTGGCCCAGACAGCGGCCGGCGTGGTGTCCGATGTCGCGACCATTGCCGGGGTGGTAGCCGATACCCTCACCGCCTTGCCGGAGATCCCGGTGGTGGAGGCGGCCATGGCCGTGGCCCAGGCCGCCGGATCGGACGTGCTGGTGGCCGGCGTGGCCGCCCTGAGCCTAGCCCTGGACGGCGACCTGACCCGGGCCGGCGAGCTGATCGCCGACACGTCCGTCTGCGCGGTGATCGAGGCCCTGGGTGGCAACCTGCCCGTGTATGAGACGATCCGGGACACGGCCGAGGCCTATGCCGCCGGGACTGATCCGCTCGTGGGCCTGCGCGCCCTGCTGAGGGTGGCATGAGCAGCCGGGCACTCCTCCACGTCACGGTCCAGGGAGACCGCTGGGACCTGCTCGCCTGGCGCTACTACCGCGATCCTCTGGCCTATGAGCAGATCATTGACGCCAATCCCGACGTGCCCATCGCGCCGGTCCTGCCCGGCGGCCTGCGACTCACCATCCCGGTGCTGACCACAGTCGACACCCTTTCGGAGGATCTCCCCCCATGGAAGCGCTAGCCGTCCGCACCCCGCGTTGGACCGTGGCCATGGCCGGCAAGGATGTCACGGCCGAGATCATGACCTATGTCCGGTCGGTCACCTACACCGATCACGCCCATGGCGCCTCGGACGAGATTGACCTGGTCCTGGAGGACTCGACCGGCGTGTGGCGCACGGACTGGTACCCGACCCAGGGGATGTCCGTGGTGGTGGCCATGGGCTATGCCGGCGAGGAGCTTATGCCGTGCGGCTCGTTCCAGATTGAGGAGGTCGAGATCAGCGGTCCCGAGGCGGTCATGCATATCCGGGCGCTGGCCTCCGGCATCACCGAGCCCCAACGCACCAAGCGTTCCCAGGCCTACGAGGGCACCACGTTGCGGGGCATCGCCACGGCCGTGGCCCGGCGCCACCAGTTCACGGTGGTGGGCGAGATCGCCGACGTGTCCCTCAAGCGCATCACCCAGCACCAGGAGGGCGACCTGGCCTTTCTCAAACGCATCGCCGGCAACTACGGCTATGTGTTCTCGGTCAAGGGCGATCAGCTGGTTTTTTCAAAGTATTCGGCGTTGCGCACGGCCGATCCGGTGTTGACGCTCAATCGCGTGGGCGACGTGAGCACCTACACCCTGCGGGACAAGACGCTCAAGGTCTACAAGAACGCGACCTGCGCCTACGACGACCCCAAATCCAAGCGGTGCCTGACCCACACGGCCAAGGCCAAGGACGTGGAGTCCGGCGACACCTGCAAGGTGGTGCAGCGTTGCGAAAACGCCGAGCAGGCCAAGTTGCAGTCCAAGGCTGCACTGGAACAGGCCAACGACGGCAAGTTCGAGGGCACGCTCACCATGGAGGGCAACACCAGGTTGGTGGCCGGCAATACCGTGGCCCTGGCCGGGTTCGGGCATATGGACGGCACCTACCTGATCGACACCTCCCGCCACAGCATGGATAAGACGTCGGGCTATCATACCGAAATTGATGTCAAACGCGGCTACGAAGCCGAGGAGGACAGCGATGCTTAAATTCGGCGTCGTGTCCGCCACCGATCCGGCCACCTGCCGGGTGCGCGTCCAATACCAGGATAATGAGGGTATCGAATCCTACTGGCTGGCCGTAACCCAGCGGCAGGCCTACGGCACCCGCGACTACCACATGCCCGAGGTCGGCGAGCAGGTGGCCTGCCTGATCGACGAGCACAACGAGGAGGGCGTGGTGCTGGGCGGCATCTATTCGGCCGCCGATCCCACCCCGGTGGACAGCCAGGACAAGCGGCACGTGGCGTTCAAAGACGGGGCGCAATTTGAATACGACGCGGCCAGCCACCGCGCCACGGTGTCCCTGCCGGGCGGCCAGGTCCGCCTCACCGTTGGCGCGGACGGCGCGGTCGAGATCGGCGGCGCGGCCGTCATCGTGGTGCACGGCGACTGCGACATCGACTCCCGGTCGGTGCTGCGCCTGCGGGCCCAGACGCGCATCGAAACCTATACGCCGGACTCGCGGTCGTACCCGTATGCCCCGGCAAGCCTCCCGTCGGATTGATCTCTAACGCAAGGCAAGGTGCAACATGTCCACAGCAGTCAATAATATTGGCGGTATTGTGAGTTTAAGTGGCATGACAACCACTCAAATAATGGATTTGCTGCGCAATTATATTTTGACGTATTTTGGAGACAACATTTCCGTTTATGACCAAGCGTCATCGGACAAAACTGTTTTCAAGTGTCAAGTCTCATCACGAAGCATCCCATTTTATTTTGCTATATCCGTAGCGTCTGGATACGTTTATGTATCATCTATATGTAGATATTGGAATGCAACAACGCACGCAGGCAGTGGCAATATATCATACACACAAGGCGTGCAATTGAACTACTCAAAAATTTATGTCTTTGTGTCAAAAAATATTTTCTTCATGAGGAGCATCGGTGGGACCTACCAAACAACAGGAACCACCTGTGCTGGGATCATGTTGTCCATGCCGGCGCATTACCCGGATGTTGCTGCCTTGACCACGGCGGCAGTGTCAAATGGGTATACGGCTGAAATTCCTGTCGATAACATTGTCAACTTCAAGATTGGCATGAAGGTCGCCGTGGCCGACAGCAGCGGAAATGGCTGGGGCTATCGCACCATTACTGCCATTGGATCAAATAGTCTGACTCTATCTGTATTGCCTATTGATTTAGCTGCGGGCAGTTCCGTTTGTGTACCGCCAAGCGTTTTGTTTATCGTATCAGGAAGTATTTTGCGGGCAATAGACGAGCGGACATTGATAGCAGCCGACGCGACGGACTTATTGTCTACAACAATACATCCTCTTCTCAATGAAAGCGTATTTACAAAAGATACAATTCAAGGGGATGTGTTTCTCAGCCCGATGTCTTGGTATTCAAGTTTTGGATCGGCTTATAATGACATAGATGCCGCGTTTTGCTCTGGGCAGTCCGGGACAGCAGATGATTTCGTGGTCAAAAATACCGATGGGACCATCCCTCTGTCGGGGACTGCAAAAGATGGCAATACGGTTGATCTGCTGGACACCGCTCAATCCTGGACGCCTTCTGGGCTGGTTGGCAAGTTTTTGGGTATTACTGGTGGGACGGATGCGGGGAATTGCCGCAAGATTGTTTCCAATACAGAGACAACAATCACTGTTGATACGCCATTCCCAGCAGCGCTAACCGCGTCGTCGACCTATGTCATTGCTGACGTCATCTACCGCTATGTCCTTTTTGGGTCATCCATTGTCGCCATGAGAGAGTCCTGGTAATGGCGTACTCGATCGCATTACCGGATTTGCCGTTTGAACTGGGGGAACTGTTTTATGTCTCTCTGCCCAGTACGGTTGGGTGTCAGACCGCCGCACCAGAGATCCCCGTTGTCCTGGATGATGTGTTCGGCGTGGTGCCCACCACTCTGGCCTTTGCGCCAGTGGCGATCGCCACCGCGCAGGCCAACCTCGTCCAGGTCGTCACCAAGGTCCCGGCCCGGCAGAGCAGCAAATCCTCCGGGGTCGACGTCACCACCATCACGGCGGCCGACTGGTCCCACAAGGTGGGCACCTATGGCGATATCGTGCAGGGACTGGAGGATATCGCCCAGTGCATCCGGATCATCCTGGCCACGCCCAAGGGCTCGGTCCCGCATCGGCCGCAATTCGGCTGTGACGCCTGGCGCTATCTGGATCACCCCGAAACCCAGTCCCTGCCGCATGTCATCCGCGAGTGCACCGATGCCGTCGCCACCTGGGAGCCCCGGGCCACAGTCACCAAGATCTCGGCCAGCTATGGCCTGGCCCAGGTCGACCTGGTCGTCCATTGGACCGCGAACGTGAAGGGTTCGGCCGGCCAATCCACCCAGGTGGCCTATGCGCTCACCGCCGTGCAATAGGGAGGCGTCATGGATTGGAAAACCCTAGACGATCCAAGCTTCATCGACCGCGATCCGGCCACCATCACCTCGGAGATGGTCAGCCAGTTCGAGGCCATGGCCGGCAAGACCCTGTACCCGGCCCAGCCTGAACGGCTGGTCGTGGACATGATCGCCTACCGCGAGACCGGCGTGCGCATCGCCCTCCAGGAGGCGGCCAAGCTCAACCTGGTGCGCTATTCGCGCGGCGCCATCCTGGACTATCTCGGCGAGCTGCTCGGGGTGTCCCGGCTGGACGCCTCGGCCGCCCAGACCACCATCCGGTTCACGTTGACCTCTGCCCAAAACCAGGCCGTGGTGGTTCCGGCCGGCACCCGGGTGCAGTCCAGCGACGGCCAGATCGTGTTCGCGACCGATGCGGCGGCCACTATCCCGGCCGGCTCCTTATATGTAGATGCAACGGCCACGGCTGAGACGAGCGGCACGTCGGGCAACGGCCTGTTGCCTGGCGCGGTGGCTACGCTGCTCACCACCGTGGATTATGTGTCTACGGCCGCCAACACGACCACGTCCTATGGCGGACAGGCGGCCGAGACCGACGAGCGTCTGCGCCAGCGCATCGTCCAGGCGCCCGAGGGCTTCGCGGCCGCCGGACCGTCCGGTGCCTACCGCTACTGGGCCATGGCCACCCACCAGTCCATTGTCGATGCCGCCGTGCTGACGCCGTATCCCGGGCTGGTGGCGGTCTATCCGCTCACCGAGTCGGGCACGCTCTCCGATGAGCTGGCCGCCACGGTGCTAGAGGCGCTTTCGGCCGACAAACGCCGGCCAATCACCGACCAGGTCATCGTGCGGGCGCCCATCCCGGTGGATTATACCGTCACGGCCAGCCTAGTCCTGTACGCCTGGGCCGATGCCGCCACGGTGAGGGCTGCGGCCGCCACGGCCCTGGCCAGCCAGGCCACCACCCTGCAAGCGTCGCTGGGAGCAGCCATCGTGCCGTCAAAATTTGTTGCGCTGCTTCAAAACATCACCGGGGTGCAAAGCGTCAATCTCACGGCGCCGGCTGCGCGCACCCTGGCCGCCAACGAGTTCGCGGTCTGCACGGGCACCACCGTGACCCTGTCGGGGGTGGTGGATGGCTGAGCGCCGCATCATCCCGCCGGGCATCCGTGATGCCGTGGCCGTGGCCTATGCCGACCTGCTCGGCCGTTACGACGCCATGGACCGCTCGGCCGTCATTCCCCTCCTCATCGACCGGGTGACGGCCACGGCCGTGCCCGTCTTGTTGGAGCAGTTCCACGTCGATTTCTGCCGTCCGGACGCAACCGAAACCCAGCGGCGCCAGCTCATCAAGCGTTCAGTGCCCTGGCACCGGACCAAGGGCACACCTGGGGCCCTGCGCGAGCTGGTCGAGTACTGGTACGGCATCACGCCGACGATCCGCGAGCGCGGCTATTTTTTGTTGGGCAGCTCCCGGCTGGACCAGGATGGGGTGGGCCAGCCACCGCAGACGCCGTTCAGCCTCGGCATGTCGCGGCTGGGCAGTCGGCTGCACCTGCCCGAGACCTCCATTTTCGACTTCGATGTGATCGTCGAGCATACTGATGCCGTCAACGCGGCCGTGGACCGCGAGGCCTTGTCCTCCATGACTTTGGCCATGAAACCGGCTCGCTGCCGGGCCACGGTTCGGTTTCGGGGATTTCGTTGCGGAGACACCTTGAGCCGCCTGGGCCGGGATTTGTTGCTCGGAACTTCCGGTGGCCTCACCGAATAGGAGAAATCATGGAAAACGTCACGACCACGCGGATGCCTGGTTGGGTTCAAACCAAGTTCAACGACTTCGCCACGGATGATATCCTGCCGGCCACGGCCGTGGACCGGTTGCAGGAGGACAGCAATCTGTTGTCGCGGGCCATCCTGGAGCTGCACCAGATCTACCATTATCCCATCATCGCCACGGCGGCCCATACCATGTCGGTGGTCGCCTCGGCCGATACCGTCGCCCTTGCCGACAACCTGCAATTCGCCGTCGGCGGCATGGTGTTCGACACCCATAACCTGGACGCCCGGGCCATCACCATCCCGGACAACGCCACCCGGTTCCTGCGGGCCGAAATCGACGACACGTGCGGCCTGGTGGTGGATTACGGCGACCCCGCCAACGGCAACATCATCGATCCGCTCACTCGAAAGCTCGTGTGCCGCCTGTCCCTGGTCGAGGGGGCCGAGACCGATACCGAGGGCACGGGTGGCGGCCAGTCCAGCCCGACCAGCCTGCGCATCCTCAAGGCGGTCAAAGGCGCGGCCGGGACCACGCCGACGGTGACCCTCTATGCCAACGACGGCCACAACCCCAACGAGACCAGCATTGCCGACCACGAGGCCAGCAATCCGGCCCATCCGGCGTCTCATGTGTCGTTTGACAATACCACGGCGGCGCTCCCGGGCAACCCGACGCGCGTGCAAACCGCCATCGAGGCCCTGATAGAGAGCATACCCAGCGTCGCCAGTCACGAGGCCGCCGACCCGGCCCACGCGGCCTCCCATATATTGTTCGACAATACCACGGCAGCGCTCCCGGGTAATCCGACGCGCGTCCAGGCCGCCATCGAGGCCCTGCTCGACGTGATGCCGAGTAATACCCGGCAAGTGATCACCGCCTCGGGCACCTGGTCGGCTCCGGTCACGGGAGTCTACCGGGTCACGTGTATTGGCGGTGGTGGCGGTGGCGGGGCCGGCTGCGGTTGCGGCTCCGAGACCTCGGACCAGATCGGTGGTGCCGGCGGTGCCGGCGGTGGGACAACGACCTTCGGCACGATCAGTGCCGGAGGTGGTTCGGGTGGCGGGGGTGGCGGCTCGAAGGGGGGCAGTGACATCGGCGGGGCCGGCGGTGGCGGCGGCAGCGGCCTGGTGCGGACGGCCTATGTGTCGCTGACCGCCGGAGCG
>Ga0183096_1001467_pt1 | contig 20008 bp, 27 predicted proteins | sample Biomet5_FD_127791 | JGI IMG/M metagenome (GOLD analysis project Ga0183096, IMG submission 127791) | Microbial communities from bioreactor (seeded with sewage sludge) at LBNL, California, USA - Biofuel metagenome 5 (version 2) (version 3) | ecosystem: Engineered > Bioreactor > Anaerobic >... | reverse complement strand
ATTCTCTGTCTCTTTTTCCCAACGCCGCGCGATCTCAAGGATATTTCCGCGTTCAGCAGGATCAGTTACCATCTTTCGGCCTCCATCTGGGGCATCTTTCCTTATCGAACGGCAGGAACCGCCGCCGTTCGTTTTGCCCTTCTCCGCGGCACTCGATCACATGAAAATCTCCGGCCCAATATTCTGACTGGAAATTTCCGCAGTTGGCACAGGTTGCGCCCGCAGGCCTCACCATCTAATCCGCCACCCTTTCCACGTCGTTGAGCTCTACCGTTACGGCGCTTTTGGCGCTGTCAAGCCTCAGCGACGTTGTGTAAATACACCTTGCAAAATAGTCGCAGAGCTGTGCCAGGTCCTTAATTTCTACCGGCACGTCGTCGATATAAAAACCGGGAAAAATCTTCACCACAACATGATTTGCGGCCGCGAAACCAAGTTCGCGCAGCAGTCCTTCGGACTCCCACCAGCGCCCGAACACCCACATCTCATCGCAGGAGTGCAGCAGCTCGAAGCAATATTTCATCACGCGCTCCGGGTCGAAACCCGCCAGAAAAGAAAATGCATGCAGCGGCGACACCGGCATCCATTCGCCGGCCGGGACGTCATAGTAAGAATCCGCATTGACGATCTGCTTGCATATCTCTTCCGTCTCCTTCATATTTTCTTTGACAAAACTTCCATGCGCCTGATCCAACCCTCTCAGCGGGTGAGCTACATAAATTCGTTTCAAAATAAATCCTCCTTACGCCGCGTTCTGCTTTGCCAGCATGAACGCGCAGTTTGCCTTCACCAGCGCCGCCGCCACTGGCGGACAAACGCTGTTGCCGCACATCTTCACCTGCTCCGTCTTTGTCAGCGGCTTGCCGTTGTAAATGGGATCGATGATGTAGTCGGCCGGGAACCCCTGCGCGTTAAAAAGCTCGCGCGGCTGTAGCATCCTCATGCCTATGTCAGTGATCATGTACGGTTCCCCGCCGATATTTACCGTAACCAGCGCAAAACGGTCTTTGCCTGTCACGGTGTCCAGCGGCGCCGTCAGCGCGCGGCCCATCTTTTCACTGCCGTAATATTTTTCCAGGAAAGCCGCAACCAGCCCAGTTTTACCGCAGCCACCGGGCATCACGGTGCCCACCGGCTCGTCGAGACCTGAACCGACCGACGTGCCGAACTGCCGCGTCAAATGGCAGACCGTCAGCGCATTGTGGTCAGAAGACGTCACTGTCGGCAGCGGTGCGTCGACTTTGCGGCCCACGTCGTTGCTTGTATATTGCTTTGTTATGATCGCCGTGCATAGCCCGTAGCGGTTGGATCCGTCAAGCGTATCGATCGGCGAAGTCAGCGGCTTCACACGCGCGTCGTTTTTCGACTGCTCGCCGTGATATTTGGCGAGGAAAGCCGTTACCAGCGCGTGTTTGTTATGCTGGCTCGTCACCGTGTGCAGCGGCGTGTCAAGACTGCACGGCGCCACCTGAAAATTCTGCTTCACGATACAAGCGGCGAAATCTTCCACGATAAACGGATGCTTGTTATTCAGCACATAGCGCACGATGCCCTTTGCAATGCGATATTTCGTGGCGTCTTTCAGCTCGCGCTTGCGTTCAAAAATAGACGGCGTCGGGATCGTCCAGTCAATGCACTCCGCCGCAGTCCTGTATTTCTTGCCGGCGCCCATGCCGTTTGTGTGCTCCGGCCAGCGAATTTTTTCGCCGTCGCAGCGCGCCACCAGGAAAAAGCGCTTGCGGCTCGTCGGCGCTCCATAATTGCAAGCTACCAGCTCGCGCCAGTCCACCTTATAACCCAGCTTGCGCAGCGTATTCACAAAAATATCAAACGTTGTGCCTTTCAGAGCTTCGACCGGCCGCCCCAACTTGTCCACCGGACCCCAGGTCACAAATTCCTCTACGTTTTCGAGGCAGATAACGCGCGGCCTCACCGCCTTCGCCCAACGCGTAACCACCCAGGCAAGCCCGCGGATCCGCGGCGACTTCGGCGCCGAACCCTTCGCCTTGGAAAAATGAGTGCAATCCGGCGAAGCCCACATTAAATCAACCGGCTGCCCGCCGCACGCCTTCACCGGGTCAACAGTCCAGATATCTTCGATAAAATGTTTGGTCTCCGGATGGTTGGCTTTATGCATGGCGATAGCCTCGGGGCTATGATTGATTGCGATATCCGGAGAACGTTCCAGCGCCGTCAGTATGCCCATAGAGGCTCCGCCGCCTCCGGCAAAGGAATCGATGATCAGGCCCATGATTTACTCTGTGCTAAACCCAGGCCGCAGCAGCCGTCTGTCGTGCTCAGCTTTACTTTTCCAGATTGTATCGGTCCAAATATTGTGCGTACTTCATCATCAGCTGGCTCAACGTAGTAGCGCCACAACATGCATTCGTCACCTAAACAATTACACGGCACTTGATCGTAAGCCACTTTGCCATCATCAACGCGTTGTGGTTCAAAAGAATTGCGAATCGGACACTTCTTCTGTTTTGCTTCTTCAATCTTCATTCTTCGGAATCCTCCCGGAAATCAAATCTGTCGCAATTCTCCGCTTCGTCCCCCGCCCAGTGCAGGCGGCCGTCTTTGCGGCAGCGCCGCAGATTCGAGCTGTAAAAATTATCTCTTTGAGGAGGCCGGTCAAAATAACGGCAGTCTCGGCAGCGCACGTCTTTATTCGGCCTGCCGCCGATAAACCGCCTCAAAAACTCCCTGAACATATTCCCGGCCTCCAGTGCTATAATCAACTTACTTTGGTTACTGTCCGCGTTCGCCACGCGGGCGTTTTGCTGGGAAGGAGCTCACGCCGAATTCCTTCCCGATTTTTTTATTGCGGACTGTTGTCGCTGCCGTGAACGACAAGCCAGCCGTCCAATTCCTTGCGCAGCTTCTCTTCCTCCACCTCGCGCGCCTTCTCTTCGTACAGAGCAAATTTCGGGCACGAAAGCATAAACAGCGGCTGCTCCTGCGCTTCTTTCGGCTTCTGTATTTCGATCTCTATCTCCATCTCCTGGAGCCATTCGGAATCTCTGAACAGCGGCAGCGAAACGAAAATAGACGTCGGAATGCGCACCGTGCCTTCGCACTCCTTCACGTTGATCGCAAAGGTATAATTGTTTCTGGAGTCGAATGTAAAATCGCCGGTGATGTTGCTCACGTACTTGAAATTTTTAACGGCGTAAAGCAGCTCGTCATAGCCGTTGATCTCTTCTTTGTCGCGGCGCTTCAGGAAATCGATCAGTTCCTTGACCTTGAAGACCTTTCCATGCTCCAGGATCTCTCGATAATCCAGAACCTTTGTCGCGTACTTGTAATCCATCGTGATGCTGTCTTTATTGCGATTAATTACACGATCGTCGAGAATAGCGAAAAGCCCCGCTTCGTCAGCAAATACAACGGCGTTTTCCTTGTTTCCTTTGGACTTCACCAGGCTGATAAACGAAGAAACGGAATCAGCCATGTACTGAAATCCTTTGTAATTGAACGGAGGCAACGGCGACGGCGCCGTTCCGGTAAAAATCGTCAATTCCTTCGCGCCTTCCGGCATTACAACCTTCTGAACATCCATAATTAGTCCTCCTTTACCTTATCGAGCAACCCTGTCTGACCGACCATCACAGGCTTGCCCAAATCCTGGGCGTCCGCCGACAAATTGCCGGTCAGATCGCGCGCGCAAAGCAGAGCCTTGCTGTGCGTTGCCATCTTCGGCGTCAGCTTTGACACCATCTTGATATGAGTGTCGCTGTCCTCGCAAAGCTGGAACGTCAGCGACAGCGAAACGCTCGCGCGGTCCTTCGTAGTCTCCAGACTGCGCACCACCAGCGGGATCATCTCCCGCACCTTCGTATTCAGTTCTTCCAAAGACTTAAGATCGATATTTTCACGTTCGAACATCTGCATCATCCTTTCAGATCAAATTGGTTTTGTTCCCTCTCGAGTTCTACGAAATTAACCTTCTGCGCCCTTCGCTTCCTCCTTCCCCCTGTTCAGTATCTCCACCGGCTCGTAAGTCTCACAGAACTGCTTCGAGTCCATTACGCCTATTAGCGTTTGTCCGTCGTCGGCGTCAAAAATCAGGTAATCGCCGGGCTTTGGAATATCCAGACCGTGGACCTCCGGCAGCAGCACATCTCCAACCGTCTCAATGAATGCATGGACAAAATTTCCCGGAAACAGAGCCATGACTGGCGTATTCATCTCGGCGCCCGTATAAAGCAGCGCCTTCACGCGCGCTCTTTTGAGCTTGTAATCCAGCAGCTCGATCATCCGCGGCAATCCCAGTAGATGCGTAATGCTGCGTAAAGCGCTATCAGCGCTCCGAAAGCGAACATCGTGCCTTCGTTGCCGTAAAGGAAAAGCATAAAATGTGACTCAGCAATGGCTGGCAACATCGTCAAGCCCATCCTCTGCGTAATTCAGCCATCTGCGTACACACGCGATCAGCTCGCGGACTTCGTCGTCGCTCTTGACCTCGTCGCTGTTGATGCAATCAGAATCTAAAGCAAAACCGATATTGTTCTCCGCCTGCGTAAGCCCAACTCTTACTTTGTTAGCGTCTTTCATCTTTTGCTCCCCTTTCTGAAATCCAAAATTTTTAATGGTAAGGTGAATCTCCGCGAGATCTCTTTTCATGTTGCTCGTCCTTAAATTTTTCATTCATATCGCGGTCGGACTCAGCCACAGACCACACCTCGAGTTGTTCATGTATCAAACAAATATCTGTCATCATTTTGCGGAGAAGCGCAAAGGCTTTCGGAAATTCAAAGTCTCTGTTTCTGTGAAGCCAGTATTGTTGAGCGCTATAACGAATCTCATCGTCGAATTCGTTCGCTGTTTCCAAAACCTTTTTCAGACAATCCTTGATATCTGAGGCGCGTCTCGCCCTATCAGCCAGCATCTCCGCCAGTTTTTGCTCGCTGTACATCACTTCCAGGCTCTGGCCTTCCCGAACCGAAAAGTTCTAACGACGTGCCGTTCTCTTTCAGCCTTGCGCCGTTCGATCGCCGCCGCCAGGATCATCAGCGCGCCGACTGCGGTAAAAATTCCTGCGTTGACCGTACTCATCTCTTCCACCTGTACCGGAACCCGCTGCGGCCGCCGAAATCCATGCGCTCGACCTTCTTTTGGGCCACCAGCCGCTCAAGCTTCGGCTGTCCGATGTGGTTTGCGATCCGGAAGGCGTTCGCGGAAAGCCAGCTGTCTCTGGCTTCTGCCGCCGGCTGATTGATGATCGCGGCCTTCATTTCGTCTATCTTTTGCGTCAGCGCCGAAAACTGAGCGTTGATAAAATCAACTGGAACCGTCACCACCTGAATCTCAGCCATCAGTCGCACCCTCCCAGCGCCTTAAAAATTAAAAACGCGATCAAAATACCGAACACCGCCGACATCTTTCTCGCCTCCCGTTTTTTGGAGTTCTTTTTATTCCTGCACAGCCGCTGTTTCTCGCGTTTTGCTATTCTCCTGTGCCTCTCTGTTAAAATCTCGTCAACCAGGATATAAAGCCCCTTGTGGATAAGTTCCTCGGTGGGGATATACGCGTGACGCGCCTTAAGCTCCGCAATTCGTTCCGGCGTCGGGCCTTCGCCGCCCAGATAAATAGCGCCACACGGCATCACAGTGCCAACCGGCCACAAATTATCTTCCGCCATCGCAAATCGCTCCTTTCTAAAAACCTTGCATGTATAATCAAACTATCGGGCCACACCGAAATTTGATTAATGGAGGTAACAAAAAATGCAATCAGTTTCAAGAAAAACCGTTTTTACTGATACTTTTTCTTCCGTACTAGACGCGCCTGAATTTAAGAATTGCGAAATTTGCTTTGTAACTGCTGCCGGAATAATTTCCGGCACCCAATTGTCCAAAGATGAGAAAAACCCAGTGTCAACCATGTACTCAACAATCGTCGAAGCTGTTGACAAAAGATTGCGGGAACACTCTGAAACAATCGAGATTAAAGATGATGCAATAGCCTTGAAAAACGTCAAAGTGCAAAATGGCGCTGCTGTGTACAACCTCGATCACCTAGTACTGTTTACAGATCAAATAATCGGGGTCACTTTTGGCTCAGTGAGCTCCTCTCGATAGCTTGATTTGAGATTCTTTTAATTACATTTGGGTCAAGCGGCTCTTGAGCATCTTTTGAAGTGGTAATTGAATAATTAACAACAGGAGTTTCAAATTCATAAACAACCTTCAGCAGATCCGGCACGATACTCAGTCTTGCCGGATCTGTGATTTCTTGATTCAATGTTGTTATAAGAAAATCAACAATAGCTTTTGCAAGCAAAGCATTTTCTTCCTTATTGAGTGCCAACACCTTTATTGCCTCCTACGCCGCCGCGCGGCCCACGCACTTCAGATATTCGCCGAGGATCTTGTGAAGTTTGTCCACAGACTCCTCAAAACTCTTCGTTTCCTCCGCGTCCGCTATCCCGTCCGCGTAATCCCTCACGTACTCCGCCATCTCGTGTGCCGAACAGAGCTTCGAAGTCGTATTCAATTCGTCGAAAGCGTCCACCAGCGCCAGCAGCGTTCGCGAGATCCTTGAATCCTCCCCGGCAGGCGCTGCTTTTGTCCCACCGGGGATTGTGTAGGGTTTGCTTTCTCAGAATCTTCATCGTCTACAAGCAGATCGAGCAAATCCAGTTTCAAAGCTTTGGCCAGATTCGCGGCGATTGCCAGCTTCGGCATCCGCAGGCCGTTTTCAATGTTCGAGTAATGGTTCTGACTCGTGCCGGCCGCCTCAGCCACGTTCGACTGCGTCATGTGCAGTTCCGCGCGCCTTACGCGCAGTTTTTCAACGTTTATCTTCATCGTCTTTGTTCACCTCCAATCCGGGATCTAAAATGTCAGCAATCCCTAATTTGAGACCATAGAGAAATGAAACCAATGAAATCAGGAATCCGGCCTGCCAGAGAACAAAATGCTGTAAAGTCAAATCAACGCCATAAATGAGAAGACTCAGAGCGAAAGCCGCGCACCAAAATAGAACTACCCTCGTCGTGCGAAGCATGGCCAGAAAGTACGCGGCCCACCACACTTTCGGCAATTGTCTATTGAATGGTGTTTGCTTATGAGCTTCGTGCATTAGCTTCATCTCCTTAAAAATCCCAATCGCTAATAATTCCATAACGGGATAATATATCTCAATAAGCATATTGTCAATCCCAAAGAGCATGTTTTTATATCCCGTTTTGAATTGCTCTTTTTATGAACTAATGGGATAATTTGCGAGTGAGGTGAGAGAGTTGGGCACTAGAGAAAAGATAATCGAGCTACGCAAAGAGCGTAATTGGAATCAAAAAACTCTTGCTGAGAAAAGCGAAATTGCCCAATCCTCTATCAGCCGTTATGAAGCTGGTGGCAGGGAGATTCCCGCATGGGCAATTCGGAAAATAGCCGACGCTTTTGGAGTCAACCCAATAGAACTTATAGCAGATGAGCTTGGCCTTGACCGCTTCTCCAAGCACCAAAACTTTGGCGATCCGATCATTGAAAAGACGGCAGAACTAATGAAGGACATGCCCGCCGAGGAGCGCCGGAAGGTCTTTGAATACACTGAGGACCAGAAACTGGCATCAGAAATGAGGAAACAAAAGGCAGGATAAATTTTATTATAGTTAGTCTGTGTTATTCAAAATTAGCGGGGTGGTGTCATTGCCGCAAGATACAGAGACTGATCTACAAAAAGATTTAACAGATATACTGTCTTCAATTGGTGTCATAGTTGAAAATATACCTAAGAGTCGCCATTACTGGTTTATTCGGACTTACGGCGGCCTGTTTTTCGATGTATTCGCAAAAAATAACGCAGTCGCGATCGGATGGGATTGGGAAAAGGACGTTGATTATGACGGTTCTATTTCTAAATCCATGCAGGAGCAATATTGGAACATAATATCATCCGGCCAATACATCACCATTGAGCCGCATGACGACAAAGCCGTTATTGAAGCTGCCAGAAAGGTCACTGAGACTGTAAAAAAGCCAAAGACGACAAACACCCGCACAGCAAGAAAAAAGCGGCGGAAATTTTATCATATCTTCCTGCCGATGCTAGAAGTTATCTTGACCACATTATCGAACATCAGGCGCTTCCAAAAATATTGCGATTTGAAAAGTCCGTCGCAATAGGCGATATTGTAATGATCCCCAACAGCGGCAGCACATCTTTTATGGTAGGGGAAATTTTATCCGACGTCAAAACGGAACGAATTTCAAATACTTACTACAAGACGAAAAAACAGAAAGAGCTAATATTCCCGTCCTTGCGGATCAGGAAAGTAAAATGGCTCACGAGAAACCCGATCCCCATTTCCATGATGAATTCCAAAATAACGCCACTGCTGTATTCTCAGCATTCAATCTGTGACGCCACATCCCCGTATTCAACTTACATAAACCAGGTTGTATATCCATTATATTATCAAGACGGACAGTACAGTTTGAATGTGCCCGTTATGGCGCCTGCGAAGAAGATTTTTAACGATTCAGATTTTAGTGCAATTTTTGCAAATATAAACATAATTAAGATGCTCTTATCTATAAAAGCAGATTATGATTTTAATTCAGCCGAAATTGGCACTAGAATCAATGTTCAATCTCAAGGTTGGTTATATTTTATAACACATAATTATAATAACTTAATTTTACCTCTTATTATGGTATTAGGACCTTCTATTGAGTACACTTCTGGTAAATTTAAATGCAATGGTCTTATTGCAATGATAATAGATGTATGGAAATATTACAAAGAATATAAATTAAAACAACAAGAATTTGAATTAAAGGAAATGGAAATTCTATACCAGTGCGATCAACAACTAGCGCAAAAATATTATAGAAAAAAGTATTTAGAACCACAAAATAACAATATCTCATTAGTAAATTCATTAGCATTACAAAAACATCCTGGGATTATATTACTAGATGGGGCGAAAAAAGATAATCAAGGGATAATTAAAAAAGCATCTGAAGAAATGAAAAAAGATACTAGTGAAAATAAGATATAACTTGACTTCTATTTTCGAAAAGAGGTTATTTTTATGAAAAAACTTTTCTTGTGCATTATAGCATTGTTATGTATTACTACTTCCGCCAGTGCTGGCATTGTAACAATTCCCATGTCGGTGCGAGAAATTATAATTCAAGATTTAAACGGCACGAGTGACCCAACAATAATTTATACAAACAGCTGGTCTGACGATAATACAGCAGTACAGCTAAGATATTCGTGGATTGGACTGCTAATTAGAGTTACAAATAACACTGATCAGCCAATGATGTTGTCCTGGAACAAATCAGCATATATTGACATAAATGGCAACTCTCACAGGATGATGCCCGGAGAAACCAGAAATTTATTTACAGCACAATCTATTCCAGAGACAATGATTCCTCCACATACAAGCTATGCCCCTCTCGCCTGTGCTGATAATTATTATGTTAATAGGGACGGAAGTTACCGCCTGATTCTGGATTATCCCCTCAAACAAGGATTGTTTGGCCCGACTGGCATACAGACAAAGAAAACATCAAGCGCTTATAAGAAATTTGCCAGGACGTATAGTGGAAGAATGGCATCTATGATGCTTTGTCTGAATTTCAATAATGAGGATCATTTTTATAAATTCGATCTGTCGCTTGATTTCGACAAAGAGCTTGATAGTGTTGAGGATAAAAATAACTTGTCACCCAAGATTGCTTTGGGAATTATCTTAAACAAAGAAAAAGTTCAAAGTGTTCAGGAAAACAGCATTGCTGCAAAATCCGGAATTGTAGCAGGCGACTCAATCGTAGAAGTCAATGGCAAAAAAATTGCAGAAGTTGATCAGCCTCAGCAATACATAGAAGCACACTTTAACAATGGCAATTCTGTCATGTTATTGATTGACAGAAATGGCAAACAAGAAATGATAACTCTTAAAAAAGACAAATAAAATACGCAGGTTGAAAGGAAGTAAATCTTATGGGCAAGCATAATACAGTATGTCCATATTGTCATCACGATATCACATTAATAGACGGTGTTTCAACCACGACACGAGATCTTTATTTTAATTTTGACAGCTGTATTGGAATGCCTGTTGGTTTTAAAATTATGGTAGCAGTTTGTCCAAATCCAGAGTGTAAAAAAATAATTTCATTTGCTTATTTTTACAAGACAAACGAAAACAATACGTATGCATCAGCGCTTAGTGAAACAGTGGATCGTTCTTGCGCAAAATGTTATCCGGCCTATAAAGACGATGAAGAATATGAGCCAGCCCTGCCATTTATGCCAATTCCAATTTCCAGAGCAAAAACATTGCCTGAATATGTTCCTGAAGCAGTGAGAAATGATTTCAACGAAGCACATCAAATATTATTATTTAGCCCAAAGGCATCTGCAACTCTTGCACGCAGATGTTTGCAGGGCATGATAAGAGATTTTTGGGGAATAACAAAAAACAGACTAGTTGATGAAATTGCGGAACTAAAAGCAAAAGTTGAACCAGAAGTATGGGATGCAATCGAAGCTGTTCGAACAACAGGAAATATTGGCGCTCACATGGAAAAAGATGTAAATGTGATCGTCGATATCGATAAAGACGAAGCGGAAACAATTCTGGGCCTGATTGAGATGTTGATAGAAGAATGGTACGTTAATCGCTACAATAGAGAAGAACGGCTCCAAAAGGTCAAGGCAATCGGCGTCGCTAAAAAAGCAGAAAAAACACAATCGTAGAGAAGAACCCTACTACAAATTCGAGGAGGTATTTACAATGTTAGAGAGGATATATGATCCTGATGAAAATGGAAATGCCGTGTTCCTAAAACGTGAAAACAGCACCATGGTGTTAATAATATGTAAACTGATGACAACAAAAGAATTTGATAATTTGTATAATAAAAATGTAAAGGGTGTAATTGATAGTGATATTTTTGGCTGTTTCGATTGTATGATTAACATAACAAGTGATAGTATAAGTATATCCAAAGATAATACCAAAAAAGAATATAAATCAATTGTTTTAGACAAGAATAGAATTATTAATGACAATGAAAAACTCTGTAACGCATATCTTGTAAACTTTGAGTTCAACTGCAACTCTTTAATGGAAAAACTTAAAAATGAATTATTATTAGAGATAGTTAAAAGCAAGTTAGCACTATAATCTTATCTACTCTCAAAAAACCGTATTAAAAATCGTATTACAAGCACTTTGAAAATATACGAAAATCATAGTCACAGACCTAAACGTGTTGTCAGTTTTCGGTGGCCCCATCGCCCACCAAATTTATGAACTAAGACGGGCTGAAAAGCTCGTCTTTTTTGGTTTAGGGGTGTACAAGAAAAGACCGCGAATGCGACACAGACAGCATGCCCAGTTATTCGAGCGTTACGGACTTGAACCATCTACACTAACGTGTACATGCCGATAAACCGGAAATTTCGGCCGGAACATAATTGTGCAGCTGCCGTCCGTATTTGTATTTTGCAAGCCCAAAATCCCCACTTTTGCAAAATCTTTTTACCCAGTCGAGGGTGGGGAATTTTATGCCCTCATGAGGGAGTCCCGGACCCTGTTGCTCTGACCATCGAACAGCAATATGTAACTGTGGTGCACTAATCTGTCTATCATGGCGGCCGTCATCTGTTCATCGTAGAAGATGCCGACCCATCTGCTGAATTCAAGATTCGTTGTGATTATCACGCTCCTTTTTTCGTAGCTGTCAGATATGACCTGGAATAACAGCTGTGCCGCGGTTCTGTCCATGGGGACGTAGCCCCATTCGTCGCAGATCAGCAGGTCAAGTTTCCTGAGCGCCGTCAGCGTTTTTGTGTAGGTCCCGGCTTTTCTTGCGTCTGCGAGTTGGTTCACCAGCAGCGCAGTGCGGTAGAATCCGACTTTCTGTCCTCTTTTGCAGGCTTCCATCCCGATTGCTTCGGCCAGATGCGTTTTGCCGGTGCCGACGTTGCCGTAGAGTATCAGGTTCTTCGTTTCCTGTATAAAACGCCCTTCCCTGAGGTATTCCGGCGTTACGTCTTTCGGCAGTTTGACTTCGTCAAAGCTGAAGCCGTCGAATTGTTTTCTGGTGTAGAAGCCTGCTGTCTTTATGAGCCGCTCGGTTTTTATCTTTTCTCGGTAGTCCACTTCCTCCCTTAGTAGTTCAAGCAGGTATTCCTGCGGGTCTTCACTGGTTATCGCCGCGCTGTTGGCCGCCAGGTTGCGGCTGAGTTTGAGTCTTTTGCAGCAGGACGTTATTTCGGCGTTTTTGTCCTCTTTGATGATGACGGTCCCTGTCGGTGTCGTATCATTCATTGCCGTATGCCGCATTCTGTATGATCTTGTCGTAGCTTTTGCCGTTGAAGTGCACTTCCGGCAGGGGCGGCAGAATGGTTTTAATTCCTTGCGTGTCCATGCGTTCTTGTACCGGTTTCTGCATGAGGTAGCCGTGCAGCGTCACGAGGCTTTCAACTGAGGCGGCGTTCCTTTGCACTGCTTCTCCTACGCTTTGAACGGCATTTGTGAAGCCGTCTTTCTGAGTGAGCCAGGCGATGACTTTGAGGGTTTTGCCTCTTTCGCTTTTCTCCTGCCTTTCGATGTATGTCCGCAGCGGATCCGGCATCATGCCGTAGACGCCGCTGTATTTGTACGCCCCGGGGCTTCTTGAGAGTTGTTCAAGGTATGGCAGCCAGTCCATAGCTTCCTGTTTTGTGCAGCCGTATAGACGTTTGTGTCTTGTTATTGCTCTGCCGCTGTCGTCCAGCGGCAGCACTTCTTCCGCCGTTATTTTTACCGTGATCGTTTTACCTGCGTATTTGGGCGCTGATGAGTATGTGTGGTTCTCTGTTATTTTGAATCTGCCGCAGTTGTCGAGTCGTCTTGTTTCGTATCTCGCACAGTCAAATCTCACAGTCGGGATCGCCAGCAGCCGTTTTTTGTCTTCTTTGTGGAGTTCCGCTATGCTGTCACCTTTCATGTAATGCAACCTGTCCATGTCCAGAACGCATTCGACGGAGAGCAGTCTCTCGTTGTATTGCCTAAGGTCGGTTATCCGCGGCGCCGGCACCAGCAGGTTCCTTCTGTGATAACCTACTTTGTTTTCCACGCTGCCTTTCTCGTTGCCGGAAGCTGGATTGCAAAAGCTGCATTCAAAACCGTAATGTTGTTCGAATCTGAAGAATTTATCCGTCAGCTCACGGTGCCCTTCTTTTAGTACTTTCGTGACCACCGCGGAGGCGTTGTCGAACCATATCACGGAAGGTACTCCGCCAAGATGCTCGAATATCGTCTGAAGGCCTTCAAGCATACATTCGAGATTTTCGCCGCGGCATAACTGCATATAGCCGGCGTTGCTGTATGGAAAGACAAGGTTGAGATATTTGCCGGTGACTCTGCGGCCGTTCTCGAAGAAGTCGGCCTCTCCAAAGTCCGCCTGTGCCTCCCCGGGGATGTGGACCAGCGGCAATGACGGCCTTGCGACAGCACGATACAAACAGGCTTTCTTCTCGCGGACGTATTCGGCGACGCTCCTGTACGATGAACTAAAATCCGGTTCTTCAGCTAAAAGCCGGTCATAGACTCTTTTAGCGGTATGACGCTGTTTCTTCTTGAAACTCTTATCGCCTTCAAGCCACTCGTCTATTACGGCCTTGAACGGTTCCAGCTTTGCAGCGGAATTCCTGGTCTTGACTGGAACAGGCGTAATATTGAAATCCTCCTTGTCTATGTATTTACGCACAGTCTTTCGATCCGCTTTTAAAAGCCTTGATATTTCGCTAACCGAACGACCTTCCTCAAAATACGCTTTTCTGATACTATCTACCTTGGCCATTGCCAGCATCCTTTCGAATCCCCCTTAAACGCTTCTCACGCCTAAGGGTACACGGTTCAAATTTTGCTGTCGATGGCCTTTTGCATTTCTGAGGATTTCAGCCTTGCAGAACTGGGGATTTCTGTTTTGCAATTCTGGGTAGTTTTATATTACAACAAACATCCGTATTCAATTTATAGTCAAAAAGTATTCACTTTCTCTTCTGATCCGCTACAAATTTTCTCCTTTTGAGGCTCAATTATCTCCTGCCAATACTTACAATAACAACATCATAAGTCACCTATAATAACAAGCCGTATTATTGCATTTTTCAATTTTCGTATGAGTTCAATCCTCGCTAAGCTAGTGTCAATACCCGTTCGTAAATTCACCTCAGGGAATTCTGTGCCTTTATGCCGGCCAGTATGCTTTGGATCGATTGCCTGCTCAGGTATGCCTGCGGCAGCGGATTTGAGTTATAAAGATTTGGACTGAGATTTTGCCCGTTGCACGGTTTTGTGAACAGGTTCCTCGTCAACAGAACTGATGAGTAGCTTTGGGTCGAAGATTACCTAGTCTAACAGATTCTAATTATTTTCTTTGTTTCTTGCTGGAGAATTTCTTCGTCTGTCAAATTCGGGAACCACTTTCTCAGCATTGGCAGTTTCGTTGCTGCCGACACACGTATTCCCAGAATCTCTTCCTGCTCTATGCTCTTCGTCGTACCTTCTGCTGCCATTTTCCTCATGTGAATTATGTTTTAAACTGAGATTTGCCAGTTACACTGTTATTTGAATAGGCTCTGCGGGCTGGAAAGTGGATCTTGTAGTCACGCATGAAGCGCCTGATATGCTGTCCAAAGTTATTCTGATGGGAACCGTCGCACTCGGCAAACAGTCCGCATATTTCCAGCAGATAGCTGGCAAGCTATCCTTCCGGCGCTGGTACTTTGGCCATTATCACGGTGAAATAGATTTCAAAGCGTATGGTCAAGTATTCGGAGGCTCAAAGCCAAAGTGTTTCTCTGAGCTATATCAACAGATCATATTGGCTCCTTCTGGAGTTGCCAACGACAAGGGCGCAAGGCAGTATAGTGAAATTGGCGGCTCCTTTATCTGGAATTCCATGGGCATTGGACTACATAACACAGAAATTTAACAACGTGATAATCGCCGCGGGAAATAAGAATTATTCCAGATTTTCCGCGGTAAGAACTTGCTTAGCTCGGGGGGCGGACAGGTCGATTTTGCCATGTCCAGGATGCGGATATTTAGGCTATAATGCAAAAAGCACGGCGGCGATATCGCCGTCGAGTTTGTAATTCAACCGCCTCGTTTGGTACCTATTGACGGTTCACACAAAATCTGGGATTGACTCGCGGCTTTTTTGATTACGCCTCAATTCACATTATTTTAGGAAGCAGTGTTGCTGATGGACAATCTGCATAATATCATCCTGTGGTATCTCGTTTTGATAAACATCGTCTCATTCCTGCTTTACGGCTGGGATAAATGCTGCGCTCAACATCAGTGGCGGCGAATCTCAGAGATGACGCTGCTGTTCGCTGCCGCAATCGGCGGCAGCCTAGGAGCTCTTGCCGGCATGAGAATTTTTCATCACAAGACCCTGCACCTGAAGTTTCGCCTGGGCGTGCCGCTGCTTCTGCTGGCGCAGGCGGCCGGGTTGATTTACCTCCATTGGTGGAAATAGAGCAGAGAACTTGTTGCCGTCTCGCTTTTTGCCGTAATGGCTGCGGGAACCACCAGACGCCAGCTTTGATGAACACAGATGCCGACGGGGAATTGGAGAAAGCTCCATAAAATCGCCTTTGCCGAATTTCCTTAACAACCCTCTCGCCGCGCCGCCGCGGAACATGGCAAAACCCGCAACATGCCTTGTGCCGTCCGATTCCGCCAAAAAGTTCGTAATTCTCTCTCCTTGGAAGCGGACCGTTTTTTAAGAAAACAAAATCCGCGAGAAGAGCCGTATTAGTTGAAATACAGCTGTGCATATTTCATAAATTTATGTTGTGCAGTTATGAAATCAATGTTGGTCTGCTGTCAATCACTGACATACACATTCGAAAAACTGACATGTGTTCATTGACATGTCCTCAACCACAGAGAATATTGCGGGACAGCGAAGCCCAGTTATCGTGCTTTTGCTTTGCAGAAGCCAGCGGCTGTTATTTTTTCTTTGCCTGTTTGATCAGTTTTCCCAGCGTTTCAAACATCACCGCAGCCTCCACCGGCTTCGTCAGATGCGCGTTCATGCCGCAGTCGAGAGACTTGTGCACGTCCTCTTCAAAGGCGTTGGCCGACATAGCGACGATGGGCACGCTCTTGGAGTCCTTCTTGCGGATGGAGCGGATGATCCTCGTAGCTTCGAGGCCGTCCATCAGCGGCATGCGAATGTCCATGAGAATGGCCGCGTAGTGACCGTCCGGCGACTTTGTAAAAGCCTGAATGGCTTCTACTCCGTTGGCGACCGTATCGACCGCGAAGCCTGCCATCGAGAGCAGGCTGCTGGCTATTTCGGCGTTGATAGCGTTATCCTCCGCCAGCAGTACATTGAGCCCTTTGAAATTATAAGCGTCCTTAACACTCTTGTCCGGCTGTTTGACGGCGTTGGAGCGTTTGTCGTTGTAGGCCTGGATGACTGAGGAGGCGAAGACAGGCTTGCGCAGGAAATCGTCAACGCCGGCTGCCCTTGCTTTCAGTTCTATGTCGCTCCAGTCGTAGGACGTAAGGATGATGATGGTGACGTCAGGCCCCACTATCGTACGGATCCTCCTGGCTGTTTCTAATCCGTCCATATCCGGCATCTTCCAGTCGACGAGGATCAGGTCGTAGTCGTCTGCGGTCTTGCGCCGCTCGCGGACGCGCTCCACCGCCGCGGCGCCGGAATCCACCCACTCTGCCTTCATGCCCGCCTGAGTCAGCACCAGTTCCGTGTGCTGGCAGATGATGACATCGTCGTCTACTATGAGCGTTTTGAGCGAAGCCAGAGCGGCGGATGGGATCTCCTTGTTCCAGGCAAGAGAGATCTCCGAGAGCCCCAGGCCGATCTCCACCGTGAAGTCGGTGCCCATGCCCTTGATGGAGTGTACGTCGATGGAACCGTCCATGAGTCTGACGATGTTTCTGCTGATTGCAAGCCCCAGCCCTGTACCGCCATAGACGGAGGTGGTGCCGACATCTTCCTGGGAGAAGGCGTCGAAGATATGAGGCATGAAGTCCGGGTCAATGCCCTTGCCGGTGTCGGCGATCGTGAACCTCAGCCGCGCATTGGTCTGGTCGTGCGAAAGCTGCTCGATCATGAAGTGGATCTTGCCGCCGCTTTGCGTGAACTTGACGGAGTTGCCGAGGATGTTGAGCAGCACCTGCTGCAGCTTCGTTTCGTCGCCCACGTAGGCCTCGTCCACCACGCCGCTGACGACGCACTCGTAGTCGATGCCGCGATCGCGGCACTGGGGATAGAGGATGGCGTTGATATTGTCGATGAAGCCGCGGAAGTCGAACTCCCGGCTCTTGAGCAGCATCTTGCCTGACTCGATGCGGCTCATGTCGAGAATGTCGTTGATGAGCGAGAGCAGGAAGCGCGCGGAGATGCCAATCTTCTTGAGGTGATCCTCCATGGCCGGAGCCAGGTCCTTTTCCTGCAGGGCTATGGTGTCGAGGCCGATGATCGCGTTCATGGGAGTGCGGATCTCGTGGCTCATGCGCGAGAGGAATTCTGACTTGGCGACGCTGGCCGCGCGCGCGGAGGTCAGCGCCGAACGGAGCTTCTCCTCCTGTTCGAGCTGTTTCTTCTGCATCTCCGTAAAGTCAGTGCGGATCAGCGTGATAAGCCTGCTTTCGCGGTCGATGTAGCTGAAATCCAGCTTTTTATTCCTCAGCAGGCCGCCCTCCTCCACTGTGAAGGAGCCGCTGTATATTTCGCTCTTCTCAAGGGCCTTCATGACGTTGGACAGATTCATAAATTCTGCGCAGGATTCTTTTTCCTCCGGCACCACGTGCTTGTCCACATATTCACGCATGATGGCGTCGTAACCAGCGCCGCCGTGGACTTCGCCTACTGCCGCGCTCTGTCTGTTGACGCTCACAAGCTCGATGGAATTGTTGTCAGCGTCGATACAGGAGATAAAATCATACTGTTTGACGACCACGTCGTTAAGGATCATTTCGACGGTCCTGGCCTCGCTGATGTCGCTCACGGCGCTGAACGAGATCAGGTCGCCGCTGCCAGGCCGCCTGGACAGGTTGATCACGCTCTTCATCCAATGCACGCGGCCGTCCTCCGCCCGCACCTGATAATCCCTGGAAAGCGTCCTTTCGCCGTTTTCGTAGGCCTTCGTAAGAAATTCGCGCGAATAAAATTCCGCACACGCTTTTCTGTCCTGCTCCCGCGGCATCGCGGTGAGCAGCGTCACGATGGACTTGTCATAGTCGGAAATAGCCTTGACCATTCGAGTTGGGTTAACGCCGCTCACCATCTCCACCAGATTCTGCGTGATATTAACGCGCCTGGTCGAATGGTAGCTGCCGGAGACGGAGTCCAGGAAGGACTGAGCCGTGGAGTATTCCTTCTCCAGCTGTTCCTCGCGTTTTTTGACGTCGTCTATATCCGTGTAAAGTATGTACATATAGCGCTCAGAGCCAACGCTGAAGTAGCTGCAGTTGGCGTTGAGCCACTTATACGAGCCGTCCTTCGTCAAAACCCTGAACATGCAGAGGTTCGTCTTTTCTTCGCGGAAGCGGGTCGCGTAGGATTCAAGCAGCGGCGCAAGATCGTCAGGATGCACGACGGACAGGCCGTTGTCGCCAAACAAGCGCCAGGCTTCCTCCTGCGTATAGCCGAGCAGCCGGCAGATGTCTTCGGAATAGGATTTAGCGTGCAGATGGTTGCCTTCGCCGATGCGGAAAAGGGCCGCCGGCGTAGGCAGAGAGTTGATGGTGTCAAGCAGCGACTTGCTCAGCTGCCTGGCAAGCTCCTCGGCTTTTTTTTCGTTGTCGATTTCGAGATAGCAGGCGTAGCAGACGCGCTCGCCGGCCTCGTTCTCATCCGTCAGGCGGGCCAGCAGCCGTATCCAGTGAAGTTCACCATCCTCGCCGATGCAGCGGTAGCTCGCGTTGTAAACGTGGCCGCTGCCGCTTTTAAGCGTCTTCTGCCACTCCTCGAAGATTGCCTTGTGGTCTTCGGCATAGATGCGGTCGAGAGCGTCCCTGCCGCTAAAGTTGTGCCAGAATTCCCTGCTGCCGTGGTGGACCTTGTAGTATTCCGCGTTCGTATAGACGAGGTCGAACCTGTTGTCCTTGATGTGGTAGATGCCCAGACCTACGGGAGAATCTTCCATCAGAGCCTTGTTCTCGCTCGTGAGCTTCTCCGCCGCAGACCTAGTCTCCATGAGTTCGGAGATGTCCATCTCGATGACGTCATAGACGCAGCCTTCGTCAGTTTTCCTGGCCGCATAGCCATCCAGCTGCATGGTGCAACGTGAACCGTCGGCGCGCATTGATGGATAGACAATGCGAAAATCTTCGCCTGCAGCCGCTTTTTTGAACATTACGCGAGCCAGCGCATCTGCGCTGTCGGCGCCTATATCCCTGCGAATGCGAGCCAGCACTCCTCCCTTGTATGATTCTTCGGTCGTGCCAAAGAACGCCATCATACGCGGCGAAGGCTCGATAAAGTAAACTTCGTCCTTCGTAACGAGGCATTTTACGGTAAAACTTTTGATTTTGATATCGTTTCTTCCCATGTCCTGGCTGACTGGCATGCACGGTCACTCCGGCTGCGCTAAAATTTGTTCCGGCATGATGCCGTAACATCTCGCGTAATAATAATGTATTTTGCTGTTAATATTAGCACACAGTCCAAATAATAGCACTTATAAATTTTTAAAAATGTTCAATTCATAAAACAGCTGGACATTTCACAACCTGTTTTTTCTGGCGCTAAACAAGACGCGCCGCATCGCTTTTCTCAAATATGCGATGCGGCGCATTCCGTTCGATTTCGGACAAGCAGGCACTTATCTTTTTTTCGAGTAGGGCGTATCCTCGAGCGGGAGTTTCGCGCGGAACCTGCCGTCCATGCTGTAGTAGGCTCCCTGCACGGCCGGGGCAGTGGGGATGGTGGCGATCTCGCCGATGCCCTTGGCGCCGAAAGCCACGCTCAGCAACTTGTTCTTCTCCACATAGATTGCG
>Ga0183096_1001459_pt1 | contig 20098 bp, 19 predicted proteins | sample Biomet5_FD_127791 | JGI IMG/M metagenome (GOLD analysis project Ga0183096, IMG submission 127791) | Microbial communities from bioreactor (seeded with sewage sludge) at LBNL, California, USA - Biofuel metagenome 5 (version 2) (version 3) | ecosystem: Engineered > Bioreactor > Anaerobic >... | reverse complement strand
TTCTTTCCGGAGTGGCCTTCGGCGGGGGGACGGGCTTCCTTGTTGGGGCCGTGACCATGCTGACGTCCAACGTACTGTTCGGCCAGGGGCCGTGGACGCCGTGGCAGATGGCTGCCATGGGACTTATAGGCTTTCTGGCGGGCGGGCTGTTTGGCGAAGGGCGGCTGCGCCCCACCCGCGCCGCCCTGTGCGTGTTCGGTGCGATCTCCTGCGTGGTCGTCTACGGCGGAATCATGAATCCCGCCGCGGTGCTAATCTGGACGCAGACGCTGAACAGGAACATCCTCCTAACCTATTATATTTCCGGCCTGCCCTGGGATCTGGTGCGAGCCGCCGCCACGGTGTTCTTCCTGTGGTTCACCACGGACCCGCTGCTGGAAAAGTTGGAACGCATCAAGGTGAAATACGGCTTGCTGGAATAGCCCGCCCGAATTGGGGAATCACTTTGAGCAAAAGCGGCCACGAGTCAGCTATGACCCTGGTCGCTCTTTTTTGCCGTGTAGGCACTGTTCACAGCTCTCCGTACATTTATACAGCTTCGTGCCTGTTATAAGCCCGCATCGCCAAGCAAAACCAAATCGGTAGCTGCACCGCCGCAGCAATGAGTATTACATAGGGCGACCACGCGACGAATTCGCCGATCCACAGAAAGTTCAGACCGCCAAGTTCGTCCAGCATCGACCCCACCATTGTGAGGCCACCCGACGGCAGGCAAAACCTGACCCAGTTAATCAGATTGCCCTCGGCACCAGCTGCGCCGTCAGCGCCAAAGCTGCCGCCGGCACCGAACATACGAATGACTGTGGGGAGTATTGCCACGGCCATGGCAGAAGCCAACACCGCAAGCGAGCTTTTTATCTGGGATGAGAGAAAGAGCGTAAAGCAGCTCATGGCGAGGAACGTCAACAGGCTCGACAGCAGGATCATTCCCATGACGCCCATGGCAGTAGGCGAGTTCGGATTGTAGACAATATTCAGCAGTTCCGCAGAGGTCTGGTCGCCGAAGCCGAATGCCCCAAATACTACGGCGAGGAACGTGCCGATGCACAGGAGAAACACGCAGAGACTGACGATCAGCGCACTGCAAAGCTTTGCGGCGGCAAGACTTTTCCGGCCCCGTCTTGTGCATCGCAGTATGTCGTCCGCACCGCTGGCATAGTCCGAGGAAAAAACAGGCGCGATGATTACCATGCAGATCAGCGTGACAAGAAACGCGCACATTCCAAGATTATCAAAAGTGCTGGTGGAGCCGATTCCATAACTGTAAGTATAATATGGAAGAAATCAACGCAGCTTCCGATAACATCAGGAAAATTATAAAAGTAATCGAAGACATTGCATTTCAGACGAACATTCTGGCGCTCAACGCGGCGGTGGAAGCGGCCAGAGCCGGACAGTACGGCAAGGGCTTTGCTGTCGTGGCAGAGGAAGTCAGAAATCTTGCGGGGCAGTCCTCCAAGGCTGCCAAGGAAACAACCGAATTGATCGAGAATTCAATCAAAAAGGTCGGCGCCGGGACTAAGATTGCAAACGAAACATCGTCCGCCCTTGATAAGATTGTAGCTGGAGTCTCGCAGGCGGGGGACCTTGTTAATTCCATCGCTTCGGCTTCCAATGAACAGGCGGCCGCGCTGGAGCAGATTAACCAGGGAATCATGGAGATTTCTCAGGTTGTACAGACCAACGCGGCATCGGCGGAAGAATGTGCCGCCGCGAGCGAGGAGATGTCCAGCCAGGCGGACTGCCTCAGGCAAAGCGTAAGTGTATTTAAGTTAAGCGCAGACAGCATATCGTCGGCCCAAAATAATATCAAGCCGAAAGCATTAAAAAACGATGCGAATCCGCATATAAAAAAGTGATGGACCAGATAGGCTGGGGGGAAAAAACAAAAGCAAGGTAAACAAAGCGGAATACAAGACGGATATTTCTTTATCCGACAGCAACTTTGGGAAATATTAAAAGCCGGCTTCTGCTGATAAGCAGTAATCATCTCTTTGCGGATATCAGCCGCATTGATTAACAAGAAGTGCAATATATGGGCGGATATCACAACTATTGGATATCACGTCGATATCTTGCACTTTAGTTTGGGAAAAATGTAAAATAGGAGTTTAAATATCAGTCAATCCTGTATTGACAAACGGCTTCTTCAAAGGAGCTTAAGAATGTCAAATTGGAATGATAGCTCTGTATCCGGCATTCTTGGACAATGGAAATACTTAGGCCATACGGTAAACTTCAAAACCACCAAGAAGTCCTATAAAAGCGAAAAGATTATCTTCAATCCAGAGAATGAACAAGTGGTTTTCGAGAATACCCACAAGGCCCTGATTGACCAGGAGACATGGGATATTGTTCAGAAGAACCACCAGCAACGGCGACGGCCTACAAAAATGGGTGATATGGGGCTGTTCTCCGGTCTCGTCTACTGCGCCGACTGCGGGAACCTGCTTCACCTTTGCCGTACCACATCATGGGAACGTGATATGGACAACTACGTATGCGGCACCTATAAGCGCAAAAAAGGCGAGTACTCTGCGCATTACATCCGGGCGATCGTTCTAGAAAAGCTGGTGCTTGAAAACCTGTGCAATGTTGTTTCCTATGTCCGTGATTATGAAGATGATTTTGTGCAGCAGGTTACGCACAATATGCTTTCGGAGCAAACGGAACGCGTAACGCAGGCAAAACGCCAACTAGAACAGCAGACCCGCCGAATTGCTGAAATCGACGCCATCATCAAACGGCTCTATGAGGATAATGTAGCCGGCAAGCTGTCTGACGAACGCTTCGCCAAGAGGAACGCCGATTATGAACGGGAGCAAAAGGCACTAGAAAACAGCACGGCGGAACTGCGGAAAATCGTAGAAGCCTGTAAGGAGCAGCGCGTCAACGTTAGGAGCTTTATTAGGATTGTCCGCCGCTACACTGAGCCAACTGAATTAACTCCGGAAATTCTTCATGAGCTCGTAAACAAGATCGTTGTTCATACTCCTGATACGTCTACCGGCCATCGGACACAGCAGATTGACATTGACTATAATTTTGTTGGAGAGCTTGCGTTATCCAGCGAGATTGCAAAGAGAGAAACGGCGTGACATGTCGTAACACATTACGCCGTCTCTCCCAAGGTTAGAAACTTCTTTATCAGCTTCAACCTTGAGATTTCAAGGCTTTTTTGGTGCGCGAGGCGGGAGTTGAACCCGCACGTCCGAAGTGGACACTAGAACCCGAAAACGAAAAGCGATATTTTACTCAGTGTTTTCGCATGCCACACCGTGCCGTTAAATTCAACTTTTTCTTAACTATTTAGGCTATTTTATCTATTTTTATCAAATTGCTGAAACATATCTTAGGAAATCCTTGTATATCAACAGTTTATTGATTTTCACGGAAAATGCAAGTTTTTCTGAAGTTTGTGCAGTAATTTGTGGAGTGAATACGGCGGGATCTTTGACCTTCAGGCTAAAAAATTAATGCTTCAAATTAATCCGTGGTAGTATCAAGACAAGCTCATCACTGGAATTGCCGAGGGACTCGACGAATATTTTGAGGACATAGGATGGAAAAATTGTGGGGGGGTATTTTATAATGGCCTGCCTTATTCTGTCTCGCATGTTTTCCGTCGGCTGTTCCCACGGCGGCACCCCCGTCATCTCTCCTCCTGTTGCGGAGGAGAATGCTACCATAACTGCGTCAGCGCCCATATCCCCCCCTGTCAGTCCGGGCTCCTCGGCCTTACAGAACTTTCTGGACGGCTATACCCCGACGTGCGGAGGCAAATGGGACATTTGGGTGGAGTCTCTCGTCACCGGCGAAACGGCACAGCTCCGCAAGAACCTCACCGACAACGATACCATGGTGTCTGCCAGCCTTATTAAACTTTTCATCATGGGTGCGGTCTACGAGCGGGTGAACGCTGGAGCGCTGGCGCAGAGAGATGTGCGGGACGCGCTGGAAAAGATGATTACCATCAGCGACAACAATTCCGCCAACAAGTTGGTGCTTCTGCTGGGCAGCGGCGACAAGACCGCAGGGCTTGCCGCCGTAAACGCTTTCGCGGCCGCCATCGGCTGCCCGGATAGTCAGCAAAGCCGGCTCATGCTGGAGAATAACGGCCTACAGAACTACACCACCGGATCGGACTGTGCCAAAATATTGGGCCAAATTTATGAGGGCAAATGCGTCTCTGAGGAATATTCCGCGGAGATGCTGTCGCTGCTTAAGGCGCAGACTGTGAATAACCGTATTCCGGCGGAGATTCCACTGAGCACAGTAATCGCACACAAGACCGGGGATCTATCAGGTCTATCCTGCGGCGATGTGGGCATTGTTTTCAGTCCGGGCGGGGATTATATCATCTGCGCCATCTGCAACGACCCCGCTAGCGACGCCGCCGCGGCTGATGCGATTGCGGCTCTTTCATCGGCCGTATTTTCGTATTTCAATTCCTGAGTCTCCCTCAAAGGAAGCCGTCGCTTTGATAGATTTTTTTGACAGGGCTTCACGGCAAAAAAGCAGAAACGCTTCCATCGTAATAGATTGCAGTGTTATCAAATTATTTGCTCCATAGACTCGATCTCTCCCCAGATTTATGTGAGCTTCCCAACATCCATCTAATTTGTTCTGATTGTTCCTGCATTTTCGGCTGCTCTTGGCATGGTTCCTTAATGTATTTTGAAATTTTTTGAATTCTTTTTTCAACTAAGATGCTCAAGATCATTCAAAGAATGGTTTGAAACTAATCTCAGAAAAATCATTGTATATCAATAGTTTGCTGATTTTCTTGGAAAATGCAAGTTTTTTTGAAGTTTGTGGAGCAATTTGTGGAGTGAATACGGCGGGATCTTTGACCTTCAAATTAAGCCTTATGGGTCACACTACCTATGGGGCTTAATCCCTATCACGCTGACCAATAAAAAAGGCCCTGTTATTCTTCAACCATAGCGTTTTCTGCATCGTCCCTTGTAATGGTATAGTATTTTAGAACCGAAAGCACCTTCCTATTGCTAGTTTTGCTTTCAATATTGTGAAAATCATTGCGTTCAATAATGGGGTTAATAGTGTTCTTTTCCCCGTCAGAAAGAGATGAGTATGCTGTCCACCATTTATTTGTCATCCCTATCCCTTCAAAATAGGAGCGATAAATAATCATTGCTTCTGGCATATATAGAAGCTTTTGATACTCTGTTTCATCAGCACCAAATGCTTTGCAGAAAAAATCATATCCCTTTCCCACCTTGCCTTTTGTCGAATTTAAAATAGCTTGGATAGTACGAATAAATTTTCGGTTCCAGTATTTACCGACATAATCCCTATTGCTGAAATAGTTTGGGTCTTCTATTGGGTGGTACTTCATTGGGAAAGAATATATGCTCGCTCCAAGCTCATTACAGAGATCTATGTTCAATTTCAATCTCTTGTACAATTCAACCGGCTTATCTTCAAAATTGTACAAGATATAATTTGACAGATTCATATGACCGTGTCGGACAGCTGTCCGAACGGCATTTTCATACTTGTTGCGAAGTTCCCAATGATCAAAGGCAATTCTTACTGGACGTATTGGTATTTCAGCAAGTTTTGACATGTTATCATCAGTAATCAAACGTGAATCAATACCTTGGTTAAAATCAACATAGCGCTTTCTTGGCCTATCTGAGTAAAATCCATCAAAAAACGGCGTGACATGATCATATGTATCCAACAGTGCTTTTTTGGTAGCTGTATGCTCTTCAAGCAGATAATTGTCCTTTAGAATATCATATAATTCCTGTGATTTTTCAACGCCTTTTTTTTCAATCAGCTTTTTAAACTGTCGCACACAGGATTTAATATAACCCTTATCATTTTGGCCTTCTCTGAGATTCTGAATTGCAATTTCATATGCATTTGGCTCAACATATGTTGCTTCGTTTGAAAAGCCAGCCCTCTTAATATCTTCAATAATATCGTTGAATTTACACGAGGCGAGTACGTTATTATCCAGCAACAGCAAATCTCTCTTAGCTCCAAACTTTGCTTCTGCTGTTTTTACTTGTTCAGAAACCGAAAGAAATTGTTTGTAGATAGGCTCAAGTTTTGGAACCACGCAGAATTTGCATTTATTAACGCATCCTCTGGTCATGTACGCATAATATGCATTTGAGGCAGGATATTGATAATCAATTTCTTCCAGGATGGAATAATCCAGAGGAAGGCTATCAATAATCATATCATTGCCTTCGTCAAGTTCTCCTGGTGTATCGAGCGTTCCAATATGAGGTTTAATTCCAGTGGCTGCTTCTACACGATCTGCCAGAATTGATGCCATAACACCGCCAACCATCACACCATTGGGGTTTTTGCAAAGCTGCTTAACAAAGTTAATCGTATCAATCGTAATGTCCCAATAAAAGGTGAACAGCGTTGTTATACCGACTCTGTCATATTTTCTGAACTCCGGTTTGAAGTAGTCTTTATGACAGTAAAACTGGCGATAGTATCGAAATAAATCCACAATGATGGGATTGTCTGTATATCCGGGAACACCATCCAAGAAATCAAGCTGGCCTTTTTGAAGATAATTCAGGATTTGCGGCTTATACAATTCCCAGAAAACAGATTGATCATTGGCATATAACTGAGTTTTGAGCATATCAAAAGTATCGTCGAGGACCAAGTCCTTAAGATTACCTTTAAAAAAAGTAACATGATCACCTAAGCTTTTGTAGTAAGTTGATATTTTCATCAACCCCATAGGTGGATACTTATTCTTATAATTTGGCTCCACCAATAGTATTTGTCGATTCATTTGCTTAATTCTTCCTGTATTTTATTAATCACTATCGTTGCCGTATCGTGGGGCAAAATGGCATTTAGTATACCATATATACGGCTAATGAGTTTCTGTTCTTTTTTACTATACTGAGAAAGGGCCTGCGCCATATAATGTTTGTTTTTAGGAGCTGACTTTGCTACCGCTTTTTTATCATCTGCCGGTTTTCCCTCCGATATGGGATAGGCGGCCCGCAAAGCAATGTATACTTTTGAAAGAACATCGTCGGTTTTTTCTTTGCTATCACGGTTTTCTATCTGTTTTTTTGCTTTTTCAGCAGCTTTTCTCTTCTCTTCGATAGCGTCCTCAGTATTCTGTTTATCTTCAGCATCAAGGAAACCACCAGTATCAGTCTTTTCTTGATACTCCTTTAGTGATGAGACCAAATCCTGCTGTTTTTGTAGAGCTTTCTTATAATCATTCGCATAATGATAGATTTTCTTGAATCTGTCATAAAAGAGCGGCCTTAACTTACTCTCGAAATCTCTGCATGTTTCATTCAAAATAAAATAATCCCGGCGGGCATTGGGGCTTAAATCCGCACTTATCGCAAATACTTCACCAACAAAATATAAGCAACCACGCGGCTCGTCATAAAAATTATGCGTTGAAAATGTATTTTCATTGCCAATCTGAATATTATCTTTACGCAAGCGTATGCCTCTCATAGGATTGATAGTAGGAATTTGTTTTTCGAATTTGCTGACACCATACCACATCCATGCAAGAATTTGCTCTCTATTATCAGTGAAAATCTCAAATATTACATCAGTAAGGGAATCGTAGGCCTGCTTAGAATTATTTTTAGGTTCGTATAGATACGTGGCATACGGTTTGAATAATCGGTCACCATTAACGAACACTTGATATTCATCAATCTTAAACCCGTGAGTTTTGGCAAATTCGGCAATCTTCGTTTTGAACATGAAACCCACAGCATACGGAATAGGCGCTACAGCACGCAAATAATCCTTAACATTGTTTACATCCAAAATTTCAAAAGACGTTTGTTCGACGCCTATAAGCTCAACTTTAAAAAAATGATCACATGCATCATAACTGTCACTGGAATATTCCGTAACTTGATCAACCAATTCCGCTGCAGATGGATTACGGTTCTTATCTATCAGTATATCACGGACTTTTTTTGCGTCCCATGTACAAATGGAGACTGTACTTTCACCACTTGCCGAACAAGAGAAGCGCAATTTATCACATGAGGATATTCCACCCAGTCGGCCAATGCCTCTGAATCCTTTATCTTCGTTGCGATCCTTTTCAGAATCGGCAATACTGCTCATTACCTTATAAAAATTAGAACTGTTGATTCCGAGGCCATTATCGCTTATAACGATCATCCTGCTTTTTGCATCGATTTCGATATCAATGCGGGCTTCATCAGACGTAATAACCTTTTGTGTAATTGCTTTATCTATTGAGTCAGCTGCATTTTGAATATACTCACGGTAAATAATCCGCAAATCTTCATACATTGCCGTAGTAAGATTCTCAATTACATTTTTCCCTATAAATGCCATTCCTGCTACCCCCCCCCATTTTTTACTTAAACTGCTTGTAAATTGGTTTTGGGAATTTAACATTTAACAATGAACTAAAAACAGGATTTTGAATAATATACTCGCCCTGTTTTAATCTTGCCATCATGCTCTTATACACTGACGGAATAAAACTATAATCCTTTTGTCCAATTTCAATTGCATTAGTTCTGCCATACGCAAATGTCGAGCAGTTTCCGGTAACACGGGCGTGAATTGCACTTTTGAACTGTTCTGCAGCAAATAGCACTACGCCGAGAGAGCGGCCTCTTTCTGCAATGTCAAGCACTTGCCTCAAAATTGGGGATGTCTTTGGCGTATCTTTTGAGGCATATTTGTTTAATTCGTCAATAAATACAACTATTTTTGAAGGTGGTGTGTAATCATCATCGAAGCCTTTTTCCTGCTGAAGGTCATAAAGTGCTCTTATAGCATCTCCAAAAACAAAGCACTGCATATCTTCGTTTAGCTTTGCAATATCGATAACATGTACTTCATTTTTTTGAATATGTTTCAGTGCATCTGTAATGCGAATGTCATGAGAATTATCCGTAATGTTACTAAAAATGGCATTCCTATAAATAGATTTTTTTACAATCCTTTCAAATTTTCGCCAACTTAAAACGCTAATCTCTTTATCACCAGTAGCACAGGATTTACCGCACTCATTGACTTCGTTAAGAAACTCTTGCCAATCATCCAGCCCGCCAAAGCTGCCACGCCCCTGCATGATGTAATTTAAGATTGAATCCATTGTCAAAGTTGGATCATCTAGACTTGCAAACATAAGATCGAGATTCTGTTTATCCTGTTTGTATTCATACCGGTACATATGTGCACGCCCATGGGCAATGTTGTAATCGACCACTTTAGGCTCCAAATATGTATTCCAAGAATTTTTTGTAGAATACGGATAATAATAATGCACATTTTGAAATGGTTTTGTTGTCATTCCCATTTCTTTATAAAGGGCATATGTTTCTTGTTTTTCAACTTCGCTACCAAACTCATTAGGCTCATCAATAGCTAAAAGATCCTTACCTTTTACATTGAAAATGACAAAAGCAACATCTTCATCGTCTTCTTTTTCGATGGCGTTCAAACACTTGTCCTGAATTGCTTTCATAAGGAACATCGCATATGAGGTTTTCGCTGCTAGACCGGAAATACCTGAAATATTAAGATGTGCACCTTCCGGTCCAATTAAATACCGTGAATCAACATTAACGCTCAGTTTAACGCGCTCTGATTCATCCGCACCTTGATACATTTCCAGATATCCGCACGGAATTGGGTGCTTGATTGAGGATAAACCTAGCGCATCTGCCACTTCTTCTTTCTGGGCAATATAAACCCCTTCACCGTTCAAGACAGGAATATACACGTTTTCTGAATTTCCAATAATACGGGCCTTAACATAATTCATGCCAATACGATGCGTAATTGGATGAGAGGATACGTCACCAAAATCATTTGAAATATAGTCAGACAGGAAATTTGCTGTATCGGTGATATGAGAAATTTCCTCAATAACCCCATACGTTATACTGTTACTGACATGGTTTACTTTAACGATATCAAAAGGATTTAGAATTAATTCTGGCTTTGTCCAAAAATAGAATTCCTCCATAGTAGAAGGATTTTTTTCTGTAGCTAATACTTTTCCAATAATCTTTCCCATCTCGACATTCCTTTCCTGTCATCAAAAAAGATTCAAGAACATATTTTCACCAAGATATTTGCTCTTAATAAAGCTTTCAGTTATATATACCGGGTATAAGTGGTTTGCCCATCTTCTATCCGCACCGTAACACACGGGCGCTCTTTCATTGATAACATGAGCCGTAATTGCATCGACTTCTTCCGAATCTAACCCGTTTTCAATCTGATCTTCGGTTACAAGAATTTTTTCCAGTTTTAATATTCCATCAAATGCATTAAGAGTATGTATAGAATCACGAATACGGACAAACCACACTGCAAAATTCATATCACCAATGCGATCAGAAAAATACATATTGACCGGTGTACGGTGATATAACGGAAGTTGGGCAATTAGGTTTGAGTTATTTCGACCATTTTTATCTACACAATTTTCCGGATTAAAAGATTTTGATACGCCCACAACAAATTGATAATTATTTCTAAAGCGAGCAAGCTCTGCTTTATTGGAGATGCCATGTACTTGGTATTCCAATGAGCCGTCTTTTATCAAATATCTGTCTGGAAGTAGCAGACCCCTTCTCACCAGTTCTGCGACCATGAATTTTTCTCTCTCGGTCATGTAGCTTTGAATCGTAGCCACGCCCTTATTCTCTATCTTGTCACCTATCTCAACCTTTGTTGAATATGAGAGAATCTTTGCAAACTCAATATGCCTTCCAAGCATTTCGGAACGTGCATTTATTTTTTTCCTTAAGTGTTCAAAAGCGAGCTCATCATCATCCCAATCGTTGGTTTTTGCTATTTTCGGAAGTGATATAACCAAGTGCCGCTCAAACATTGGGTCTTCGCCACAATAGAGCGGCTGCATATTCATATTAACGCGAGTACAGCAGCCTACACCAACTTGTCCAGCAATGATTGGATATACTTGATTCCGATACGCCATATCGTCGACTTTGTACGTTTTACGTGAGCCATCCAAAAAATACGAAAACAGGGATGGACCATTTATATACGCATCTGCCGCGGGTTTCATATCTTTTGGCTTCGGCATATACGCTGTTTCCCCATACTTTTTCCATGTTATTTGATGCCAGTGATCGTCATAGTCAAAGCGGGGCACCTCGATACCATCAAAGCCGTATTTATATGTTTTAAAGCTCTTGCCATTTGTCTCATCGGCAATATCATCCAGTAATGTGCTCATATGCTTCGCTCCATATTTCATTAGGTATTAGCAAATCCAAAGCGGTTCCACAAAATCTGTAAAATTTCGCCTTTTTTATAATACGGCAATTGCGCCTCGCTTTACAAGTGCTGATTTAACAAAAATAAAAATTCGCGTCTACTCCACCCTCTCGCATCCCCGCATTTCCATATTTCTCTACAAATTGTAATTGAAAATATTATTCCAATTTTCCCGGTATAACTTAACCCTATCAATTCGCTCGACTTTTTTGCTTATAAGGTCAATAAAAAGTCAGAAATTAGATTATGTAAACCGTGTTTCACCTAACCCCTCTCCCTAATCCCGTATCCATCTTCATCTCTCATTCATCCTCCAAACACGCTCAGATTTCGATTCTACGGCGAAACTCGTAATATAATAGTTACATTAAAAAATTTTCTATCTTACCCGGTATAATTTGACCCCCTGGCCCTTTACAGATTTTTTTATTACATATAACAATAAAAAACAGCAAGAAGAGAGCACTACCGAATAAGGTCCCCTAATAACCAGATAAACAACGAGCGGACGCAGGTTGAGTAACACCTGCGCCCGCTCGATTCATCCTATCGTAATGGATTAAAATTTAAGTTTTATTGATCTTTTATGCGCCCTTATACGTCCCTTACAGAGCTTCCATGGTCATGTGATAAGTAGACATAATTGTTTTCCCTTTCTTTTGTAAAAAATTTTTTAGAGAATATAGAAGATATAGAGGATATATAAAAAGAGAGAAGAATTAATCTTCTCTCTCATGCGCTGTGGTTTCTGAGGTCTCTTGCTCATGGGTTTCTTTTTCATCAATTTTTTTATTATTGGTAAGGTCTAGATTTTTAATAGCATTTATGCTAGGTTCGGCGCTTAATTTCTTGGCGAGAGGATCAAGAAATTCAGAAGAATCAGGAGTCTCAGATTGATCAGGAGAATCAGAGGAATCTGTCTTGTTTTTGTCAGCTAGATTTTCAATACCAATTCCAGCTGTTGTTCCTAATGTAGCAATTGCAAGAATTGCAAGAGCGACAAGAGCTAGGATAACAACCACATAGATAATCGAGGGACAAATTGCAATGAGGATGAGTGCAAGGATAATAATGACGATAACCATGATAAGAATCTCCTTTTAAAAAAGTAACACTTCATTTTCTTGAGTCCATATAAGTGCATCAAAAAAGCGCCCTGCAAAGGTGCAGGGCATTAATCGCCATAAAAGCGATTACCATTACACAGGAATTTTCAGGCACCCTCTTCAAATGTATCTCCCTGAGTCGCGTTTTTTGCTTTCAGCGTGTTCAAACCGCGAGCAATAAGGTCACGGATCATTTCACTCTGGGTGTCCATATAGTAGCGTTCTTTCTTAACCATATCCAAATCCTGTTCCATAGCAGGAGTAATGGAAATGGAGAATCTTTTCAAGTCGGTAGCCATGCTTATCGCCTCCTTTCGGTGTAGTGATTCACTGAATCCAATTATAGGAGTTCAGTGGTTCACTGTCAAGAGCTGTTTCGCAATAGTTGGCCTTTACATCTTTGGTTCACTGGCGTATAATCACAATGAGGTGATAACTATGGCCACAGAACGACAACGTTACACTGTCTCGGTAGACAGCGATATGTTCCAGCAAATCGAAGATTTCAGGTTTGGGCGTCGTTTTCAGACTCGCTCCGAAGCTACTGTAGAATTAATTCGTTTGGGGCTTGAATCTTTAAAGGAAGAGAAGGACGCGCAGAAGTAAGTAAAGCTGTCTTCCGTTTCATTAGGCTATACCCCAGTGAAACATATAGAGCCTGACCCAATAGAGTCAGTTTCTGAGTTTTGAAACATCCCAATTCTCAGGCACACCCTAATGGGACAGGCTTATTGCTTATGCTCTATATTCCGCTGCTCGGCGATAGAAGGTGTTTCGTTTCATATCCAGGAGCTTCATTGCTTTTGTTGCGGTAATGTCTCCCGCTTGCCATCTCTTGCAGACAGATTCATAGTCAGGCGATTCAATGCGCTTCCTGCCCTTATATTTTCCGTCTGCTTTGGCTATGGCAATTCCTTCAGACTGCCGGGACAAGATGTACTCCCTCTCCAAGGTCGCCACAGCGCCGAAGACCGTCAGCATGAACTGACCTGTTGGCGTGTTGGTGTCGATTGCCTCCTTTTTGGAGATAAAAATGACCTGCCGGGATTGGAGTTCTTCCACCAATTCCAGCAGGTCTTTGGTATTCCTTGCAAACCGGGATATGCTCTCTACAATCACCGCATCCCCCTCCCTGACGAAATTCATCATTGCCCTGAGTTGCGGTCTTTCTCTGTTCTTGCCGCTTGCCTTGTCAATAAAGATCTTGTCAACGTCGAGTTCCTGCATTAGCACCTCCTGACGTGCAATATTTTGTCCTTCTGTGGATACTCGGATATAGCCTACTTTCATCGTATCATCTCCTTTCAGCGATCCCGTACCATGACATACAGGATAAACGATAGTGTTATTGATATCGTAAAGATAACTCCGTCTACTGTCATTTTTTATCCCTCCTTTTGAACGTTAATATTCAATCATCGTTTGTTGGCAATCCATGCAGGCAATGTGGACCTCTTTTGTTGCCCTCACAGAATTACCGCAGCAGGGGCATATATATTTTCTGCTGCTGGTTTTACGTGCGGGAGGGATAATCTGTACTCCGCCACTGTGCGCCCCGGTTCCGGTAACAGAAACGCCGAAAAACTCATTGCGGTTGAGCAGGATATCTGTAAGGTTGTTTTGCAAGACAAAGTCAAAAAGGTCATCATTAGGCGTTGTGATTGCCCACCCATATTTGGGGTGATGAGAAATACAAAGGCCATGAGATTCCGCAGCCTCTTTAAATCTGCGATTATGGTAGGTGTTGCCCCTGCTGGTGTCCTGGATGCCCAGCTCATAATTGCTGTAGTGAACCATCTCATGCAGCAGGGTCGCACAGACCTCTTCTATCGGCCTTGCCAAAGTCCCTGCACCAATGTTGATTTCATGGGAAACGCCGTTTGCGGAGATCCAGGTATCCGGACGTGTGGAAAAATGCCCATAAGCTTTTGGAGTGCTTTGAATGGTGATTGTTGGTCTTGAAAGTGCATTTTCAAAATACTGCTGATTGAGCAGGTCGAACAGCTTGTTCAAATACCCAGCGGCGCGGTTGTAGCTCGTTAACTGCTTCATCTTAATACCTCCTTATGAAATCACAAATCGGCGGCTTGTGGTGGCTTTGCTATATTGCGTAAACAGCTCTGCGTGGGTCATCTTAAACGCTGCGCTGTCAAAGCGAGTGGTCGTGACTGTCTTCCACGTGATGATGCAACTATTGCCGCTGAGAGTTTCCGTTTTCCGGTCAAGCATTTCAGCTTTCAATGCGTCCTCGATAGCAGTTATCTCAGCCTTGATTTCTGCCTCCATGTTTCTGAGTTCTCTCAGCTCCAAAACCTTTGCGTCCAGTTCATTGATGCTCATAATTTTCTCCTTCTTAATCTTTTAATTTTTGTTTTCGTGCAGCATTGCGATTAGAAGTCCGACTACAAGTACGGCAACAGTCAGTAGGGCAACATCCAGGCAATTGATTTGGGGTCCATGGCAACCAATATAAATTGACAGGATCATCACGGGTATGAGAAGCGGCATTTTGCTTTCCTCCTTTCTCAAAAGTGGGGTATATATAGTAAAAGGGCCGACAGGTGAAATCACCTGTCAGCCCTTGAATCTTAATATTCAATTGGGGGATACGCAGAAAAGAGTATGCGCTATTTAACAAACGAACAAATCCAGCCATAATACTTGGCGCAAGCATAATAATCAGGCATACAGCAGTCATTATGTACATCTTGCGGAATTCCTTATTTTCGCTCGCCTTTTCACCGTCCATGTAGAACTTGATACAGCGTAGAAGCCCGTGCAGGAAAACAAAAGCACATATTATCTCCAAGACTACTATTGCTAGTATATCCACTTACTATCTCCTTTCTTTATTACAGCTTTTATTTCTACTTGACTACCTTCATATCCAAAGATATATTACCGCCCTCGGGATTTAATGTCAAATAATTGAAGCCGTTTTAGCATCAGCGCCGTGGCAATGAATAAAGCGAAAAGGCTGGCAGGTAAAATCGCCTGTCAGCCTTTGAACCTTGCTATTCAATTGTAAGAGTGAATTTACATATTTCCGGATCTTATTTTGCGTTTCTATATTTAGACCTCATGTTGAGCGGCGGAGATATAAGAGAGCAAAAAAGTACTTAGCCAAAGGGACAGGTAGAATATCATAAAGGGTAAAAAGAATTAAAAAATGAAGAAGAGCCAATGGGGATGTCGCAAAGCGACTCCCCATCGGGTTCGTGAATGTCACGAGCGCAGCGAGGGGCGTTCCAAACAGCTGCGACGAACCCGAAGGGGGAGGAGCGCAGATAGGAGAGTCCGACAGGACTCTCCCCCCACAGCTATGTAGTACTTTTCATCAGTGAATAACGAAATCACGGCATAGAAGTGAACAAAAAGCCTTGTTTTTCAATAGGAAATCAACGATATTTAGGAAAATTATCCGTCTCTGCTCTATATATACTATATGTATATAAGGAGCAAGAGCAGTTATTTGTTCCGAGAATCGCTAAAATCGCAAGGATTTCTCTTGATGTTTTGCTAATCTCTTGCCGTGATTTCAGAAATGCGGTTTCCAAAATATGAACAATCCCTAAACAAAGGAACATGACGATTGACATAGTATACCTTTATGCCGTATACTATGCAATTATATCAATTTAATATTATAACCCACGGATTTAAGGAAGTCAACAAAAATATTTAGATTTATTTTATTTTTTTAAGGAGGAGTTGCTTTTTGAAGCAATTAAGAGGTACTAAGAAGTTCAAGAGCCAAAAGGATATGTTTGCAGCACTCGAAATTGCCCTTGCTAAACGTGGAAAAGAGAGAGATGCACAGATAAAAGAGATAGGAAAAGTTTACTCCGTTTCCAGGAAAGAAAACGGCTCGTATGAATTAACTAGGATAACTAAGCAAATGCGAAGCAAAGAAAAGAAAGATGAAAAAATTGCCTCTGGGCAAATCGTTACCATAGATGGTATGCAGGTTGATTTAAAAGGAGGAGGCAAATATAAAAAAACAGGAATATATGATTACGTATATTTTGTGACATTCTTGCAAGTGTTCTCCTCCGAAAAAGAATTTACAACATGGCAATTTTGTCAGATATGCTTTAAAGGCATGGTCTATTATCGGAAAAGATATTGTTTGAATGACCATTTAGACATTGATTCTGCTCGCAAAAAACAAATCATGAATTACGGCGATAGTATGATATCAGTTGTAGTGAACGAAATCGTAAAAAATATCCTAAAATGGCTTGATAAGAATTGCGATTATGATCTACGTCTGGAAAGCTTCTATGTGATGAGCGATGATAGTAGGACTTTTGGTATTGAAATCAAAGAAATTGGACGGCTGTACCGGAGGTGCAAAAGTAAGCTCAGCCAGGAGTGTCATGGCAATCCTTATTTAATGCGCATGAGTGAATGGAAGCTGCAAGAGTATATGAAGGAAGCTTATTTCAAATACAGTGAGCAGAACGAAATATATCCATTAGGGCATTATTATAGCATGTCTCATGAGTACCCTGAAAGCAAACCAACACTATCCCCGGAGAAAAATGAAAAAATTCTGTACATGTTTTTCGGGGTCTTAAGAGAGACCTTAAAGTTCAAAGTGAAAGGGATGAAGACAACAGCTAGCACTGCTGACGGAACTGACACGAAAGAAATGCTAACACCGGAAGAGCAAAGATTACTGATTGAATATATTGGAAAAAACATTCAGCTGGATCAGGATCTGCCCATATGACTATGAGGAAGACAACAGGCTTAAAAGCAATACCCAGCCTGTCCTCCCGAATTCTACCACTCCTGATTCTCGCCACTACGAGTACTACTATTAATGATTTTTAAGAAGGAATATTAAATGACAAATGATGAATTGAACATAAAAAAAGGCATTACATACTCTACGGTTTCGGAGAATAAGAGTATTCTCTTTGAAAACTGCCCAGATGTATTGACAGTCAGTGAACTGCAATCGGTATTGAAAATTGGCAGAACATCCGCCTATCAACTTATTGCAGAAAACAGAATTGACAGCTTCAGGATCGGAAAATCTGTAAGAATATCAAAAACAGCGCTGATTGACTTTGTGCTTTGTAGCCAGAGCTGTTATAATAAATTTGAAGGTCAAATAATCCCGCTGTCACAAAAGAAAGGAGTCACAATCAGTGACAGCAACAATTAACTTATCTGGAAAACCTCATGTTCGTAGAGGAAACTGGTATCTGAGAGCTGAATACTATACGAAAGACGGGGAAAGGAAGCAGCTTGAAAAAGCAACTGCATTACCAGAGCGCGGCAACAAGCGTAAGGCTGAAGTATTAAATGAAAATTGGATAGACGAAATCAGGCAAAAGTTATTGTCAGGACAAACTGTGCATGATACTTCTTTTCTCGACAGTATGCGGGAGTGGCTTCAAACCATCAAGAGTTACAAGGTGCGTCCAGGGACCTTGAAAATCTATGAATACAGTTTTGAAAGGCACATATGTAACTATGTGGGTTTCACTGACATTCGTTTATCGGAGGTTACGCCAAAGCTGCTTCAAAACTACATCAACAGTCTGTATAAGGCCGGTCTGTCCCCATGTACCATCAAAAAGCATCACAGTCTGCTCAAACAATATCTCGAATACGAATACAAGCTCGAAGAAATCCCGAAAAATCCGGCAGATTTTGTAGAGTTGCCAACTCAAAAACATCCACGTTCCTATGTTACATACTCTCCGGAACAATTGAAAAAACTATTTCAATTATTCTGTGGAGATCCCATCCAGTCTGCTGTTCATATTACTTCGTTTTATGGTCTACGGCGTAGCGAAATTTGTGGCCTCAGGTGGAAAGATATTGACTTTATCAATCTCCAAATCCACATCTGTCACACCGCAATTATGAGTGAAGGAAAAGTCCACTATGTAGATGATACTAAGAGTAGGTCCAGCAACAGATTTCTTCCGATAACGGATGGTATGAAGAAATACTTAGAAGGCCTTCAGGAAGCACAACATCATTACAAAGCGGAACTCGGCGGCGGATATAGCGATTCTGGGTATGTCTGCCAATGGCCAAACGGCAAGCCAATTGATCCTCAGTATGTCTCCAGACATTTTCATGAAGTTCTTGAGAAAAGTGATCTTCCAATGCTCAGATTCCACGATTTGAGACATTCGGCAGCAACCATTATGCATGAAGAAGGCGCTGACCTGAAGGATATTCAGCAATGGCTGGGACATGCAGACCTGTCTACCACTGCTAACATCTACACCCATATCACCGATAAATCCATGATAAAAACCGCAGAGAGAATGGAGCAGGCCTTACTCCGGCAAGGCAAGTCCGCTTAACAATTTGTGGAGCAAATGTGGAGCAAGACCGTCTGAGCGCAAAAAGCTAAAGCACGCCATATAGCAAAAAGCCCCGAAATCGTTGAGATTTCAAGGCTTTTCTTGGTGCGCGAGGCGGGAGTTGAACCCGCACGTCCGAAGTGGACACTAGAACCTGAATCTAGCGAGTCTGCCAATTCCACCACTCGCGCACATTTGGATTTTGAATGCTTTGTTATAATAACATTCAGGCCCAATCTTGTCAAGCCGAAAATCTCATTCCAGGCGGAATTTTTTCTGTTCTTTTTCATGGCGCAATGGTATAATAACCGCAAGCGGTTCTTATACCGCACATCATCGCGCGCCGCACGACGGCGCATTTCAATCGTCCGCCGCCTCTCCCCGCGCGGGGCGGCCGGCTGCGGTGACGGGTCCTATGCCTGATTCGGAGGAATCGTGGGTTAACTGCTCCAACGGAGGAATGCTTTATGGAACTGAACCGCGCCGCCATGAAAGGCGAGGCAAAACAACTGATCGGCCACGCCAGCCCCAGCCCCATTCTGGTAGGTCTGGCCTTTGCGCTCATCGCCTATGTGCTCAACTACCTGTCCACCCGGCTCGTGGGCGTGCAGGTCAATCCGGACGATTATTACAACGCCCTGTCCACCGGCGACTATGCCTATTTTCAGAACCTGCTGGCCTCCTACCACCCCGGGGCCGGTGCTGAGGCGCTGGACCTGGCCATCCGGATCATGCTGCTGATCCTCTCGGCGGGCTTTGCGCTGTACTCGCTCAATGTGGTGCGCCACTATTCCGCCGGCTTCGGCAACCTGTTCGACGGCTTCGGCATCTTTTTCCGGGTGCTGTGGCTGATGGTACTCATGGGTATCTACATTCTCCTGTGGATGCTGCTGCTGGTGGTACCGGGCATTATAGCGGCCTACCGCTACCGCATGGCGCTGTATCTGCTGCTGGATCATCCGGAGTGGTCGCCCAATCGGTGCATCGGTGAGAGCAAGCGGATGATGGCGGGACACAAGGGTGAGCTGTTCGTGCTGGATCTCAGCTTTCTGGGCTGGTACATTCTGGCCATGGTGCCGTTTGTGACCGTCTGGGTCACGCCCTATACGCAGCTGACCTACGCCGTCTATTACGACACGCTCCGCGCCAATCTGGGCTATGCCCGGCCGGAGGAGCCTCCCATGGAGGGCGGCGCAACAGAATAATACTAAAAGAGGGACCGTTTTGTGAGACGGTTCCTCTTTTAGTATCGCACGGAAAATCGTTTGGGTTTCGGTCGGAATCGGACCCCGGATACCAATCCCATGGCCGCAAACAGCGTGACCATGGACGAGCCGCCGTAGCTGAAGAACGGCAGGGAGATGCCAATGA
>Ga0183096_1001456_pt1 | contig 20153 bp, 19 predicted proteins | sample Biomet5_FD_127791 | JGI IMG/M metagenome (GOLD analysis project Ga0183096, IMG submission 127791) | Microbial communities from bioreactor (seeded with sewage sludge) at LBNL, California, USA - Biofuel metagenome 5 (version 2) (version 3) | ecosystem: Engineered > Bioreactor > Anaerobic >... | reverse complement strand
TGAGTTTGCCCCAAAGAAACCTCCTCCATTTGTTCCTATATGCTTTATAGCTTCAAGTGCTGCTACAGGTCCTAAGGCTATATCCTGCAGCTTTCCTTCTATTGTAGTTACTGTATGGGTACCTGAAAGTGTTTGAGGAACTCCTTGAAATACTAAAAGTAATCCTACTATTATTGAAAGCGGCATTAAAACTCTGGTAATAACTCTTACCAAATCCACATAAAAGTTTCCCATAGTTTTTGTTTTTCCAACTATTCCTCTCATAAAAGCAAGAGCTGCAGCAAAGCCTGTTGCGGCTGATGTAAACATCATAAATATTATAACTACCATTTGACTTAAATGGGAAAGTCCTGATTCCCCACTGTAATCTTGTAGATTTGTATTTGTAATGAAACTTATTATTGTATTAAAGGATAAGCTTTGCTCCATTCCTCCTATTTTATTAGGATTTAATATGAGGAAATTTTGTGTTCTAAGTATTATGTATCCTATAAATACCATAACTGCATTTACTAAGATAATTGATATTACATATTCCATCCAGTTCATTTTTTCTTTTTTATCTATTCCACATATTCTAAAAATAAAATTATCAATAATATCAAAAAATTTGTCTCCAAATGCTTTTTCACAAGTACCTACTTGATATAAATATTTACCCATGGGTACCACTAAAAGCATGAATAAGACTAAAACTATTAAAATTTGTAACACGTCCATATAAGCTTCCTCCTATTTTTGCTATTGTAATTAAAATTTTTTGGGATTAAACAGTGCATAACATAAATATACAAATAGTAAAATTATTATTGTTATTAAAATCCACATATATACTCCTCCATTTTTTATTGTTTTTTATCAACTTGCTTTTGGCACCACTGTGCGAAAAATTTAATGGATACAAATCCAATCAAAAGAGATGCTGTAAATATAATATCTAACATATAGAAATCCCTCCAAAATTTTTAATATCTCTTATCTCAAATAATATCATCTGAAATATAAATGTAGGATTAAGATACTTGTTAACTCTATAAAGATTTTGTGAAGATTTTATGAATAATTTAATCTTTATATTTTATTTATACTATAGTATTTTATTTTAACAATATCTTTATACTGGCTTTGATAAGATGAACTTATAAGAAACATTAATTTTTCGAGGTGAGTCAAATGACATTTGAAAATAATATTAAAAAAGCAATAGAGGAAATTAAACTTAAAAATTATTCCGAAGCTAAAGAATATATACATTTTGCTATACTTGAGGATGATACTTCCCCTGAAACTCATAACCTTCTAGGCATTATTGCAGAATTTGCAGGAAATTTAAGTTTATCCGGAAAGCATTACAGAGCAGCTTATGCATTAGACCCAACCTTTAAACCTGCCTGCAATAACCTGGAAAGAATAACCATGTTTAGTTACAGACTTAACAGGAAATGTATAGACTATGGAGAAAATTATGATTCTATACATTAGTTTTTATAAAACAAAAGTCCCTGAAGTTAGTTTAATGTAACTTCAGGGTCTTAATATTTTATTTTCAATATCATTTATGCTTCAGCTTTTTCTACACTTCCATAATATGTAGAAATCAGTATAAATAATCCGCCTATTATTTGAAGCGCATTCATTTTATCACCAAAAATAAGCACACCCCAAATTACTGCAGTTATAGGATCAATATAACTTAAAAGAGCAATATTTTGAGCCTTTACCTTCTCCATTGCAGAAAAATATAATGAAAGGCCAAACCCGGTATGTACAATACCAAGAATTAGAATAAATGCTACCATTTTAATGCTGTTGAAATGTATGGCATTCCTATAAATGATAAAAGGAAGCAACACCAGTGCTGCGGCGGATATTTGTACCACTGTCCTATCAGAACCTGAAATACCTTCGATTTTTTTATTTAAAAAAATTATTACAGCATAAAGAGAACCACCTAATAATGCATAGGTAACTCCCAATAAATGATTATAATTCATGCCTGTATTTTGTGGCTGGTTGAAAAGAATTAAGGCTAGTCCAGTTATGGCAACAAGTACACATATAATTTTAACCTTAGTAAGCTTCTCTTTAAATAAAAATGGAGAAAACAGTATTACAAATACAGGTGAAAAATAATACACCAGGTTTGCATTTGACAATGTAGTGTACTTATATGCCTGAAAAACAAAAAACCAATTTATTCCTAACGCAGCACCGGAGGCTATAAGTAAATATAGATTTTTTTTATTTTTCAAAAGTTTATTTCCTTTTACTTCATCATTATTTGATTTTCTTTTATTAATATAAGCTGCCCAGCAAATAAGCATAATGCTGGCAATAGCAGACCTCAAAAAAGCTATTTCCATAGATGGCAGTTGGATATTCTTCACAAAAACGCCTATACTTCCAAAAATGGCCATAGCAATAACAACTTTTAAATCCCCGCTTATTTTCATAATCCACCCCGCAAAATAAAATTTTATTAAATCACTTATTATAAACTAGAGTTTTAACAAGTCTGTCACTTCCTATAACAGTATTCTCAAAAATATTTACTGCACTATCAAGAAATTTGCCTGGTTCTAACATTGCCGGACTAAAATGAGTAAGTATAAGTTCTTTAACATTTCCAGCTTTAGCAAGTTCAGCAGCCTCAGTAAACGTCATATGCTTATTTATTTTCGCCTTTTCTAAATCATTATCATCACCATAAGTACCTTCGCAAATAAATAGATCACTTCCAAAAATAAATTCAGGTATAGCAACAATTGGCCTTGTATCAGTTATATAACTGATTTTTATTCCTGATCTTTCATCTCCAAGCACCATTTCAGGCTCATATTTGTTTCCTTCAAATGATATAACTTCTCCTCTTTGAAGTCTGCTCCATAATATCTTTGGCACCAAATTAGAAGTTGCTTTTTCCACATCAAACTTAGGTTTTCTATTAATATACAAGCTATATCCTAAACAAGCTGATGAATGCTCCAGTTCTAAGTTGGAAATACTTATTTCATGATTTTTCTCTGTAATTTTTAACCCCTCTGATGTAATCTTAAAATCACAGGCTTTTGACTCAGCCTCAATTATATTTATATCATAAGGTAAATAGGGAGCTATAACCCTTAATCCCTTTATTATATCACTTATTCCTTTAGGACCGATTATTGTAATAGGATTTGTTCTGCCGCTATTTCCAATTGTTGCTAGTAACCCAGGCAGTCCTACTGTATGGTCTCCATGGCTATGAGTAATTAATATAATATCTATAGATTTAAAGCCCCAACCCAGAATTCTCATTGAAACTTGAGTGCCTTCTCCGCAGTCAATAAGAATTTTTCTGCCTTTATAATTTATTAAAAGAGAGGATAAAAATCTATTTGGCATAGGCATGCTGCCTCCGCAGCCCAATAAAGCTACATCTACCACTAGTATCACTTCTTTCTGATTCATTATTAATATTATCAACTATTGTTATTCAACATTCAACTATTTATTATTAATAATTATGGATAAAATGTATTATTTATGGAAAATATATTTTATGTAAACAAATTACCTTAATAAAAGGGAGAGATAAAATTGGATAATAAAATGAATAGTAGTAAGAAAAATAAAAAAGAAGATGGAGATTTTAAAGAGAAAAATATAAACCATAATCCACAAGCTGAAAGCTCAAGAGCGAAATTCGGAGGAAAGGGTGAAATCGATGAGTCATAGAGAGCAAAAGAAAGAAGCCAAAAGAGGCAGTAAGGAAAAATCAAAACCTAAAGTTGTATCACAGGAGGATACTCAGAAGCACGCCTCAAAAGGAACTATAGAAGGGTTATAAAAATATTTAGAGGTCAAAAAGAGCAACTCCAATATTGAAGTTGCTCTTTTTTATGCTTTTGACTTAATTCAAATTCTTATTTTTGTTTTTACAGTAATAGTACACTGGCAATCCTAGTAGCGTAATTCCCAAGCCTAACAATGCACTTTTAGGTGAGTCTTTAAAGGTTGCAAATATTAAGTAACAACCACCTGCAAAGCCTATTAGTGGTAGAACTGGGAAAAATGGTACATGATAAAGTTTTGGATTATGGGTAACTCTCCTTCTGAGAATAAATACACCACCAATTCCAAAGTTGAAGAAGATCCATAAAACAAATACTATCAAGTCTGTTATTGAATTAAAGGTACCTGTAAGTATGTATATTATAGAAACGACACCCTGAAATATTAAAGCATTGATAGGAGTACCAAGTTTTGGATGAAGGGCACCTAAAATATTAGCTGCTGGCAAATGTCCACGTTCACCCATTGCAAGTGTATATCTAGCACCGCAGGTTAGCATTCCATTTAGGGTTCCAAACACGGAAATCATCATTCCAGCTGTTATGAATGCTGCCCCGGTAGGCCCAAACAATTTTGCACAAACATCTACACCTATTTTTTGCGAACCTGCCACCTGAGAAGCTGGCAATACATTGAAAATAGCTGCGTTAAAAGCAACATATACAGCCATAACAACAAGAATACCTATAACAACTGCCTTAGGTATGTTCTTTTCTGGATTTTTCATGTCTGCAGCCAATGTACAAGTTGTAACCCATCCATCATAGGCCCACAATACACCAAGTAACGCAGCTGCTGTGCTGGCACCTTGCATATGACCCACAGATGCAAAATTAATTTCATGTGCTGTTCCATTAATTAGACCAAAAACAATTATTGCTGCTATTGGAATCAGTTTGCCTATGGTTGCCAATGTTTGCAGCCATATTCCATATTTAGTCGAAATTATTTGTGCTATAACCAATACAATCACTAGCGATATAGCAAATATTTTCTGCTGAGGACCGCTCATTGGCAGAAAGAAAGTTGCAAAAGTTGCACAAGCTATAGAAACTGCGCCGCAGGTTCCTGGAGCATTAATTAAAGCTGATACCCATCCAAACAAGAAACCAATTTTTTCCCCATATAGTTCCACCAAATACGTATATAATCCACCAAGCTTAGGTATATACGCAGCAAGTTCAGCCACTGTAAGGGCGGCAGCTATTGTAATTACACCACCGAAAACCCAAAGAAGAAGGGCTATGCCTGTAGAATCTGTATTCCTCAAAACTACTGATGGCTTTAAAAATACTCCTGAACCAATTACCAATCCAATTACATACATAACACCTTGAAATGCATTCATAGTCCTTTTAAGGTGTTGATTGTTAGTCTGTTCCATTTTATTTGCCTGTTCCATATAAAATCCCCCTATAGATTATAAATTCATTTTAATAAATATTCTTTATAGATTGTCAACTGCTTTTTTCAATCTTATCAATGCCTGCTCAATCACTGACCTTGGACACGCAATATTCATTCTTACATGATCGTTGCTTTCTTTTCCATACCACAAACCTAATCCAACTTTTGCTTCATTTGTCATGAAACTTCTTAATTTTTCACTGCTCATCCCAAGCCCACTGCAGTCTATCCAAATCAAATAAGTGGCTTCAGGAATATTGGGTTTAATTTGGGGAATATTTAATTTACAGTAATCGTATACAAAATTAATATTATCTTTTAAGTATACCAATAATTGTTCAAGCCATTCTTCTCCATACCTGTAGGCAGCTTCAGTTGCAACTAAGCTAAAACAATTGTTCCTTTTAATATCATTTATTTGCAATAGATAATCGTATTTATTCTTTTGTTCCTTATTACCAAAAATTATAATAGATGATTGCAGCCCTGCTAAATTAAATGTTTTACTTGGAGCAATACAGGTTATTGAGTTTTCGAAAAATTCCTTTGAAATTGAAGCAAATGGAATATATTTATTATCCCCATATACCAACTCGCAATGTATTTCGTCTGCTATAACCTGAATGCCATATCTCAAACAAATTTCTCCAACCTTTTTCAATTCCTCTTTAGTCCATACTCTTCCAACTGGGTTATGCGGATTACAAAGAAAGAACATTTTTGCACCTGCTTTTGCCTTTGCTTCAAAGTCTTCATAATCCATTTCATATCTTCCGTTTACAAACTTTAATGGACTAACTACTAACTCTCTTTTATGATCCTCTACTATTTCAAAGAACTCATTATAAACTGGTGATTGAATTATTATTTTGTCTCCAGGTTCTGTAAATTCTTTCATCATCATTACCATTCCTGGAATAACCCCATGGCTATGACTCATATGTTCACTTTTCACATTCCAATTATGCTTTTTCTCATACCATTCACATATTGATTCAAAATATGAATCCGGTCTTGATACATATCCGAATATGCCTTGTTCTAATCTTTCTCTCATTGCTGAAATTATAGGTTCAGCTGTTTTAAAATCCATATCTGCTATCCACATAGGTATTAGATCATCTCTTCCAAATTTAGCTCCCATTTCATCGTATTTAGCTGAAAAATTTGATTTTCTACTAATAATTTCGTCAAAATTATATTGCATTCTTTCTCCCCCTATAATGTCTTGATAATTAATTTGTATTTGCAAATACGTGAATAGTATCAGCAATTATTATGCCAATATTAATATTACGATTTCTGACGTGACATCAAGCAGATATTCATCTTGATACTATAAATTTGTAAAATTAATGGGTTAAATAGATTTAATGTTAATCTATTTAACCCATTTTTATAGTGTTTATAAAACTAAGACCTAATTCGGTAATTTTACTGCCACCCCTGCCCCTAGTTATTGTTATCATTTTATGTTTTTCTAAATTTGAAAATATGGTTCTAATTTCAAGTTCAGTCAAAAATATATTTTTTTCTTCAATTATCCTAGCCAGAGCCCTTCGACCAATTCCAATACGTTTTCTGTAGCACACTTCAAACTGTTCCATTATTATTATATAATCCCTAAGTTTTTCACCCATAGTATTAACAAAGTCTTTATATTCTCCAATATCTTCAATCGCACTGTTTTCATAATTAGTTATATTATCAATTTTGTTTATGGAGTTAGATAGATTAAGCGGCAAATCTTCTATTATAATTTTATCCTCAGATATACAGGTTAAGTATTCTATATAGTTCCTAAGCTCTCTTATATTGCCTTCCCAAGAATAATTCAAAAATATTTTCTTGATTTCGTCAGATAGTTCAAATTTACTCTTCAAATCTCGTTTTATCTTTTCTAAGATGATTAGGACATCTTCTCTTCTATCTCTTAAAGGAGGGATATTTAATGGAAGAACATTCAGCCTAAAATAAAGATCTTTTCTAAATTTGCCTTTATGAACTAATTCGTTTATATTTTCATTTGTTGTAGCAATAATTCGAACATCTACATTAATGACCCTGTCTCCACCTATACGAACAACTTCCTTCTCTTGCAAAATTCTCAATAATTTTGATTGCAGATTAATGCTCATTGCCTCTATCTCATCTAAAAATAAGGTACCCATATGTGCAAATTCAAATAATCCCGGTCTGCCTCCCTTTTTCGCACCAGTAAAAGCCCCCTCTTCATATCCAAAAAGCTCACTTTCAAGCAAATTTTCAGGGATAGCTGCACAATTTACTGCCACAAATGGGAATTCTTTTCTTAAAGAACTATTATGGAGGGCTTGCGCAAAAAGCTCCTTACCCGTTCCGCTCTCTCCTGTAATTAATACGGGTGAATTTGTTTTGGCCATCTTTTCTGCTATTATTTTTGTTTTAACTATTATGGGACTCTCACCGATAATATCTTCAAAGCAATATTTGGCTCTGTAACCCCTATTTAAAAGCTGCAATCTTAATTTTTGTTGTTGATATTCTGTATCTTTAAATTTCTTTACAATAGCAAATGCACCAATTGCTTTATTTCTGCTAATAACTGGTTCAATGCTTAAATCAATGTGTACATCATTTATTTTTATTAATCTGTATTTAATTGGCTGGAGGGAGGTTATTACCTCTTCAAATGGAATATCAGTAAGAATTTCTTTTGCAATCCTGCCTATAACCTCATCCTTATGCTTACCAATAATTTTCTCCGCACTATTATTAATTGCAAAAATTATTCCACTGGCATTGACTCCAATTATTCCCTCATCAAGTATCCTTAATAAAATATCAAACTGACTTTCAAGTTTATTTGTCTTGTCTGCTAGCTTTTCCAAGCTATAGCCGTTTGTTGCAATTGCTTCAGAATACTTAATAAATTTTTCCTCTTTAAGTAGATGTTCCAGGTTAAGCTTTAGAGCTATTTCTATCATTGTGCTAATATCAAAAATTCTATCCCCAATATCCATTATTTCACTAACATTTGGTGGTACAAATTTCGACTCTCCTGGGGTAAGTGCTAATTCAAGGTCTGGGATTTCATTAATTCCTGGGTAAACAGGGACAAATTCTATATCATTTACACCTAATTGGCTAATTAAAGAAATAGTATCTATGCACATATCTACACTGGAATTAACAAGCATGCACTTCGTCCCTCCAGGAATTGACTTAATTTGACTAAGTGCCGATTTTGAAAAAGTTAAATCAGGTATTACCATCTCGCTTCCAACCGAAATGTTATTTTTGATTGTTTCATAAATTGAATAAGTTGAAACCACAAAAATATCAGCACTTATTATTTTATTCGTGGTATGTTCTTCGATTGAGAATAGCTTGGTTTCAATGGTATCTCCAAATAATTCTTTTAACTGTCTAGAATAAGCTCTTCCTCCTGAAGCCATAAATGTTACAATTGCAACTATTTTAGCCATAATTCCATCTCCTAAAATATAATAATTCTATTCAGCTCTCAATTTGTTTTAAATTTATCATATTTAGATTCTATCACACGGTTAAATTTTTGTTAAATTATTTTGAAAATCACTTGTATATTGTTATGAAAAAAAAATAGTACTCAACCTGCCAAATTGGAGGTTGAGTACTGTTTTATACTCTATGTTTTCCTGTAAAAGTTTCTACGTCAATTTTAATCACTTTAGTTTTATGCATATCTGAATTTTTATATGCTTCCCCTTCTTTTACAAAATCCGGGCTATATTTTTTTACTATTTCCATAAGCATATTTCCTTTTTCACTCTCATCAACTACAGATGCTTTTCCAAATGCCATTACGCTTTCATAATTTGTACTGAAATCCTTTTGCAAAACCTCTGTTTTCCCAACTACAGTAAAACATACTTTTGAGTTATTACAAATATTATCTAGCTTTGTTCCTTCTTTAGCACAGTGGAAATATAAATTACCGTCATAAAAAACATAGCTTAAAGGGGTACCAAAAGGTTGTCCTTCTGAATCCACAGTAGATAATATTCCATATTCACCATTCTTTAAAAGTTCAACTGCATCCTCACTTGTCATTAACCTGTCAAATCGTCTCATTTTTTTCATGATATATACCCTCCCATACATTAATACTATATATTTAAATTATAATCTCAATTTGGTATCATTAAAAGTATCAGATTCCATATTTTTAATAGAATCAGTTACTGGAGGTATGAAATGTTTGAAGTTATGCCTATTTTAGATAGCAGCAAAAACAGTCCATTATATGTTCAGCTTTATGAATATATAAAACAAGAAATAAAAAATGGAACAATAAAACCAGAAACAAAATTACCATCAAAAAGAAAGTTAGCAAACTATTTAGGGATAAGCCAAAATACTATTCAAACTGCCTACGAACAATTATGCTCGGAAGGATATGCAGAAAGCAAACCACGTAAGGGTTTATTTGTAATAAGTATAGAAGATGAATTACCACATGGTTCAAGACCTGAAATTAAGCAATCTAAAAATAAAAGTTCAAAAAAAGAGTTAGAATATATAATTGATTTTAACTCTGGGGAAGTTGATTTGGATTGTTTTCCATACTCTGTATGGAGGAAGCTGACGATCCAATCATTATTTTCAGACCAGAACAATCTTTTATCAATAGGCGATCCACAAGGGGAGAAATACTTACGAAATGAAATATCAAAATACCTTCTTCAATCAAGGGGTGTTCAATGTTCAGAAGAACAGATTATAATTGGGTCTGGCACACAATTTCTTCTTATATTGCTATGTATGCTGCTAGGTAAAGAATATAGTTATGCCATTGAAAATCCTGGATTCCATAGAGCAAGATACACTTTTATAGACCAAGGTGTTGATGTTCATCCTATTTCAATAGACGAAAGCGGTATTTGCATAGAAGAATTAAAGCGAAGTTGTGCTAATGTTGTCTACGTTACACCTTCTCACCAATTCCCTAATGGAATGGTTATGCCAATTTCACGGAGGATGGAGCTATTAAAATGGTGTGAAGAAAGAAAGGGCTATATAATTGAAGATGACTATGATAGTGAATTCAGGTATACAGGGAAACCAATCCCTTCATTGCAAGGATTAGATAACAATGGAAATGTAATTTATATGGGTACATTCTCAAAATCTTTAATTCCATCTATTAGAATAAGTTATTTGGTTTTACCTTTAACTTTAATGAATAAATATCAGAAAGATTTTAATATATATAAACAGACCGTATCTAGGTTTCATCAGAACACTCTCTTCAGATTTATGAATGAAGGTCATTGGTCAAAACACCTTAATAGAGTAAGGACATTATACCGAAAAAAACACAAGACATTACTAATTTCAATTGACAAATATATGGGCGGAAGAGTTGATATTATAGGTGAAAGATCAGGATTACATATTCTATTGAAAGTAAATAATAAAATGTCGGAAGAGGAACTAATTGAATCTGCTTATAAGATGAAAGTAAAAGTTTACCCAACCTCAGTTTATTATGATAGATATGAAGTTAACAGATTCCCAACGATTTTGCTAGGTTTTGGAGGTATAAGAGAGACTCAGATTGAAGAAGGTATTAATTTATTAAGCCAGGCTTGGTTTAAGTGAAATAAAAAAACAAAAGCATGAAGTTATACAGGAAACTCTGCAATTTCTTCATGCTTTTGGGAACGAGTTTATTTATTTTGTTCTACTGCCACAGCAACTGCCACAGTGGCCCCTACCATAGGATTATTTCCCATACCAATTAATCCCATCATTTCAACATGAGCAGGTACTGAAGAAGAGCCTGCAAACTGAGCATCAGAGTGCATTCTTCCCATAGTATCTGTCATTCCATAAGAAGCAGGACCTGAACCCATGTTATCAGGATGAAGCGTTCTTCCTGTTCCGCCGCCGGAAGCAACTGAGAAATATTTTCTACCTAAATCATAGCATTCCTTTTTATAAGTTCCTGCCACAGGGTGTTGGAATCTTGTTGGATTTGTTGAGTTTCCTGTAATGGAAACATCTACTCCTTCAAGATGCATAATAGCTACACCTTCTCTAACATCATCTGCTCCATAGCATCTTACCTTTGATCTTTCTCCCTTTGAAAAAGCTATTTCTTTTATAATATCCAATTTCCCTGTATAGTAATCAAAGGAAGTTTGAACATATGTAAAGCCGTTGATTCTTGAAATGATATATGCAGCATCTTTCCCTAATCCGTTTAATATTACCTTTAGAGGCTCTTTTCTAACTTTATTTGCTGATTTTGCAAGACCTATTGCTCCTTCTGCTGCTGCAAAGGATTCATGTCCTGCAAGAAAAGCAAAACATTTTGTTTCATCCCTTAATAGCATTGCAGCAAGATTACCATGTCCTATTCCAACCTTTCTGTCATCTGCCACAGAACCTGGAATACAGAATGCCTGCAGCCCTTCTCCTATTGCCTCTGCTGCGTCTGCCGCCTTAGTACATCCTTTTTTAATTGCTATAGCTGCACCTAAAGTGTAGGCCCAGCATGCATTTTCAAAGCAAATAGGCTGTATTCCCTTAACTATATCATAAACATTTATTTCCTTTGCATCGCAGCATGCTTTCGCATCCTCTATTGAGCTCATTCCATATTTATTTAAAACCGGTATGATTTGATCTATTCTTCTTTCATAACTTTCGAATAATGCCATTTTTCTCACCTTCCTTTATCTATTCATGTCTTGGGTCAATAACTTTGGCAGCTTCATCAAATCTTCCATAAGTCCCTGAAGCTTTAGCCATGGCCTCATTAGCATCCATTCCCTTTTTAACCATGTCCATCATTTTTCCTAGATGAACAAATTTATATCCTATAACCTCGTTGTTTTCATCTAAAGCAACTTCTGTTACGTAACCTTCTGCCATTTCAAGATATCTTGTACCCTTAGCCTTTGTACCATACATTGTACCAACCTGGCTTCTTAGACCTTTTCCTAAGTCCTCTAGTCCTGCTCCTATAGGTATTCCACCTTCTGAAAAAGCAGTTTGAGTTCTTCCATAAACTATCTGAAGAAATAACTCTCTCATAGCAGTATTTATGGCATCGCAAACCAAATCTGTATTTAAGGCTTCTAGTATTGTTTTGCCAGGCAGTATTTCAGAAGCCATTGCTGCAGAATGTGTCATTCCTGAACATCCTAATGTTTCTACCAGAGCTTCCTCTATTATTCCCTCCTTAACATTTAAGGTAAGTTTACATCCTCCCTGTTGAGGTGCACACCAGCCTACACCATGAGTAAGTCCTGATATATCCTTAACTTCCTTAGCTCTAACCCATTTTCCTTCCTCTGGTATTGGCGCAGCTCCATGATTAGGGCCTTTAGCAATACACATCATTTTGTCAACTTCTGTTGAATAAATCATATCTTATCTCCTTCTACCTCAAACTCTTAAATTGTTTATATTTTTATTTTTGATAATTCTTCTTTTAAAATTCCCATTAATTTATCTGAATTTTCACAGCCTTTAATTTTATTTATGAATTCGTTGTTGTTTGCTATACGATATAAGTTTTTTAATACAGACCCATTCTGATATCCTAGAGCTAACATAAAAATAATATCAGCATAGTAATCCTCTGACCATTTTACAGGTTTCTTCAAGGTAGCTATTGCTATAGCAGGCTTATTTACATGTTTAGGATAAGTATGCGGAATTGCAATACCATTAATAAAGCTAGTTGGAATTAAAGACTCTCTTCTATTTAAACTTGGGAGATATCCTTCTTTTACAAAACCACACTTAAATAGTAATTTCCCTAAGGAATGGATTGCTTCTTCTTTAGCAGTATAATCAGCTTTAGTTACAATTAGCTCATTAAAAATAACGTCTGTAAATTCGCTTTGAACAGCTTCAACCACTTCGGTTTTAGAAATAATATTTTTCAACTCTATTAAGCCATTTTCCTGCATAATTGTTTCAATGGGTAAAAACTTTATCCCGTCTATTCTTGGATCTATTGTCCCCACAATGGCTATAACCTCTTTTTCAGCCTGTATTTTTTTAATGTATTCATTGGAATTCTCGCCAATAATCCCTACCGGAATAATATCTATACCTTTTAGCGATAATTCTGGCACTAAATCTTCAACAATTTTCTTTATAGAAATAGCAGCTCCATGTCCTGTGATGCATAATGTTACAATTACTTTGTTTTTATTAATGTTAATTTCTCTTGGTAATCTTGTCATATGTTTACTTTTACTCTCAATCAAAGCATATAATTCCTCCAGTGAAACACCGCCATTTTTTGCTTTAATAGCAGTTTCTAATGCCATTACCAAATCTACCCTGCCCACAGTTTTGGTTGGTATTCCAGTTTCCTTTGTAATAAGCTCACCAAAAGTTAATAGAGAGCCCATATCAACTAAAAGCATTATTCCTCGTTCGTTTATTTTTTTAGCTAATTCCACTGTTCTTTTTAATGTAACTTCAGGATTTTCATCTAGCGGCATGCAGACAGCTTCTACAAAATCATAGTTCAAAATCTTGTTTACAAACTTTGAGATTTCAAGAGCAACACTGCCATGAGTTATTATTATTATTTTAACTTTGGATTTTGAATTAGAAAAATACTCCATGTTTGCCTTAAGGTACATGGTAATGAATCCTATCTCATCCTCAGGAAACTTAATATTTAATCTCTCTTCAGCTGATTTAATCATATCGCTGGCAGCAGAGTATTCTAGGATATGTGTTTTTCTTATCCTTTCCAATTCAGGGTTTATTATAACTTTGTTTTCTTTTATTCTCCTTATACTTTCATATAAGTGCAAAGATAAACAATAAGTCAAACTCTTATTCAAGGGACCTAATATATTTTCTGCCATACTAACCATCAATTCTACTGTTTCTGTTATGCTCTCGCCCACTAACTTAACAATATTTTTTCTCTCGTAATTTTGATTTAAGTTAGCATTTATATGCTTTATAGCCCTTTCAAATTTAATGTCCAGTTCTTTGCCCACAATATTATAAACTAACTTCTCCGTAATTCCCTGCTGCTTTAATACTTCAAACCTTTCATCAATAAATTTATAAATATTATCAGGTAAAACAAAAGGCTCAACTTCATCTAGAATATTAATATCTGCTTCATCGGGAGTGATAATCACTCCTTTATCCAAATATTTGCTAATATCATCATTAGAATATTTATTCCTAAGTAAACTTTTTTGCACATATACATTGAAATCAGAAATATCAATAGTTACATATTTGCTTCCTTCATTTAAATACTTCAAATATGCTCTAGCACAGGAAACCTGAATGTCACTTTTAAGCTGTCCTATATTACCAATACAATCATAAAGTAATAGGGCACACATAGCTTCAGATTTCATATGTATTTTAGTACCAATTCTTACTGCTTCATTCTTAAGGAAATTTAAGATTATTTTATACCTTTCATCTATTGGTCGATTAGATAGCGGAGGCAATTCTATAATCATTGGTATTCTTCTTCTAAAAGTAGCAAGCAAATGAGAATCTACATCTTCAGTTGTTGCTCCGACAATCATAACATTCACTTTTTCTTCATTTTCAGACTGTCCTAATCTCCTGTATACGCCATTATCCATTACAGAAAAAAGTATCTCTTGTCCTTCTAATGGCAGCCTATGAATCTCATCTAAAAATAATATCCCATTGTTCGCTTTTTCAATTAATCCTGTTTTAAAGGTATCTGCTCCAGTAAAAGCACCTTTTACATACCCAAAAAGCTGAGACAACAATAATTGTGGGTTATTAGCATAATCAGCACAATTAAGTTTAATTAAACTTGAGTTTTGTGTGATCTTCCCGGCTTCTTTTGCAATTTGAAACATAATCTCGGCTAAATAGGATTTCCCTGTGCCAGTTTGACCTAATATCAGGGTGTGTAGTCCATTAGGAGGATATTTTACTGCAGCTATAGCTTGATTAATCTGATATTCTATACTCCCGTTATAGCCTACAACGCTTTCAGTTAAGCTGTTATATTTTTTTATGGGTTTAACTAAATTAGCAGGTTCCTCTATATCTATATCTTTATTTTCACTGCTACTTTTTCTATTTACCTTTTTTAGCAATTCATCTCTTAATTTTGCAACTAAAAATCTGGATACATTATACCCTTGCTCTTCTACTTTTCTTGTTAATTCAACATTTGATATTTCATTATCCATATTCAGTATATCTATAATTGTTTCACTCAAACAAGGGAGTCTTCTTGCACTGTAATCTTGAATGTCCAACTTTTTTCTGAGTTTTAATACGTCATAACGACTAATTGATAATTTTTCAGCAATCTCATTGTCAGATAAAGGATTTTTCTTATCTTCATTGTTTATTAATTCTACTAATTTTTTTTCCATTAAAAGAGACCCCTCTTTATCTTTCGAAATAATTTTTTATGATTAATCATTTTATAGATAATAAACTTTGCACTTTAATTAATAGAATAATTTTATCATCTTTCTAATATAGAGTATATAATTGCTTTGTTAAATAAAATTCTAAATTCTCCCACCTGAAACTCTTATGGTTTCTCCTACAATATAACTTGACATTGGAGAAACTAAAAACAGAACCACATTTGCTATTTCTTCAGTATCCCCAATTCTTCCCAATGGTATATTTTTTAATCTTTGCTTTTTAACTTCATTATCACTTATCACAGCTTCCAGCATTTCTGTTTTCATATCTCCAGGTGCTACAGCATTGACATAAATTCCATACTTAGCTAATTGTTTACCAGCGGACTTAGTTAAATTAATTACACCGGCTTTGGATATCCCATAGTGAGGGCCTACACTTCCACCGGTAATACCTGCTGTAGAAGAGATGTTTACTATCCAACCTGAATTTTGATTTTTCATATATTTAGCTGCTTCCTGCATACAAATAAAAGTACCCTTTAAATTTATATTAATTAAAGTATCCCACTCATCTAGAGAGGTATCAAAAAACGTACTGCTGGAACAAATTGCAGCATTGTTAATAAGAATATCAATATGGCCCCATTTCCTATAGGTTTCCTCAAATAGCTTTTCCACCTGTGCCTTAACACTAACATCCGCCCTTATTTCAAGAGTTTCAACCCCATGTTTATTGATTTCTTGGCTAATTTCATGTAACCTATCTCCAGTGCTTCTTACAGAATTTAACGTTATTCCTTTACATCCTGCTTTTGCTAACTTTAACGCGATATCTTTACCTAACCCTCTAGCAGATCCGGTTATAATTGCAACCTTGCCTTCTAATGATAATAATTTGTCCAAATCAACCAACTCCAACAATTAATTATTTTCACAAATTTTCTTCACTTGATTATTTACAATTTCTATAACTTCTTGTTTATTCTCTGCCCTTAATAAATTTTCTCTGAAATCCTTATGAGAAAGACACCTGGCAAGGGTGGTCAATATTTTCATATGTTCGTTGCTTGCATTTTTATTAGGAACTAAAATTAAAAACTCAAGAAAAACTTTATCTTCGTCATTTTCATTCCAAGTAATGCCTTTATCTGAGCGCCCAAAAACTACAAATGGCTCATTTACTTCATTTGATTTAGCATGGGGTATTGCTATCTTCTCCATGATTTTTGTGGTAAAAGCTGATTCTCTTTCCATAACATCTTTGAAAAGAATTTCTTTAGAATTCACCATCCCCTCTTCTACCCCAATTTCAATTAGTTCTCTAATGGAATCTTCCTTATTAGTTGATTCCAATCCTAGTTTAATAAAATTTGATTTTAAAACTTCTACCATATCCATAATACAATATCACTCCAATATTCTATTTATTATTTAATTTAATCCAAACTTGTTAGAGTAGAATCAAATAAATTATCCTCACAAGTATTAAATTTAAAGTGTTTACATTTTGAACAGCTCTTACTGTTCAATGAACCCATGAATGATTCGAATATCTCTTTATTCAGTTCATACTCTAAACATTTATCCGCAACGTGCATCATTTGTTCTTTATTCTCCACCTTAAATCCCCCTTATTTTTATTTATAACCTTTATCTATAAATTCAATAACTTCATCTACAGAGTCCAATTCTAAAACTTTTTCTGAAATTATTTTCATTTCTTCAAAGGATGAATTTAATAAAACCTTTCTTACTTTTAATATTGAAATTGAACTCATGCTAAACTCATCCAAACCCATACCTAATAATAATAATGCAGCTTTTTCATTTCCTGCCATCTCTCCGCACATTCCGGTCCACTTTCCTTCACTATGAGAGGCATCAATTACTTTTTTAATCAAGCGAAGCACTGCAGGATGAAAAGGCTGATATAAGTTTGATATTTTTTCATTTCCTCTATCCACAGCCAAAGTATATTGAGTTAAGTCATTTGTACCTATACTAAAGAAGTCAACTTCTTTAATAAGCTTATCAGACATTAATGCTGCAGCAGGTGTTTCTATCATTATGCCGACTTTAACTTTTTCATCAAAAGAAATATTTTCTTGAAGCAATTCTCCTTTAGCCTCTTCCAGTATCTTATTTGCCTTCCTTATTTCCTCAATCCCTGTTATCATAGGATACATTATTAGCAAGTTCCCATAATGGCTTGCTTTAAGAATTGCTCTTAACTGAACTTTTAATACTTCAGGCATGTCCAAGCACATCCTTATAGCTCTCCAGCCTAAAAATGGATTCTGTTCCTTTTCAAAATTAATATAAGATAGTTCTTTATCTCCGCCTATATCTAATGTTCTTATTATTACCGGCTTATTTCCCATCTTTAAGGCTACTTCTTTATATGCTTCAAACTGCTCATCCTCTGTGGGAAAACACTTCCTATCCATATATAAAAATTCTGTTCTATATAAACCTACCCCTTCAGCATCATTTCTTATTGCACCTTCAATATCTTTTGGTGATCCAATATTTGCACAAAGTTCTAACTTTCTAAAATCCTTTGTCACAGTTGGAATGTTTTTTAATTCTTCTAATTCTTTTGTATGTAATAGATAATCTTCTCTCTTTTTGCTATAAAACTTAATTTCATTTTCTTTTGGATTAATAATTACCTCACCAGATATGCCATCTACAATAATTAAGTCTCCATTTGAAATTTTGCAGGTAGCTATTCTTGACCCAACCACTGCAGGTATCTCAAGAGTTCTTGCAATTATTGCAGTGTGTGAGGTTCTTCCTCCTATATCAGTAACAACTCCAAGTATTTTATCCAAATCCATTTGCATAGTATCAGAGGGAGTTAAATCCTCACAAACTACTATTACATCCCTTTCCAAATCATTCAGACACAAGTTATTTATACCAGCTAAATTACTTATTAATCTTGATACTACATCTTTGATATCTACGGCTCTTTCTCTCATATAGTCGTCTTTAAGGTTTTCCAGTATAATACATATGTCATTCATAGCTTTTTCACAGGCAGCTTCTGCTGAAAGCATATTCTGCATAATGTTATTGGTTATTTTTTTATAAAGAGTAGCATCCTCCAAAACCATTATATGAGCTTTAAAAACTTGGGCCTCCTTCTCACTCATTGTTTGCTCAGCCTTGTCTTTTATCATCTCAAGCTGAGCTTTAGTTTCATCTTTAGCCTTTTCAAATCTCTTAATCTCATCTTCCACTTCACACACATTAATTTTAATATTTTCAATTTTTAATTCTTGCTTCGAATATATTAATGCCTCCCCTATGCTGATTCCTGGAGAAGCTGCAATTCCTTTCAACATATTTACCCTCCTATTCTTCAATGTTATCAAGAAAATTAACTATATTGTCCATAGCTTCAGCTTCATCTTCTCCTTGAACACTGATTACAATTTCAGTACCTTTTACCGCTCCAATACAGAGTATTTCTATTATGCTTTTTGCATCATATTCGCATCCGTCTTTTATTATTCTTATATCGCTTTTATACTTATTAACAAATTGAACTAATTCAGAAGCCGGGCGGGCGTGTAATCCTGTTTCGTTTTTAACTATATAATTTTTTTCAACCATTTTATCCTAATTCCTTTCACATTAAATTACTATATTTAACTAACATTAATAAATTTTTTTATTGCTTCATATACTCCATCATCATTATTGCTTAAGGTAACATAATCCGCTCTTTCTTTAACAAAATCTTCTGCATTTCCCATAGCAACAGATACATTTGCATATTCAAGCATTCCTACATCATTCCTGCTGTCGCCAATTGCCATGATGTTTTTAGGAGATATTTTTAAACTTTCTGCAATATATTTCAATACTATTCCCTTAGAAATATCTTTATTTGCAATATCAATATACCAGTTTCCAGATTTCAAAATATTTAATTCTGTACTAAACTTTTTTAACAAATCTTCATTTGCTTCAGATATAAACCTTGAGTTTTTGTCTGTAACAAGAATCTTAGTAATTGGCTTTGTAGGCAATTCTTCCAACTTTTTTCTTACAATTGGAATTGTATTATTACAATTCACATGAATTCCATAAGTAAAGTAATCTACTTTATTCATATATATTTCTTCACAATCATTAAAAATTATGCTGCAGGTATATTCCTTCTCATTACAGTAATCAACAAATTCTTTAACCTTTTTTATAGAGATGGGTTTAGAATAAGTAAGCTGACCTGAAAAACTCTTAACAATTGCACCATTATGTAAGATCATAGGATGATCTATCCCTAATTCTTTTTGAATTTCACTTGTAACCTTATATGGACGTCCAGTGGCAAGTATGACATATATACCTAAGTCTGCAACCCTTTTTATAACTTCCTTTGTTTTAACTGATATTTTGTTATCATCTTTTAATAACGTTCCATCCAAATCAACAGCTATTAATTTTATCATAATAACTCCTCATACATTTTTTTAAAATAAGGGGCTGTCGCACTAGCATAAAAAA
>Ga0183096_1001448_pt1 | contig 20278 bp, 18 predicted proteins | sample Biomet5_FD_127791 | JGI IMG/M metagenome (GOLD analysis project Ga0183096, IMG submission 127791) | Microbial communities from bioreactor (seeded with sewage sludge) at LBNL, California, USA - Biofuel metagenome 5 (version 2) (version 3) | ecosystem: Engineered > Bioreactor > Anaerobic >... | reverse complement strand
AGGACGCCGCCGCAGTGGAAGGGGCCAACACCCTGCAGGTGCTCTGGCACGTGTACGTGCCGCTGGCCAAGCCCACCTACGCGGCCTATGCGCTGGTTTCCATCAGCACCCACTGGAACAACTTTCTCTGGCCGCTCATTGTCACCAATTCCGTCAACTCGCGTCCGCTCACAGTGGGCCTGCAGATATTTTCGGCCACCGAGCAGGGTGTGGACTGGACAATCATCACCGCGGCCCCGCTCATGACGTCTGGCCCGCTGCTGGTGGCATTTTTGCTGTTTCAGCGGCAGTTTGTGCAGTCGTTCATGCGGGCGGGCATCAAATAGACCACGGCGGGCCGCAGCGTGCCAGCGCCTGCAAAGCGCCACGGCCCCTTTGAACCATGCAAAAAGCCCCAGCGGTCGCCATTACGACAGCCGTTGGGGCTTTGCTGTACGTGCGACAATCAGGAGAGCTTTTCTATACGCAGGGGGATGCCCTGGCGCACAGCGCTGCCCGAGTCGCTTTCCGTCAAGGCGGACAAGCCCTTGCGGCTGGGGTCGTCCGGCACAAGATCATTGAGGTTGACGCCTGCGGCGGCCCCCTTGAGCGCTGGAATGCGCACGCCGTCTACCATGATGTCCCCCGCGCCCAGAGCCTTGTGCCCAAAGCCGTGCTCAACGCCCACAACGCCGCGCATGATGCCGTCCGTAAGGGTGGCCTGCGCGGTCTCCGCTCCGCCGGGGGTAACCAGACGCACCATGTCGCCCTGGGCGATACCTGCAGCCAGCGCGTCGTCCTTGTGCACCAGCACCATGTTTACCGGCTTGATGGACCGCAGACGCGGCGAGATTATGGCGTACGAGTTGATGAGGTTTGACTTGAACGAAACCATCAGCAAGGGGTACTCGCTGCTCGTCCAGCGCGCCCGCAGGGGGGTTCCGTCCACAAATTCGGCGTCGCGCAGCCGGGGAACGCCGCTGTAGCGCTTGCCGGTCTGCGAATGCACCGCTGTTGCCGCTTCTTCGTTATAAATGCACATGGCCCGCGTCCAGCGTTTTTTGGTCGCGTCGCCGTCGTAACTATCGCTGGCGGGTTCATAGCGGCCGCCTCGGCTGTAAAGGCAGGCCACCGGGCCTCGCTCTTCCGGCGCAAGCACGCTCTCGATGTCGGGCATAATGCGCCCTATGCCTGACAGTCTGACATCTTCCTCTGACGGAGAAGGCAGCGTTTTGCCCTTAAAAAAGGCCATATTGGCGGCAAGACGCAGATAATAGTCCTGCGGGGTGTTCAGCGGATGCAGCTCGCCCGCCGCATCGGGGATGGCCTTGGGGCCAAAACCCGGCAGATTCATGCGCTTGGCCGCTTCAATCAAAAACAGTTCCATGCACACGGGCTGGCCCGAGGCCGACTTTTGCTGGCGAGGCTCAATGGCAGGCCAGCGGGCAGTGGACATGCGCGTGAGCACGCCGCTCCATGCTTCGGCAAAGCCCCCCCAAACCTCGTACAGGCAGGGGTCTGGCACGAGGTAGTCCGCGTAGGCGTTGGTCTCGTTATGAAAGGCGTCAATGCCCACAATGAGCGGCAGATCTTTGGGATCCCTGAGCTTTGCGTCCAGCGCCCGCTTTAGTCCGCCGTGACCGTAAATGACGTTGCCCGTCCAGTTAATCCAGCACTTGAAGGTAAAGGGATAGCCGTTGGCATGCCCCAGCAGGTGCTCGGCGGGCAGGTTGGGCGCGGTGAGCGGAAACCACGGCATATCAGCGGGATACGGATTTTGCCCGGCCTCAATCTTTTGCCTGTAGGCCGTGGATTTTTCGTAGGCGGCCTTGCAGCGGTTGGCCGGAAACCCCTTGGGCTCCTGCTTGCCGGGGAAGTCGGCCAGATTGTACCGGGGGCCGGAAAACGCCGGGTTATGAAAATTGCCGGGCGCTACGCACAACCCGCCCTTGGCGTTGAGGTTGCCAACAAGCGTGTTGAGAGTCAGCACGGCAAAAGTGGCGTTCATGCCTGTGGCGGTCATCATGCCGCCGTGGGCGTCGGCAACGGCCTTTTTGCCGTGGGCGGTAAACTCGCGCGCCAGTTCAATGATCGTTTCGCGGGCGACTCCGCACAGGGCGGAATATTCTTCGATACTGTGCGACTGAGCTTCTTCGCGCAGCAGTTGCAAGGCGGTGGCAGCCGTTGTTGTGGTACCGTCCGGCAAGGTGATGTCGCCCCTGAAAAACAGCTGCGCCTCAGCGCACTGATCGGCTGGCAGCACCCTGCCGTCCGGCGCAATCACAAGCGCTACGCCCGGCAGAGGTTTGCCGTCCGGCCCCTTGCTGTCCGCCTGGGGTGGCATGCGCAGTATTTTGCCCTGAGCTGCCCCGGTCAGACAGACAAGGTGAGTTGCGTTGCAAAAAGCCGCCTCACCGGCGTCTGTGGCGGCCTTGAGCGTGGGGCGGCTGAGAAAATGCGCGTCATAGCGCTCGTTATCGAGTATCCAGCGTATCATGCCCAGGGCCAGCGCAACGTCCATGTCTGGGCGCACGGGTATCCAGCGTGCCTTGTCGCGCACGGCGTCAGTGGTGGACAGACGCATTACGGGGTCAACCACGGCATAATGCAGCTTGCCGTTGGTGCGGGCCTCGGCCACCATGCGGGCGGAATGCTTGAAAGGGTTGCCCGCCTGCGCCGGGGCCGTGCCCCAAAACAGCGCAAATTCACAATTTTCAAAATCGGGCTTGCCGTGGGCGTTGGTCGCCATATCGTTCAGCACCAGGCCAGAACCCATGCGGAATGACAGGCCGCAATACGCGCCGTGCTTGCCAAAATTGCGCGTGCCATATGCCTGCACCCCAAATCGCTGAAAGAAAAACCGCTCGCGGCCGTCATCCAGCGCATAGGTGAGCAGCAACCTGTTGGCATGCGGCCCAAACTCCGGGTGTTTGGAGTTGGCGGGGCCGGGGGTTTCGCGGATGGCCTGCAGCCCGTCCACCTGCCCCTCGCCAAACAGATTGCCGCCGTCAACCACTTCTGCAACCAGCTGCTCGAACGAAATGGTCTTCCACTTGCCCTCCCCGCGCTTGCCCGCCCGCTTGAGGCAATGGGTGATGCGAAAAGGACTGGCCGAGGCGTCGATCATGGCCGCGCCGCGCCCGCAAACCGTTGAACGGCGTTCGTGCCCGGTGGCTTCCGTCTGGTCGCCCCTGGCGGAAAGTCCGCTGAGCGCCTTGCTCACAGGCGTGCTCATGGGCACGGCGTGCGAGGCCGAAAGCGGATTGTACGGGTTGCCGGCAACGCGCACCACCTTGTCCTGCGCGGCATCAATGTGCAGACGCACGCCGCACATGGTGCAGCAGCCCCAGCAATGGTTAAATGCAACGCGGCTGCCCTCGCCCAGCTCTACCGAGCCGTCTTCCGCCACGGTAAATTCGGGTTTGAGGGCATTTTTGTTGATGGGGTCGCGTACGGGGTCGCCCGCAGTGCCCTGCGTGATGCCGTTGATAAGCTTTTTGCCAAGGCCTGCGGTGGCCGCTGCAACCGCGCCCGCGCCAATGATTGCTGCGCCTGCGCCCAAGAGCTTGCGTTTATTGTTATCCATGTGTGTATCCGTTCATTTTGTGAAGGCTCGGGATGGAGAAGGCAGCACCAGGGGCAACAGCACCGCCAGCAGCACCAGCAGCCCCAGCGTGCCGCCAAATGCGGAAAGCGCGTCGAGGGTCAGCAGGTCTGCAAATGCGTCGCGTGCGGGATAAAGGCTGGCATTGCGGCCAAATATTTCACCCATATGGATGATTTTCCACAGCAGCAAAAAGGCTGAAAACAGGGCAACCATGCCCCGCGCGGCCAGCCGGGGCACGCTGCCGCTGCCAAGCAGAAGGGCGCACAATGCCAGCAGGATCATGATGACCTCCGGCCCATGCCACCACATGTCCACAAACTGGGCGTAGCCCTGCAGAACCCCCACAAACAGCGACATCACCGCACACAGCAGTGTGCAGCCAAGACACGCAGCGCCAAGCTCAAGCAAGGGCACGGCGTGCTCACCACCACGGGCAAAGCTTTCAAAGCTCAGGCGCAGAACAGCCAGCAGGGTAAGACCACAGGCGGCGACAAACCCCGCCGCCAGTAAAAACAGTTGCGACCAGTATTCCGTCCAGAGCACCCGCCCTACGCAGGCCCGCACCTCGCCGGTGGCATAGGCCAGAGCCAGTATGCCCAGACACACGGCGGCAGCGCCCACCAGTTTGCCCGGCCCTCGCCTGGTGCAGCTTTGCCGTAGCAGAACAAGCAGGCTCAAAAAGCACAGCGGCAAGATGTAAGCCCCCCAGGCTGTCCATGAGCTGAACGAGGGATGAACGGCAAATTCCCAGACACGCAGGGGTTGCTCCAGCGGCACAAACACGCCCATCAGCCCGCTGGTCACGGAGCACAGGCTTGTCAGGGCAAGCACATGCACAAGCGCCGGGTTAGCGCGTCGCAGTGCGGCCATGCCCGCAGCCACGGCGCTGACGCCTGCGGCGAGTATCATGGTAAGCGCCAAAGGTTCCCACGCGCCCCATTCCGGCGCTTGAACAAAGGGGACAAGATCAACTAGTTCGCGCATGTCATGACCTCGCCAGGGGGGTAATGGGCAACGGTTGGGGGATGGAATCCCCCCGGGTCAAGCACCTGCTGAGCCCAATATAGAACACATGAGGATCGGTTGACTTTTCTGGATAAAGCACGGCTACCTTGCCGTCATAGGCTGCAAGCATCTTGCTTACTGCGCTTTGCGGGTCGCGCAGATCGCCAAAAATTCGCGCGCCTCCCACGCAGTTTTCCACACAGGCGGGCAACAGCCCGGCAGCAGTGCGGTGCGCGCAAAATGTGCATTTGTCCGCCGTGTGGGTCTCGCGGTTGATAAACCGGGCGTCGTACGGACAGGCCTGTACGCAAAAGCCGCAGCCGATACAGGTTGTGGCGTCAATCAGCACAAGGCCGTCGGCCCGTTTAAATGTGGCCCCAACAGGGCATACGGGGACACATGCCGGTTTGTCGCAGTGGTTGCACAGCCGGGGAATAACCGCCACCACGGGTTCACGGTGCTCTGCAGGCACCCCGCCAAAGGCGTATTCACTCACTGTAGTGCGAAAGTTGCCGAGGGGAACGGCATTTTCCGCACCGCATGATACGGTGCACGATTGACAGCCCACGCAACGCCGTAAATCCACGACCATGGCATATCTTGGTTTGTCCTCGCCAGCCCCGGCCAGCGCCTGCCCTGGCATCAGCGAAGCAACGCTGACGCAGCAGAGTGAAAGAAATGTTCGACGTTGCATTACGCCTCCACTTTTTAACCGCTGAATTTTATGGCAACTAAAAAAATTCAGGGCATTCTGTTTATGACTGCCGGTGTTATCCACCGATGCAATTAAATTTTTGTATGTATGCCGCAATAGCATGTCAACATTGGCATTTTAGGCACAATCCGGGCATGCTGCAGGCTTTAGCTGGCTGTGAGGCCCAATTATGGACAGGCAAGGATGCCGCAAAGGCTTACAGCAAGCCTGCGCGCAAAATAATTTTAACTCTGCGCAGGATGCGACAGCGCAAAAAAGCGTGCATCAGCCAGCAGCAAACCGGTTCAGTACACCTTGTGACAATACGCACGTTATTGGTGTGCGGCCCGCAGCCCGTTGGATGTACTGCCTTGTAAAACCTTGTCCAACGGGCTTATGATTGGTTTGTCCCTAAATGGGTTCCAGCCGCGCCCATAAGAGGCATTGCCCCCTTAAACGGAACAACCACAGGAGGGTCTTATGGATGTTTTGAAAAACTCAGTAAAATTGCTGCTTGCCGCTGGCCTGTTGCTGGCCGGTAGCGCAGTTGCGGCCCAGGACAACGCAGCTTCGGGCCAGGAACTGTACCAAAAACTTTGCGCGTCGTGTCATTCCGCCAGCCCGGCCGCCATGAAGGGCAAACCCGTGGACGCCCTGCTGGCAGGCATGGAAAAGGTCAAAAACATGAGCAACGCCAGTGGAGCGGCTGCACGTATGCAGCAGGTGCTGCAACCCCTAAACCCGGACCAGACCAAAAGCATTGCCGTTTACCTTAATGGCTTGCAGTAAGGTATAATTGCCAAAATAAACATGTGACTGATTGCCTCCCCATTGCGCCGTGGTATGGAGTAATCGTCAACTGCGCAAAAAATTGCGCTTGCAATGTGCAAAATAACAGGGCATATAGCTGCCAACGCTATGCGGTTTCGGGCAGTTAGCTCAGTTGGTTGAGCACCGCCCTTACAAGGCGGGGGCCACAGGTTCAAGTCCTGTACTGCCCACCAAATAAATCAAGGGGTTATCCACACAAGGATAGCCCCTTAATTTTTTGTGGTAACACCTATGGTAACACGCTTGAGAAGAATTTTTTTCTTTGATGAATTTGGAAGGTGCAGGGGGCAATAGGGTAGGTACTTTTCCTGAAAACCATATTCTGAAAGGCAAAGCAAAAACGGGCTTAAAACGCCCGTTTTTGCTTCTCAACATGAAGTAATTTTTTTCTTCATTGAAATTCTTCCTTCCTCCTTTTTTACACTCTTTTGGTGAGGGAGGGAGAGGGAGCGTAAATATTCATGATGAAGCAGTGCTTTTCTCTTCATCTTACTCTCTTCCGGAGCCGGTCGGTGTCAGTCGCGTACTTAAAAAGAAAGCACCCCTTAGGAAAAAAATTCAAGGGGAAAAGTGAGTTTTGAGCGGCTTTATGCCGCAGCCCAGTAAAGATGTTTTGTGAAAACAGCGAGGAATAAAAAGCGAAAAACGAACGCCCTTGAATTTTTTTTAGGGGTGCTAAATAGGGTACGCGACTGACTGACCGCTCTGGAGAAGTGAAGAAAATGCGAATCTTCTTGTCGCCACGCCAGCGGCGGGTGGCGACATTGCCTTTCCGCTACGGCGGAGCCGATTAGCGGTGTAATTATTTAAGATGGAAAATATTGGTAAAAATATAACGTGAAGAGATATTTTCTTGACAGAAAGGCTATGTTCGTGTAAATACTTTGAAAAGCCAAAAAAAGCATGATTTTTCATGCAGGTCGTTTTGGTCTACCCCTGCCACCGATGCCTACAGTGGCAGCAGATTTGGGTCGATATGAAGGACGCGCATCGGTAGCTTGGCTGTTCGTACCGGAGCGATTAGAACAGCCCCTGCTGATCTTGTGCAGAGAGCAAGGTAAGCTTGTTTTACGAATATAGAGTCCCGCCTTCTCTGCAATATCTGCGATGAAAGCCGCCTAGGCTAACACTTTCTTCGCTGTCGTAGGACAAAGGTATTGCAAGATGCTCTTTAAAAAAAGCGGCTCTGGAAATTCATTTTCTAGGGCCGTTTTTTTCGGTCAAAGGGTCTCTATATGTCTGAAATTCCTACCCCACTTTCCTATTCTCGTTTTCTTTCAGAAAAAGAAGTTGCTGATATTCTTGGAATTTCCATTAAAACCACACAAGCTTGGCGTTTGAAGTCTATTGGCCCACGCTATTGGCGGCTAAACGGAAAGCTTGTTCGGTACTTGTGGCAAGATATTATCGACTATTTAGAAGGGACGGCTGTCACTCCAAGCCAGTCAATACACCGTGCTTTTTCACCAGAGTTGGTGAATAAATTTCGCGCTGAATCACACGATTCGGCTCATCAGGCATAGCGGCGCTTCCTACAAAAAAAGGAAGGCCGCTCCTGCAACGCCCATTGACCAAGGCAAAAACAGAAGCGACCACCAACATAGTGACCACTTCTTAGCATAGGCGGCTTTCCATGTCAACAACGACATGGCAAGCGCACGCACTTTTTCTCAAAAAAAGTTTACTTCACCCGCCCCTTCCGGCTCGGCTCTTGAGCCGCGCACTGATGGGCGGGATAAAGGCGTTTCTTCATCTGTAAAAGCGCTTCAAATTGAAGAGACTTCGCAGAATGAAACGTCTTCTGCCTTTCTTGGTACTAGTGAAAGTTTGCGGCCCTTTTTGCCCGCAAGTGAGGATGAAGATAGGGCCAAAAAGGCTAGAAATGCACGGTATACGCTGCTTCGCGAGCTTTCGCGCAACGTGTGGAATGGCAAGTTACCTTTTCACAGTGCAAGACATTGTTCGCGCCGTGCAATTCCGTCCGAGCGTAGAAAAGCTAGCGGTGAGGTCATTAAGACCAAAATGCCTGGTACCATTCAGATTCAATACAGAGAAAAGACGCATAATCACAACTACCACGGTCTGAGCCGTTGTGCGAGTGCGCTTGTTTGTCCTGTTTGCTCTGCCGTTATCCAGTCACGGCGGGCGGCAGAAGTTATACAAGCGGGTCAGTATTTGCTGTCACATGGCTTTCAAGTTGCGATGATTACGCAGACTGCCAGCCATAATAAAAAAACCAGTTTATACGATTTTATTCAACGTTTTCAGGCTGCTCAACGTGATATGAAAGAACATAAAGCATATAAAACATGGAAAAGAAAAACTGGGGCGCGTTTTACTATTCGAGCAGTTGAAACGACAGATGACAATCCAGATTATGAAGGTCAGCGCAGTGGTTGGCATTTCCACAGTCATACATTGGTTTTCTTTGAACGTGATAAAGCCTTTACAGAAAAAGAAGTACAACATTTTACTGAACTTTTTCAACGCATGTGGGTTAAGGCGCTGAATGGTGTGGGGTTGTCTGGTAGCTTGGAACGAGCGGCAGACGTTAGTCTACCGAGGGCCAATGACTTGTTAGATGAAGCACGGGCAATAGAGGATGATGAAAACTTAAAGAACTTGTGCGCTTACATCAGTAAAGCCTTTGGGTGGGAAGTGTCAGGTGGCAGGAGTAAAAAAGGCAAAGATGAAGATCGGCGCGTCAGTGTATGGCAGCTTCAAGAAGCTGCGCTTACAAATCGGCCAGATTTGTTATGGCGCTATGCAGAATATATGCGGGCAGTGAAGGGGCTAAATTGGTTGCGCTGGAGTCAGGGCTTAAAAGATTTTTGTGGCATCAAAGAAGTATCTGACGCCAAGCTTATGGAAGGCGAAGAAGGCGATCAGGTTATATGGGAGTTTACAAACGCCAGTTTTAAAAAAATATGGGCTGGCGGTTATCAAGGCAAGCTTATAGAAGTTGCAGATGCTGGCGGGAAAAAGGCACTAGAAAAGACTATCACAGCGATTTATTTAGATTGTGATCCCGATACTGGTGAAGAGATTAAAACGTGATCTTTATTATAGTACAAAAAAATTAGCCCCCATACTCAATCAGAGTGGGGGCCTTGGTCAGTCATTTGCTATCGTTTAAAGTAAATGAAAAACTCCTGTATCTGGTGCAAAACTCTCTTTTGTCTGAATTTTATTTTCTTTATGTTCCCAATATTTTTCCCCACGAAGGGATTTTTGTCGCATTTGTACCAGTTCATATCTCATTTCCAAGTCTCCCGACCTTTGTGACCGCTCCTCAAGCATCGTTTGTTCAACACTGAGAGGAAGTCCACTTATTCCGCGTTTGAACAAGAGCTTTGTTTTTTGCTTTCTCGCAATTACATCCCCCAGAGGCTTCTGCGTATGGATAGCCCTGGCAACAGACTGGTGGGCGACATTAACTTGTTCTTTCGTGCTGATAGGCTGCCCACTATTCCTGACTCCTTCCAGAAGGCATTCTCCCCTTCCCAAAGTTTTAATTTCTGCGCTGTCTTCACGAACCTCTTTGGCCCAGTTTAAGGTTTCAGGATCGCTGCTTTGCAGTAGAATTTTTGTCGTACAGTTTCCAAGAAGTGAGAAGACTGAGTGTTGTTCACCCCGTGCGTACAAAGACGCTACGCTTTGTGAAGCAACTATATTGATGTTTTTAAATTCGCGAGAAAGCCCGAATAGCTGCATGTCGTTCAGATTAGTTGCGTTGCCAACATCCAGAATTTCTTGAAACTCATCGCCAACCATGAAAGTAAATTCATTTTTCCCAAGCGTTCTCCCATGCTTGAGGATACTTTGATAAAATCTCTCTTTCAGGCATCTTGCCAAAATTGCACCAGTAGCCCCGCATTCGGCAGCAAAGTGGATCAAAACGATTTTTTTCTGTTTGTAGACTAGCCGCGTGAAATCAATAGGGACTGCCCCATCCTCTAGAGACGAAAAACTGTCCATCAGCCCGCAAGTGGTCTTTATCGCTTTCAAACGCATCAAAATGCGCTGTAGCATCCATGTTTTTTGTTGCTGGCTGGTGGCTGAAGTTTTCGCATTTTTAGTGTTGGTTTCAGACGCAACAACGTGAAAACATTCTGCACTGACAGCATGGTAAAAAGACTCGGCTTCAATTAGATAATCAGGCCATGTTTTCTTCAATTTTTGCGCACGGAGTGTATCAAGCTCCTGGCAGAAAAATGACCAGAGGGAAGCCGAAAATTTCTGATTGCACAGTGCCGCGTAGATGGCTTTCAGCGTTGGCGAAAATTGCTGCGAGAAATGGCTTTTGTGCGCAATTTTCGACAAAGACAGCATTGCAAATGCAACATCTGATGCCAAAGCCCCACCCTTTGCATGCCATGATGCATTAGGGTCGCGCTCAACGCCATCAAGGGCAATGACTTGGAAGAGGTCTGCAATTTCGTGTTTTTTCAGACCTGCGAGGAGATTTGTTGGATGCGCCGTGTGCGAAGAGCCGAATTCAATGACGTCATCTTGCCGCCCGCATTTTTGGGCCAAAGCCCGCGTCTGCGCACCAAGATTCCCTTTGATGTCCAAGATGACACCGCCGAAACCTTGGCGCATCAGCGCATCAACCATAGGCAGGATGACCGATGTCGTTTTGCCCGATCCCGTGCCACCGATAATAGCGATTGACCGCGTCCCATCACTGAAAGAAAGCGTTTTTCCGCTATCAAACGTGAAAAGTGCATCTTTGGAAGGTAAAATCGTAGAAGGCTGCGAAATAGCAACAGGCTTTACCGAGGCAAGAAAGCCCAGTCGGTGCTGGCGGTAAGGAGCGTCTTGGAAGGTGGAAGGCGTAGAAGTTTGCAGACTCATGGATTCCTCCAAAGAGTCTGCCGTTTCCTTGTTTTGAAAACAAAAAAAGAAAACGGCAGACAACCAGAATTGGTTCTCACCAATTCCGACTGTTTGCCGTTTTCCCCCCTAATAGCAGCTCCGCGCTGCTCAATTCCGGTGTCCCGGATACACGAAGGGGCGTCCTCCCCTTCGGCGCTCTTGGAAGGAGCGCATCACGCAAATTTCTGGGTTGGGAAAAAACGTAGTTACAAAGTGTTCCTTCACTTTGATCGCGAAGTGCTTCCACCTTCCTGACCACCAGGCAGGGGGGAGACCTTTCGGTCGGCCCAAATCTTTTTTTTGCTAAATGTTGATGACAATTCTTCGATAGACAGTTTTCAAAAAAACGTCAACAGGCCCACTATTCAAAAAAAATGCATATAGCAAAAGGATAATTTTTAGTTTTACAAACTTTTTATTGCTTCAATATTTACTTTTATTTACTCAATATTACTAAAATAATTAAAGTTGAATCAATGTGATACAATGTGATACAAAATAGAAAACAGGAGATTATTATGAATAAATTATTGAGCATTATTTTTTTCGTAGCAATTATATGTAGTGCGAGTCATTCACATTCTGGTGCAATTACTGATTCAGTATTTTCTGGGGCTACGCTGGCTTCGCTTAATGATATCACTGCTTCTTCCAAAGGAAGTGTGCCTGTTGGGACGGTAATTGTATGGCCTGTGGCAAATGACCCCGAAGATATGACCAATACTGACGGGACAAAAAATTGGCTTGAGTGTGACGGACAGACATTTAACACAACAACATATTCTTCCTTAGCGAATATCGTGGGGACAAAAACTCCAAACTATCAGGGGATGTTTTTAAGGGGGAATGGGAGTCAGAATTATGCGCAGAATAATGGTAGCACAGTCGGCGTAACTTCAACCGCATATAGTTCTGGCGCACTCGGTCAGGTGCAGGGGGATGCAACCAGAACAATAACAGGAGTAGTTCAAAGTCGTATTGAGTCCGGGTATGAAATTAGTGGTGTTTTTTTAGCTGGCTCTGGAGCATGGGGGCTTCAAGGCCCAGGACTTAATAGCGGCTCAACTTATTTCAATACTTCACGAGTTACACCTACAGCTCCTGAAAACCGCCCTGTAAATATGGCAGTTCGGTATCTGATAAGGGCGTTGCCCTAGACAATAATTAGCCATCTAAATTTAACATATAAAGAAAACATTACAACTAGACATGGACCTTGGCGAAATATTTGTTAACAAGGCGTTTTCCTAGTTTTTGTCCGGGTTGTTCAATGAATTTGTAAGATAAATATGAAATAAGTATGGTTAAGGATATCAATAAACACAGACTAATTACCCACGGAAATGAGTTTTTTACGATTAAATTTAGGACAAAAAAATGCAATAAGTAGGTGCTATAACTAATTTTTCCAATGAAAATAATATACTTATTGTGCATGAGTCGCGAATCACATTGAGAGCTGGCAATAAATATCAACATAAATAGCAATACAAAATATTTCATGTCATTATTATTTGAATAAACAAGCATGAGGAATAATAGAAGAAGTATATAAAGAATTTTTGTGTAAATTTGTGGTTGAAGTGCGGATAAAAATTTATTCCAGTCGCGCCAGACAAAGTAAACTAGAATTCCACAAAGAAAGATGAAGAGAGAGCCAGGCAAGCCCATCCATTTCCAAGACTCTATCAGGTAAAATTGCGTTTCAGGAAATTTGGGGAAATAAGCCTGAGATATAACAGAAGACAACATTTTCCCCAATACATAACCAGTTGGAATACACAATATGGCAATCTTTGTTGTCCGAATAGCAAAAAATAAAAAGGGAACAAGTAAGTAAAAATTCATTTCAACAGCAATTGTCCATCCTCCATCAACTAGAGAATTGTACATTGCAGGATTCCATCCATTAAGGAATAGCGCTGTGAGTATAATATCTAAATAAGAACTACCATCAGGAGACCAATAACGCCCCGGAAGATTATTGCCATTTATGACTGATAAAATCAAAACAAAGTAGAAAAGCGGTGCAATTCGAAAAAATCTACGAACAAAAAAATGCAATATAGCATTATTATTCGACAAGGTGTAAAACATCGTGAATGCGCTAATTATGAAAAAAAGTTGCACTCCTCGTGCGCCAGCACTTACTAATGGGCCTAAAAATTGTGGTGGCGCACAGATCAGGCCAGAATGAACGGTTATAACCCCAAGGGCGGCCCACCCACGCAACGCATCTATAAAGTCCAATCTATCAGTGCGCAGTTCCATAAAAAAACACTCGTTAATTAATATAGTTAGGGCATCGTCTAGTTGAGATATTCATGATTGGCTTCAAAACTAGGTATGCCAATGAAAAACAAGTATGCAATTCGTTCAAAAATTTCAGCGGTCAAAATCCAACACTCGTAAGTTTTAACCGTGGTTTTGGTGTCTTGCAGATTGCACACCAATCCCAGATCTGAGCGGAGATGACGTGAACTGATTCAGTTACTTTTCTGGGAGGTTATTCTACATAAAATAATTCTCTGTCAAGACAAGAGTTATTGCATGAGCCAGTTATCTTGCGCTCCGCAGACTAAACAGATGGTAATATTTTTTTGAATATAGCTTGCCCCGCAATTCAAGCATGTCCATGCTTCTGCCTCTCCCCTTCCTTCCGTAATTTCTTTCGAAAATGCTTCGCCCTTCTCGACTATTTTTTGAAGCCCTTGAACAACTGGCTTCCAACTATCATCTTCACCTTCAAGAATTTCCGAAATGACAACGTCCACAGACAAACAGTCCTCCCACAGCTCTAGCGCGTTATCCATTTGCCCGGTGCATTGGTATGTTTCCAGTGCTTCCCCTTCCAGAGCAATCACAAAGTCCATCTGTTTCTGAACAACAACTTTTGCAAGGGTCATTCTCTGCCCTGAAATCTTATTTGCAAAATTACTTTGTTCCACGCTGAAGTCAAAAACTGCATCAGCCAAGACAGAGTACCTTCTTGAGCTTTCCAGTAAAAGCGCACAAAGCGAAATTTCGAGAGCTGATTTGGTCTCATAATTAATTTCATTTTCATTTTTCATAAAAATACCATTATTTATTAGGGTTAAATCGGATAGAATGGTTCTGGTTGCACTGCATACGAGCTGTTAATTCCAGATGTTTGAGGCGTTGCTCCTGAAGCCGCCATTTTTCGCGGGCCAGACCATATTCAGTCATATAGGCCGACTTGTGCTTTGCCGACATCAAAGACGGGGGGAGTGGGTGCGCTTGGGCGTCTAAGCTTTTTCTGCGCTCTACTCTCATTTGTTCAAGCTCGGCTTCTTCTCGCTTGCGAGGCTTCCTGTATGTGCTGCCGATAAGCTGCTCCATATTACCCAAACACATTTCGTCAGCTATTTTGCTTGCTGAATAGTGGTGAATGCCATCTAGAGAAAGAACCACACCTTTTTCATTCTTGATGTATTCTAAACCACACGTGGCAAAGATGCGGTGTGTTTGCGCCCAATTTCGTTGACTTTCTGGAATGGCAGAAAGTTCTTTGAAAACTTGTTTTGCGGTTTGCTTGATAAGTCGTTCTTCGGACATTTTACCTGTCCGAAGCTCAAACCCACGGGGGATTGCCGTGACATAGTCAAACTTTCCCCTTGCCTTACGCATTTTGTCAGCAACTTGTGTGACTGGATTCCATCTGTATATGGCCTTTGGGTCAGTTCTCCATCCTTGTTCATATTCAATCTTTGAAATCATCCGCTGCCCTTCCTTGACCCACCAACCGCTCCCTTCTTTGACAAGGTCGCCTGTGTCTGGATTCTGCCGATTGGCAAAAATGTGGAGATGGTGATGTTCTGTGTTGACGTGGAGACCGACCATCCACATTGCCGATTCAGTGTCATACCCCAACCCATCCAGAAATATTTTGGCAGCATCTTCTGCTTGCTTTGGTGTTGGATGCTCACCTGACGGCCATGACAGGACATAGTGACGCAAGACATGCTGTGCTCGACAATCAGCCGATTCCGCGATCATACCAAATTCTTTGGCTTGATAGCGAAGGCTCAGTCCAGGTGTACAGCCGTACACAGCATAGTGTGTACATTTCTCAACAATGCCCTTCTTGTGTCCGGATTCATCCATCAACGCCGCTTCCGGTGTTGCGATATATTCCATCACTGCACGGGCATAACTTCTTTCTGATTGCCCAGAGTTACTTTTCTTAATCAGGCGCAAAATCATGCTCGTCTCCTCGAATGATTTGTTCCGTTGCCTGTCCTATGCCGTGAAGCGCTTCTTCAAGTAGATCATGAAGGTGGTCTGTCAGGCATTCTCTCTTGCGAAGATCAATCAACACAGACTTAATCAATCCGCCCTGGCGGCGAAGTTCTGCCAAAACCTTCGCGTCAGATTTGGAAACAACCTTGCGGCCATCGGCCCACTGGCGGATTAGCGCGGCCTGACTTTTTCCTGTGGCCGTGCAAATAGCCAAGAGCCGCTCCTTGGTGGCGGGCGTCACCCGTATTTGCAGACGTTCAGTCTGCCGCCGCTGTATTTTGCTTTCCATGTATTTTGCCTCTCTGCATTTACAGGGGGTCTGGGGGAGCGTAGCGCCCACAGCAAGGTTGGCCGTGAGGAGTAGCGCGGAGCGTGTACTCCCACGGCCCACCTTGCTAATCGTCAAACAGGTGTCAATCATTTGCAAATACGATATTTAAACAAATTACTTGTATTGTCAAATTGACAAACAAATATTAAATGATGTAGTGTCAAATTTAAGGAGCATAACATGCCAAAAACACAGCATAATAGACGACTATCGGAAGAAAAGATTTCTGCAATTTTTGATGGGCTATTGAAGCTAACGCCATCCAAGAAACTGTCAATTCGGGAGATAATTGAGGACAAAAAAGATGTCGTTCTCGCGGCAATTGCCAACGGAAATAGCTTCCGTGATATTGTCAATTATCTTTCAAAGAAGGGACTAAACCTTTCCCACGAAACGTTGAGGAAGATTGTGGGGCAGTGGCAACAAGGAGACGTGATACATGTCAATAGTGCGACAACGAAAGCGGTACAAGATCACCAACCTGCAACAGCGGAAACCAGGCAAGTTGAGTCCAGAATCGTGGTTGGGACTGTCAACAGCTTGCCAACAGACAGTCACAGAGACGCTGACTCTGTGACAAAAAAGGAGGCAACAAAAAGAGAAAAATTTGAAAAGGCGAAGTTTGAAGTTGAACCAGATAAGGAAGCTTATTGAGGTGGGCTATGAAAGATTTGATTTTTTGCACTGGCTTTAAAGGCGGGATTGGAAAGTCATTTATGACTGCGGCTGTCGTGGATTATCTGGCAACTAAAAGTGATGATATTGTTATCATTGATTCTGACTCATCCATCCCTGATATCTACAAGACGTTTAACGATATATATAAAACAGAAACATGTAATCTTTTTTTGGATGAAGGATGGTCACGGCTGTTTTCCATATGCGAGGAGAATAACGATAAGCACATTGTTGTAAACTGTGCGGCAGGTGCTGATAAAGCATTTATTCAGAACATCAAGCATATTAAATTGGCATCAGAGATACTTAACAGAAGATTAATCTCATTTTTTATGCTTAATGATGAGAAAGATTCATTAAATATGCTAGATAAATATTACAAAGAAACTACTTGCCTCAACAATCACCGCATAGCAATCGTAAAAAATGGCTATTTTGGCGATGATGAAATATTTTGTGTGTATAATCCTTCTCAACTAAAGGCAAATATTGAATCTACTGGTGGTGTTAGTTTCTACCTCCCCGTACTTGCGTCCCATGTACGGCAAAAAATAAAATTGGCTCGGAAGAGCTTTGCGGATGCTTCAAATATTTTGTCGTTTGGTGACAGAATTTTTCTCGATGCTTGGAGAAAAAAGGTTCATGACTTCCTGAGAGGTTTTTTAGATGCGTAAAGAACTTACAGACCAAATCAGGGCTTGTTCAGTATTATATGGAGCACAGTTGGAGGATGAAGACATTCAAAAGCTGCAAGAAATGGCTGCTGCAATCGGAATTAATGACAAGGACACCTTATTCATTCTCCTTGTCCTCTTACAGAGCCATTTTAAAGCGGTAAGTGGTCTGAAGGATGAAATCCTTACAGCTCCAGAAAAAGTAAACAAAGCTTTTGATATCAAAGTTTTGTCTGGAATTACCAAGCTAAGGACTCTGTCCAAAAAATTAATAATTTGGGGCGTGGCTTGTGTGTTAGTGTTGGTATCAATTTTCTCCTGTGCAGGGGGGTACATGGGAAGCCAGCAATTCTCCAAGAACAAAAAAGACTCCCAAATCGCTGAAGCGGTACAACTGTGCGTAAAGAATGGCGGTTCAGTCCAGATTGCCGTCAATACGAGTCGATTGGCGTGTTTTGCACCAGATGGCTCTGGAAGATTCATGGAATAAGTCACTTTCCCTTACGTGAGCGCCCTTTTTTTTGTGTTTCAGGCGTGCCCACGGGTTCTTTTACAACGCTGGTCACAGACGACAGAAGAGCCATTGTTCCTATCTCTGCTGCCCGCTTCATCGCTTCGTCTGCCAGATGTGCATATCTCTGAGTCATAAGTGGGCTTTCGTGAGTTAACAGCTTTTGCAAGGTGTACATATCTACTTGGCCGCTTGAAGCAAGTCGGCTTGCAAAATTATGCCGTAGACCGTGGATAGGTCGAAAGTCTTTTGGCAGTTGAGCGCGTTCTTTTACTCTCCGAGCAATGCGGCGAAAGTCCTTGCGTTGATTGCCATCTTTGCCAGGAAATACAAATTGGCTATTTGTTCTGTCTATTGATTCAAGAACTGTTCTTGCTGCCCTACTCATAGGAATATGTTCAGTTTTGCCTTTTTTTGCTGCTTCTCCACGCAGAGTGATAATGTCTCTATCAAAGTCACAATCGCTCCATTGAAGTGCCAACAAAGCTCCCTTGCGTATCCCTGTCACAAGTGCCAGGCGAAGTAAGGCAGCAGCGTTCTGATCTGGCTCGTCATCTAATGCCCGCATGAATCTAACAAGTTCCTCATCTGTCAAAACTTCTGTTTTAATATTGTCCACCTTCATAGTTTTGAACTGGAGTTTGGAAGGGTCTATAGCTTGGCAGTGACCGTGAAGAACTCCCCAATTGATTATAGCACGAAGTATGACAATAACTCGCTGAATGGTGGCAGGAGCACTCCCACCGTTGGACATGTCATTTTTCATGCGCTCAATATCGGCAGTTGTGATATCTTCCGGTAGCATTCCCCCGAATCTAGCACGTAAATGACAATTATACTTAGAAATATCTCTTTGGGGATCAGCATGCTCATCTTTATACAGCACCCACATCTTGTTGATTGTCATCCGAGCTTCAGCTTGCTTCTGTGCCTTTGCCTCAAGTATCCTTCGCTCAGTGTTGGGCAGGGATTTTCCGCTAATTCTATCTGCACGAATAATTGCAGCCCTAGCTGCTGTCATGCCTTTAGAAGCCTTTCCAACAGGCTCTTTTATCAGCTTTGATGTGCGCCCACCTTGTCGGTACATAATATAAAAGATTTTTTCGCCATGGGAATCAACATGAATATATACGCCGGAGTATTTGGGGACTTTTTGCACTTCTCGCTCCGTGGTAACACATATGGTAACACCAAACATAGGAATAGATGGTAAATGATAGTAAATCAAGGGGGACTATTTTTTAATTTATTCAATAATTTCAGCAAAAATAGTAGAAAATAGTAATCACGAGTAATGATAAACCCCGCCCTTACAAGGCGGGGGCCACAGGTTCAAGTCCTGTACTGCCCACCAAATAAATCAAGGGGTTATCCTTAACAGGATGACCCCTTATTTTTTTGGCGCATGTCTTGGGCACATGAGGTCATAATGTCGGGGAAGGATTCGATGGCGTTGATTCCTAGCAATAAGCGCGCGGCGCGCTTATTGCCTCGGCGTCAGAACGAATCCAGACCACCACACCGGACTTAACCACTGGCCCGCACCTTTTTCCAATCCGTCAGAGCGTCACCAGAGAGCCAGCCGTCAAGAAAATCGTCATGTTCGCGTTGCATGAGCCTTCCTGAAATAAAGAAGCCGCCCTAAGGCGGCAAAATGACATCCCAATGTGCGGCTTTGACGTTTGATCATATCGGGACTATTTATAGTAGATGAACAAAGAAAATCTTCCTATTATTCGTCCCTGTATTAAGTGCGGCCAAACGCCAACACTTGAAACTTCCCGGCCAGAGGGCAGAACCCACGACATTTTTCGGCTGGCCTGTGATTGCGGTAACTGCCCGCTGCAATGGTCTGTAAGTGAATCTGCGGCCATCAGGCTGTGGAATTCTTACGTCGCCTCTTGAAATATCATCGGCCCGCTTTCAGCCCCACGGGCAGGGGTTGAGGTAACTGCCGTGATATGTGTTGGCCTAGCCCTATAGGTTTTTGAAGAGCTCACACCCGCAAATTGGGCACTTCTTCTTTTATTGAAACCGTCCCACACTTCTTGCAGGTGCGGGACGGTTTGCCGTCATTGAGCCGCTCCCCCTTACAACTGGCGTAGATATGCGCGTATTTTTTTGATTTGCGCTTTCCACGCCATTGGTGGCTATTCGGCTCATCGGTGCCGCTTAAGGACGTGGCCAGTATCGACATACCCTGTGCCGGTCATCACCCGATCGGCGTAGAATGGCCCTTTATGATGAAAGGCAGGCCATCAAACAGCGTCGGGCGGCGTTCGTCCGCAATACGGGGCGGCGCATGATTTCTTCTGCGGCAACTTCGGCAGTGACGTACGCTACTTGCCGGAATCAAAATTCTGAAACACGTCGCATTCAATGTCTGCGGGCTCGGTTTTACCGTTGCGGGCTCTTCGGCAGCCTGGCTCAAGGCCTTCTGGTGTTCCTCGATGCAGATTTTAAAACTCGTGCGGACGCTGCGAGTTCATCTTCAAGCTGGTCAATCTTGACTTGTGCAGGGGCCATCTTGCCACCAAGTTCCAGATTGTCCTTGTCGGACAGCAAAAAAGCCTTTGTGCAGATTTCTTTCTTGAGCCAGTGCACATCCCGTCCCAGCATGCAAACAGACAGTATTCCGCCGTCCTTCCGCTCGTCTTCAAGGCCATCAACGGAGGCGCAAACGTATCGTCCGACACGTCATCAGGGCAAAGGTCTGTCGGCGCCACGGCACTTAACGATCCGGCTTCACAGATAACCGCCTCTCAAGGATTGCCACAAAGTTTTGCCTGGGTGCTACCTGGGGCTTGGTCAGGCGTTAGCTGTTTTTCAT
>Ga0183096_1001435_pt1 | contig 20436 bp, 22 predicted proteins | sample Biomet5_FD_127791 | JGI IMG/M metagenome (GOLD analysis project Ga0183096, IMG submission 127791) | Microbial communities from bioreactor (seeded with sewage sludge) at LBNL, California, USA - Biofuel metagenome 5 (version 2) (version 3) | ecosystem: Engineered > Bioreactor > Anaerobic >... | reverse complement strand
ATAGAAGGCGGGGCTAGTGCGGAGCGGACGCTGCGGGCCGCCATAAATAAGGCAAACCACGGCAGCACCACGCTGACTGTGACCTTGTGTGGAGAAGTGCATTTCGTGGCAGGCCAGTGCGTCAGGGTAGGGCGCGTCCGCCTCGGGGTTGAAGGGGGTGAACAGCAGCAGGTCCTGATAGGGCAGGGGCCGCAGCGTGCCCCGCTCGTCCGCGCAGCACAGGGTGAAATCCAGCGGCGTGGCCCCCTCCCTGATCTGTACGTCGGCCACGTTGCCGCACAGCACGGCGGCGATGTCCCCGTCGCCCCGGGTCACGATCTCGCCCACGGCCCGGCCGCAGGTGATCATGGAATCCAGGTACTGGTCCAGGAAGGCGTCGAAGCCCGCCTGACCCCGGCCCACGTTCACCGTGCGCAGGAATTCGTTCAGCGCCGTTTCCGCCGCTGGTTCGCCGCAGCGGACGGAGAAGCCCCCGGCCAGCCGGATGATCTTCAAAATGGCGGCGTCCAGCACGGGCACGGCCTCGCGGATGGTTCGGTACAGCCGGTCCTCGCCTCCGCCCAGCGGCACATAGCCGTCGAACACGCCGAAGGGATGCCGCTGTCCGGCCCTCAGCTGCACCGCCGTCCCCGGCCCGGATCTCTTTTTTGCGAATAATCTCACTTGCCGACCTCCTCAGTCATTTCTTGGCTTTATTCGGTTTTCCCGTTCCCCCGTCACCGCTCCGCCCACGCCGCGGCGAAGCCGTCCCGCCCCCCGGCCACGGAGACGGCGAAGTAGCGGATGTCGTCCATGGCGTGGTCGTTCTGCTTCACCGGGGCGTCCCGGCCCACGGCGCCGCCGTCCCAGCAGTACAGGCCGAATTCCCGGATGGCGTCGCCGCAGCCGCGGCAGATGACCAGCGCGCCGCTGCGCAGCAGGTCGGCGGCGGTGCGGATGCCGGAGCACACGTCGTTGTCCGCCTTCACGGCCGGATAGCCGGCCCGGCGCAGCGCCTGGATGAAGCTGGCCGCCGAGGGGTCCACCACGATATAGCGCAGCGGCCGGCCCGCCGCCAGCCGCGCCACGGCCCGCACATATTCCGCGTCGGTCTTTTGCCGCCCCGCCCTGCGGGAATCGTAATAATACTCCGCCACGCGGTACCACACCCCGTCCTTCAGCCCCCACAGGCCCAGCGAGAAGGGATTGGCCGTGCCGTAATCGCAGGACATGGCGTAGGCCGTGCACTCCTCCGGCTCGTCCCGCAGCAGGGTCTCGTCGAAAAAGTCGTAGACGCGCCCTTCGGCGGCCACCCACTCGCCCAGGATGAACCGTCGGTAGAACACGCCGGAGAACATGGCCCGGTAGCGGGCGATGACGGCGCGGGACAGCGCGGGGTTGTCGTCCAGGTCAAAGTGCAGGTACAGCGCCCGCTTTTCCTCCGCCTTGGCGATCCACTCGGTATAAAACCAGTGCCACGGGCTCTCCGGGTTGCAGTTGAACCACAGCTTGCTGCCGGCCACGGAGCAGCGGGCGCAGGTCTGCTCCACGAAGGAGCGGGGCATCAGCGCCGTCTCGTCCAGCAGCGCCCCGGCCAGCGTCACGCCCTGGATCAGCGCCTGGGAGCTCTCGTCCTTGCCGCCGAACAGGTAAAAGATATTGCTGTGGCCCCGGTAACCGATGGTGATCTGGTTTTTGGACACCCGATCCTCCACGGAAAAGCCGATGTCGCCCAGCACGGGCAGCAGCGCGGACAGCAGATTGCGCCGGATGGAGCCGATGGTGCGTCCGCACAGCGCGAAGCGCTGTCCCTCGAAGCGGCGGGTGGCCCAGCAGACGAAGGACAGGCCCATGCACAGCGTCTTGCCGCTGCGCACCGCGCCGTCGCAGATCACGGCGTCCAGCCCGCGGTAAGGGGAAGAGTCGCTCCACCAGGTCAGTGCGGACAGCTGGGTGCGGGAAAAGGTCTCAAAGCGCATCCTGCGCCTCCTCCGGGGGCGGATTCAGCTGGGCGGCCGCCCGATCCAGCGCCTGATAGAAATCGGCCCCCTCCGCCGTCTCGGCCTCCTGGGCCCGCCGCAGCTCCGCCAGCTTCTGGATAAGCTCCGCCTTGTTCAGCAGCTTGATCTCCATGCCGCCCTGGGCGCCGCGCTTGATCTCGCTGAGCAGCTGCAGATCCAGCCTGCCGATCTTGTCGGCTTCCTCCGGACTGAGAAACGCCAGTTTGGCGGCGTCGTTGGGCCTGGCGCGGATGAGGGCCTCCAGATACTTCCCGATAGGGTCTTTTTCGCTTTTGCTCATGGCCTCACTCCTCTCACCCGCAGGCTCCCACGGCGCTTTGCTTGTACGTCCGCGTGCAAGAAAAAAACGCGGAACGAAAAAATTTTCGTTCCGCGTTTTGCAGCTTGTAATATATGCGCTTGACTATCGGCATCCTCAGAAGTTGATGTCCTGCAGCCGGATCAGCGCCAGAATGTAGATCTTCAGCGCCTCCATGAAATCGTCCACGCAGGCCGCCTCGTCCACGCTGTGGATGTCGCCCGCCAAGGCCGGGAAGGACCGGTCGTCGTGCTCGGGTCCGAAGGACACCGCGAAGGGGAAGTCCCTGGCGTAGGTGCCGCCGCCGATGGTGAAAGGCTTTTTGCCCTCGCCGGTGACGTCGTTGTAGGCGTCCACGCAGGCCCGGATGGCCGGGGCCTGGGCGTCCACATAGAAGGGCTTGGCGTCGGAGACGGTCTCCACCCGGCACACGCCCGCCGCCAGAGCCCGGATGGTTCCGACGATGGTTTCGCCGTCGGTGGCGGTGGGATAGCGGCAGTCGAAGGACTGCCACAGGCGGCCGTTTTCGATGCCGGCCATGCCGCCGACGACGGTCAGCGGCGTGAATTTGTCGTCGGACGCGGCGATGCCCAGCCCAGAGCCGTCGGACGCGGACAGCAGCTTTTGGGTCAGGCGCAGATACCGCGCCTCCTCCGCCCCGGCGAGACCGTTTTCCAGCAGATAATCCACCAGCACGCCGATGGCGTTCACCGTACCCTCAGGCTGGGAGGCGTGACCCGCCACACCCTTTGCGGTGATGCGGGCCAGCCCGTTTTCCTCCGCGACGGCGATTCTTTCCGCCTGCGGCAGGGACGCCGCGTCGGCCTTCAGCAGGGCCGTGGCCTTGTCGGGCACGGCGTTGCGCACGAAGCCGCCGGAAAATTCCACGATCTTCTCAAGGGGTGTTTCGGCCCGCAGCATTCCCTGCAAAATGCCCTTCTCCCCGTTCACCACGGGGAAATCGGCGTCGGGCGAGATGGCAAACAGCGGGGCGTCGAAGTTTTGAAGGAACCACGCCACATCGCCCATGCCCGTCTCCTCGGCGGTGCCCAGCAGCGCCTTGAGGGTATAGCGCAGCGGCACGTCCTTTTCCTTGAAATAGCGCAGCGCGTACAGGCACAGCACGCTGGGGCCCTTATCGTCCATCACGCCCCGGCCCAGAATATAGCCGTCCCGGCGGCGCATGGCGAAGGGGTCGTCGCTCCAGCCGTCCCCGGCGGGCACCACGTCCAGATGGGTGATGGTGGCGATATATTTGTCGCCGCTCTGACCGGAAATTTTTGCGCAGCCCAGGCGGTCGCCCAGATTTTCTGTCTCAAGGCCCAGCCGTCCGGCGATCTCCAGGGCCTTGTCCATGGCCGCCCTGGGCCCCGGTCCGAAAGGCGCGCCCTCGGCGGGGGCGCCTTCCACGCTGGGGACGGCCACCAGCTCGCCGATGTCGCTGAGGATTTTTTCCCGGTTTCCGGCGATAAAAGCGTCGATATCGCGTTCAAGAATTGTGTTCATAAGATGTGTCCTCCCGGTGTTGATTTCAACGCCCAGTTTACCTTTTCGGGCCGTCGAATGCAAGCCCCGAAAAAAAGATGTACCGCGTTCCAAAAGTATGCTATAATCCTTCCATTGTCGAATTGGGGAAGCGGGGTTGGGCTTTGGATCTCTCGTCTGTCATCACGAAAATGGCTGTGCTGGTGCTGTTGATGCTCATCGGCTATCTCTGCGCCAAGGTGGGTGTCACCGGGCCGGAGGCCAACCGGCATCTGAGCAAGCTCGTTCTCAACGTGCTGTTCGTGGGAACCATCCTCAACTCGGTGGTCAACATCCAGCCATCCCTCTCCAACCGGGAGATCCTGGGCTTCTTCGGGCTCATTTTGCTAGAATTTCTGGTTATGGGCGTCATCGCCTGGTTTTTCCCCAATCTGCTGCGCATCAGAGGCGCGGACCGGGGCGTCTCCCGAAATCTGATCCTGTTCATGAACAACGGCTTTGTCGCTTTCCCCATCGTGGCGGTCGTGTTCGGCGCGGAGGCCGTCTTTTATGCCTCGCTGTCCAACATACCCTTTAATCTCCTGATGTATTCCATCGGGGCGGCCCAGCTGCGCAGCGACGGCAGCGAGTCCCATTTCAGCTTGCGGGATATGCTTAACGCCCCCATGATCGCCACCTTTGCGGCGGTGATCCTGTTCTTCTGGCGGCCCCATTTCCCCGCCGTTCTGGCGGACACCATCTCCACGCTGGCCGGGGCGACGATTCCTCTGTCCATGCTCATCATCGGCACCTCGCTGGGCGGCATCCCGCTGAAGGCCGCGCTGGGCGACTGGCGGGCCTACGCCATAAGCTTTGCCCGGCTGATCCTTTGCCCCGTGTCGGTGTGGGCCGTGATGCGGCTGTTCACCGACAATGCCATGATGCTGGGCACGCTGGTCATTATCGCGTCCTGCCCCACGGCCATGATCCTCACGGTGCTGTGCCTGCAATACGACCGGGACGAATCTCTGGCCTCCAAGACCATCTTTTTGAGCACGGTGTTTTCCGCGGCCACCATCCCGCTGGTGCTGTGGCTGCTGCTGTAGAAGCGCAAAAACGCGCCCCCGACGGGGCGCGTTTTTTCCTGTCTTCTATCCGTGGTGAATCTCGTTTTCCGGCAGGACGCTGCAGTTGTTGCCGCCAAGCCAGCCGACCAGTGCCCGGATATTTTTCGTGGCGGCGTCGCCGCACAAAATGCGGACATAATTTTCCCCCGCCTTGAGCTGGGACGTGACCAGTCCGGAATATTCCAGGCCCTTGCCGCTGCGCACGGCGTCGATGGTATAGCCGCAGTAGACCAGCCCGTTTTTCTCCGCCATGGCCTTGCAGGCCCGCTCACCGCCCTCGGGCGCGGCGACCAGCACCGTCATCACATGGCCCGCCTCGTACAAAAGCGCCGCGGCCGCGGAATAGGTCTCGTAGTCCTGGCACAGGATGCCGACGGTATGGCCCGCCCCCGCCAGACGGCGCACCGTGGCGGGATCGGCGCGGATCTCGTCCGCGGTCAGGAAGAAGGCGGCGGAAAAGCTGCCGGTGTCCAGCGCGTCCAGCACCCCGGCGGAGGGCAGGCCCTGAAAGCTGAGATACACGGTCCTGGCGCCTGCGGGCTGCGCCGACGGCGTGGCGGCGGAGGTCACCGGGTTGACCACGCTCATGTAGGCGGCATATTTTTCCGCCATCTGGCTGGCGGCGGCGGAGAGGAACTGGTCATCGGACAGCACGGCGGCGCTGTCCTTGATGCGGCAGATGCTGCCGCTGCCGTTGCCCACAATATAGGCCCAGGCCAGGCCGAACTGCGCGCACATGAAATTCACCGGCACATAAGCCACGCCGTTGACCAGCGCGCCGCTGGCGCTGTATCTGTTGTCGGAAGCGTCGTAGGTGACGCCGGTGCCCAGCTCGAAGAAGAACTGCTTCTGGGCGGTGAAGAGCATGGCGGTGGAGCTGCTGGAAAAATAGTTATAATTGATGCCGAATTCCGAAAAGGCGGTGCAGGGCACATACCACCCGCCGCCGATATTCTCGGCCTTGCTGGAGAGCTCCAGCAGCCGGTCGTTGACGGAGACGAAGCACACGTCGGTCACGGCGTGGGCCGTCTCTCCGGGCAAAAGGGCCGCCAGCAGGCACAAAGCCGTCAAAACGGCAGCCGCGCGTTTCTTCATCCGCACCGCTCCTTTCCTGAGGGTCTGGTGCTATTGTACCACAAAAAATAAATTCCGCAACGAGGGAAAAAACGGAATTGTGACTTGACATTCGGCGAAATTTTTGCTATATTAGCAAAGCGCCGTGGCCGAGTAGTTCAGTTGGTTAGAACGCTAGCCTGTCACGCTAGAGGTCGTGGGTTCAAGTCCCATCTCGGTCGCCACCCCGCGGGAACCCCGCGGGGATTCATATGCTGTTATAGCTCAGTCGGTAGAGCGCATCCTTGGTAAGGATGAGGTCCCCAGTTCGAATCTGGGTAACAGCTCCACAATAAAAACCCTGTAATCTCAACGGTTACAGGGCTTTTTTGCGCCAGAATTGTCGCGTGTAATATAAGCCAAAAGCGGGGATTTGTTCTTTATTTGTTCATTATGCTATTGTTTTAGTGTTGAAATTGAAAGGTGCTATATCATAAAGCAATAAGCAACGAAAGGATGAGGCAAGCCTATTGGAAAAGAGCCAGCAAGCTACCGTGACTGCCTCGCAAGGCTGGACGAGCTTGCGCCGGGGAAAGAAATATTCCGGCTGTCCGAACTTGCGCGGCTTATTGGTGTAGACAGACGCACAGCAGCCGCACAGTTCCCGCTATCAAATGGGTACATAAGCAAAGTCAACGTAGCCTGGACAATGGCAAAAATGGGAGGCTCCTAGGAGGTTAAATAAAACTCTATACTTCCTTTTTTTCGGGGCATTCAGATTGATCGTCTTTTTTGTAAATCCTCACGCTTATGAGTTCTCTATGTTCCTGATGTGCCCAAAGTTTGATAAGCACCATCATGATTTCCTCTGCGGTTATTTCTTCTTGCATGTGTTGTCTCCCTCAAGTATCACCCGCTCCGGTATAGAGCCGGGGCGGGTGTAATTATTATGTTCTGATGATTGGTATTACCGGCAATCCTTGATGTGCTGTTTCAAATCATCCATGGTGTGAAGCAAATGCAAAACATCACTACCATGAAACATGCCGCCAGAGCACATATCGCAATGTTGATTGTCGTGTTCTGCTTTTGGTTCTCCTGCTCGAGTATTCTGATCGTTTCTTCCTTTGAGGCGGTGAGCACTTTTTCGCTTTTTTCTGGTTCCATCAATTCACCCCCTTTCTGTATGCTGCTGCATCTTGCTTTTCGTTTAAGGCTGCTGCTTTGCGTTCATTTCGGCTTCAATCTGTTTGTAGAACGCCGCAGGGTCCTTTTCCACTTCGTCAAATTCCTCCTCGGTCATGGTCTCAAATTTCTCCATGGTATACAGCACGAGTGCCTTGTGGTAATCATCCAAAAGCCTAAAATTTTCTAACGCGAGATTGTCCAGGTCGCAGTTGCTTGTTTCCTCCATGTGAGCGTTGACAGCTATCATTTTTCGCGTCCCCTCCATTCATTTTGAGGGAAGCGGGGCCGGATTTGCTTTGCTTCCCCTTGGTTGTTTTTAATATACACCGCTTGCGGTGCTTATTCAAGCTGGAATAATGCCAAAATTATGCACCGCATAATGTGCATAATGTACACTTGCGAAGGTGCATATACTATGCTATTATTCAAAGCAAAGGGGGCGTACTTATGGGAATTAGATATGATAAACTATTTACGCTTTTAGCCAATAAAGGCTATACTACCTACAGGATAAGGAAAGAGAAAATCTTAGGGCAGTCAACATTAACCGCGCTGCGTAATGGGAATGGTAAGCTGGACTCAGTTACAATAGAGCGGCTTTGCCGTACTTTGGATTGCCAGCCAGGGGACATCATGGAATATGTTGACGATGAAGCGCCGGGGCGCGACTGAAAGGGATAAAAAGCAAGGCGGGAGCAATTAAGCCCCCGCTTTCTTTATACCACGGATCAGGTAAATACCCTTGCTGCCATCAAAGGGAACCGGCCTGCAGAGTTTACGCTATTTTGAATGTCTGCGTCACCATTTCATTATCATTAAAACTGATTAGCTTAACGATCTACGCAAAGAGCAAATGCAGACCGCGCGGGATTTGGGCGACGCATGGCACAATGAGGGCTGGATCTTCACGCAATGGAACGGCGAACCGATGAACCCAACCACGCCAACGGCATGGTTTTCTGAATTTCAAGAGCGGCACGGGATACCCCACCATAAGTTTCACGCCCTGCGCCATACCTCCGGGACCCTGTTGCTATCAAACGGAACAAATATTAAAACCGTCGCCGCCCGCCTTGGGCATACTCAGCTGTCAACCACAAACAGATATTTACACGCCCTGGAAGATGCCGACACCGCCGCCGCCGAATCGTTTAGCTCAATGCTTATTGATTTAGACAAGAAGAAAGGCAAACAGGCGTGATAAATTGTCCTTTATTTGTTCATTGTTTTTGTTACAAGTTCTTTGAAAGCGCTACAGGATATTAGAAGCACAGGCAGAAAAACCGCGTATTATCAACGATTAATTAAAATCATTGCAAGTTATAATAAGCACCTTCACTCTTTGGTAAGGATGAGGTCCCCAGTTCGAATCTGGGTAACAGCTCCACAGAAAAAGACCCGCAGAGCCTTTGATATCAAGGCTTGCGGGTCTTCTTATTTTGCTCAAATCACCATTTTTGCCGAAAGTAATCGCAAAATTTAGGGGTAAATCTGGGGGTACGTTTGGCCTACTTTATCGGCCTTGTCTTATAATGGGGGCAGTTTCGTCCTCTCTATGTGCGTCCAAAATCGGCTTATAGTACTCCTCCTCGGTGGCAACCCTAGCCTTGACAGCATCGCCCAGCAACCGGAAGCGGCCTATTGTGATGGTCTTGCCTTTTACTCCTATCTTGGCAATATACCGGCCCTCGCGGTCTGACCAACACACGCCTTTGTAACCTGACTTGCTATTGCTGTTTGCTTTGCGGCCCGGCCTGATGGCGATGGCCTGTGTGCCGTTTACCACCTTGCTCATGCCGCATCGAGCTCTTCAAGGGAGGTGTAGATATAAAGACCTGCAATATCTTGCTGGCTACCAAAACGTGTAGCTCATCTTTAACTAAAGCAAATATCTCAAATAAGGCTCTTGTTTTTAGAATAGCAACTATTTTAGTTCTCAGTATAACGTGCCTTCTGCTCTCTGAAAATACAAGCACAAACCTTGTCAACGTCATCAGCGAAAAGAAAGTCTTCTGTAACTCCTAGTCGTTTAAGCTGAGTTAAAAATACGCTCTTGTATACTGCGGGTATCTCAATTTTTCTCAATACGCATTTATTCGATTTTTCGAGTTTCACAAGTTGATCAAGTACGTACCTATTTTGTGAATTAATTCTACTTGGGTTAATTCTACTTGGGAATAATATAAACTTCCCACTCTGGTTTTTTTGGCGTTCACATACTGTACCAGCTTCAACAAATATAGGTTTACTAATTATTTCTATAAAATTTACTAGCTTTTTCGAATTACAATCTTTCCAGTTTGAATCAACCAAGCCTACCGAGTATGGCTGGCTCAATGCTCTATAACGATAATTCTCTGCATCAATTATCGAATTACCGGTCAAACGATAGGTGTCCGCAATGATATTCGCGACAGGATTAAATGCAGAACACATATTACCTGAAAAAGCAATTACTTCTCCATCACTATCTGGATTTCCTAAGCAGGCAAAATATAAAGCAACTAAAGCATTTTCCGTTACATCCATCATCCTTGTTGGTATGCCATAGTGTTGAAGTTTTGCTAGTCGAATAATTGGGTAGTCCGTATCTGGGAACATTAGGGGGAATTTTTGTTGCGCCGTTTGCACAAGATCCTTTTCAACTGTCTGCAAGCTATTCATCCATGTTGGCGAAGGATATCTATCTATGCCCGGGGTTAACGGATACTCGGATTTACTGAGCCCTCTAAAAAGCAATTTAGGGGGGTGCATTGGAATTTCGCTTTTTAAAGTTATAGAATTAACTTTAGAAATGTACTGTGCAAGAGAATGAATTGTACACGTCTTATTCATTTAAATCTCCAACTTTCCGTTATTGATATTACACCATCATCTTGGTTTATCACCATAAAGTAAATATGTCGCACCAAAAGCGAAAATCCGTCAAATTTCGTCCTTTTCCATAATACGGCAGTCTCACCCCGTTTTGCAAGTCCAGAAGTTAAATATTTCAAATAGTCCCCCGCAGCTACTCAGCGCGGGGCAAGAAAAGCGAGAAAAGCCCCCTCGCAGTAAGGGTAGGCCTTTCTTCAATCTTCACACAAACACTTTTGCCGCGCCGGTGGTATCTTCATCGTCGGCCCGACCAAAACATTTAAATGCTTACAAGGTATCTCACACACCCAAAGACAGCAAAATGGAGCGGCCCGGCCGGGCCGCTCCATTTTGCTCGATAACGAGCCGTTTTCTTTTCAGCGGATGCGCCGTTTGAGAAATAATCCCAACAGCACAGGCTGTATCAATAACCCCTTCGGGAGGAGCAAACAGGCAAGACAGCAGAACAAGTAAAGAGTGGGAAAGCGGCAATGAGGAGCCCGAAGGGGTTATTTCCAAAATTATTTTGCAGCGGCCTGCACGACTTTTGCCGCTTCAGCCTTAGCCAAATCCTTCTTGTGCATCAGGAGCAGCAGAAGGCTCATCACGAAGCCAAGAACCAGCAGTCCCAGCAGGAAGCCGAAAATCATTTTGTATGCGACAACGGCTTCGTACTTGTCGAGGAACATGCCGAACAGAGGATGCAAGGCAACATCAGGAAGATTGAAGCCGATGAGGGAAGCGACCGCGATCGCCATGCCGTTGATACTCTGATCCACGCCAACCTCATCCAGCGCGGAGAACTGGACGCCCTTCATGCTGACATTGACAAGTGCCATGGCAAACATCAGGATCATAATGGGGATTAGTGCGCTGTTGTTGGCCGGCATCATCATAAAGATGATCATCAGCACCACGGTAGCAGCCGCCGCAATGACCAGGAATTTCAGGCGGCCGATCTTATCGCAGATATGACCGGCAATGGGAGCGCCGACAAGACGGGTACCGTAGTTTTTCAGCGTCGCAAGGGATCCCGAGAACACGATGCTGACGCCAAGAACTGTGGAGAAATACGGTGTCAGATAGCTGCTGCCGGCATAAAACCCATAGATGCCCATAACCATCAGGCTGAACAGCCAGACCTTCGGCATCTTAAGGACGGCAAGAATCTCTTTGGTGGAGGCCTTCTTGTGGGGCGCCGCTTCCGCGGCCCGCTTCGCTTCGGCCTGGACGGCTTCGAGTTCGGGCTTGTACATGAACGCGACCATCAGGACGGAAATGAGCGACGCGCATGTATAGAAGATATACACGCCTGCAAGCGCAGCGGCCGAGCCGCTTGTGATGCGGGAGAACACCCACAGCGCAATGAAGTTGAATATCATGCTGCCTACGCCGTTCAGGCCCTCAAACCAGCCGTAGTATTTACCCTGCTCTTCCTGCTTGCCGGACATGCTGACAGCCTTGAATACTGGGGACCAGAATCCGAGGACGCTGGTAATGCCCATGCCAAAGAAAAGTACCAGAGTCATCGCATAGTTGCGGATGAAGAGCAGCGCCAGGAAGCTGAGTATGGTATGGCCGATGCCGGACAGGACAAGCAGCTTCTTGGGGGGATATTTATCTGCAAGCCAGCCGCTGGGCAGTGTGCAAATAATACTTGCGATGATATAAATGCTCAGGCAGAAACCGATCTGGGTATTGGTGAAGCCGGTGACTTCCTCCACCGCATCATAAAAGATGTATTTGATATACGGCAGGAGATACATGGAGGAGTACATAAATGCGCAGGCAAGTATTCCGAGAATCTTCTTTGTCTGTTTCACAGGATTATCCTCTCTTTCATTTTTTGAAGTTATCCCTCATTGATTTGCCGTTAATGAATTGCGCCGTTGTCCCGCAATTTTTGAATTTCTTCCTTTGTGTAGCCCATTTCAGTAAGTACCGCGTCGGTGTCGGCCCCGATCGCCCCGGTCGGCGCGTAGGGACGTCTGCCATAACCGCTGAAGTGCACCGGCGGACAGGGCATCATCACCTTCAGATGATCCGCGTACTCCACTGGCTCCACATAGCCGTTTTCTATGGCCTGCTCGTCCGAGCTTACATCGTGGGTACATTGCATGACTTCGCAGGAAATGCTGTTTTTACTAAGAATGTCGCGCCATTCACCGCTGGTACGCGTTTTGAATATTTTATTGCAGCGTTCCACCGCCTCCACGATAACCCCGCTCTGCGCAAGCGTATCGATGTCGTCATAGCGGGGATCATCCAGAATATCTTCCATGCCAAGCACCCGCGCGAACTTTTCCTTGTCGCGGGCATATTCGTTGACATAGATGCCGATCCATTTTCCGTCGGCGCACTCGTAGAAAGTATCGAAAGGATCGCAGGGATGGAATGGATCGGGATTGAGATGCTGACGCTCAAACTGGGTGGACACAACGCCAACCGAGTTGCACCATATCCCGCTGGCAAAGAGCGACGTCTCAACCTTGGTTCCTTCACCGCTCTTTTCCCGGGCAAACAGGGCCATCAGAATACCGGAGAGCAGCACGGAACTTGTCGCCATATCGCCGAAGGCATAGGTCGGAGTAAACGGAAAGGAGCCCTTAACCTGCCAGTCGGCCATGGGTCCGGAGCGCAGCCAAAATGCCGTACTGTCGAAGCCCGGGTTGTCGGCTACAGGGCCGCGCGGTCCAAATCCTGAGAAATGCGCGTAGATCAAGCGCGGGAACATCGCTTTGAGCGTGTCATAATCCAGACCGTTGCGGCACAACGACTGCTGCCTCACGTTGGTGATAAACACGTCGGCCCGCCCGATGAGCTGGAGCAGCGCTTTCTTGCCGTCCGCATTCTTAAAGTTGATGGAAACCAGCCGCTTATTGCTGTTGTGGATGGTAAAGAGAGGGTTCTTGTCATCTTCGTAAGGGGTGAGCTCGGTCTTCCCGGTCCGGCGCATTTCATCGCCGTACAGCGTCTCCACCTTGATTACATCGGCGCCGTAGGCGCACAACATACGCGCAGTGGTCGGCGCGGCAACCACAGTGGCCAGCTCAACAACCTTCAGGCCCTTCAGGGGCAGATTTTCGTTGCTCATATCATCACTCCGTCAATGCATTCATTTGGTATTTTATCCTTATTTCACACCCACGCCGTTGCGGATGTCGTGGACTTCATCCAGCCTGCCTTCGTAGTAATTGACCGCATTTTCCATGGAATACTTGCGGACAAGATAGTCGGAGGTGTCGGACCAGTAACCGCTGTGCGGGTTCATAATGACATTTTCACGGCCGACCAGCGGGCAGCTTTCGAGGACGGGGTACTCGGACTCCAGCATGTCGACGCCGGCCGCGCGTACAAGGCCTTCGTCCAGTGCCCAGGCCAGATCCGCTTCCCGCACCATTTGGCCGCGGCCCTCGTTGATAAAGATAGGCTTTTTCTTCATCTTCGCGAAGGTCTCTTTGTTGAACATATAGGCGTTGTCCTTCGTAAGGTTCATGTGCACCGAGACGACGTCGCCCTCCGCCAGCGCGGTATCCAGATCGACAAGCTTTACTCCCAGCTTATCCGCGATCTCGGGCGGCAGGAAGGGATCGTAAGCGATGACCTTCATGCCGAGGCCGGGGCCGACGATTCTTGCCACATGCTGGCCGATACGGCCAAGGCCGATGATGGCCATGGTCTGCCCTTCGATGCGCTTCATGCCGGGGAACAGATAGCAGTTCCAGTTCAGATCCTGCTGAATCGCCTTGTTGTACCTGTGGGTGTTGCGCTGCAGGCACATCATCATGGCCACCGCATTTTCAGCGGTCTCCTGTGTGCAGTAATCATGAATGGAGACAACCGCGATGCCCCGCTGCGCAGCGTATTCCAGATCGACCTCGTTATAGCCGGTAGCCTGGAATGAAATCACCTTGCAGTGATCCATCGCGTCCAGCGCCTTCTTGTCGAAAAAAACGTAGCTGTTGATGATGACGTCCGCATCCTTGATCGCCGCATAGAAGGCGCTGTTGTCGCCGGCCTTCTCGTCGTAGACCGCCAATCCGGTTTCCGCGCCGGCGGGCAGATAAGAACTGTCAATGCTGTGATCCGTATCAGCCGTGCCGGGCTGTTCCGCATAAATAACTTTCATATTTCTCTCCTTTTATCAATTCAGTCCTATTACGATTTGCTCATTTTTTCGGGTGGAACTCCGCAAAAAAGCTCAGCGCGCCGCAAGTCGTCCGCGGTCGGTTTATCAAGCAGCGCAAACAGTACAAAGACGATGCCGGAGGATGCAAGTCCCGGCCACAGGGCATCCACGGAAAACAGGCTTCCCCAGTGCAAGCCGCTGCCCAGCAGCCATAGCAGCACCACGCCCAGCGATACAACCATGCTGACAAAAGAGGCTTTGCTGGTAGGCTTTCTCCAAAACACCCCAAGCACCGTTGGGAAGAACAGAGAAGATGCCTGGAATGTAAACGCCAGCAAGAGCAGGTCGATGACATTGTATTTCCACCAGGCCAGCAGGGCGCCGACAATACCCACCGCAAGCGAACTCACAATGCCTAACCCCTTGATCGATGCGTCGGTGGCGTTGGGTTTGATCCGGTCCTTGTAGATATCCACGCTGACATTGGCTGCGCAGCAATTGATACACACCACGCCGGTCGACATGATCGCCGCAAACACGCCTACCAGGACAATTCCCGAAATCCCGGCGGGGAAATACTGCGCAACAATGGCCGCGTAAGCGCTGCTGCCCGCCGGAAGCTCCGGAATCAGCACCTTGGCCGCCATGCCGACATAGGTGGCGCCGAACGCGATGAAAAGCACGCCGACGCCGGCCCAGATGGCACCGTTGCGGGCGACTTTGTCATTTTTCGCGGCAAAACAGCGCGTATAGCTGTCCATGCTGGTGAAAAATGAAAAGACGGAGCTGACCGCCAGCGCAATAATCGTCGGCCATCCGTATCGGCCAATATCGAACCATTCGGCGGGCAGCGTATTGATGTTTGAGAAGCCGCCGATTGCCTTGGCCGAGAGCGGAATACCAAAAACGACCGTGCCGAGAAGGATTAATATAAACTGAATCCATGTAGTATAGGTGATGGCCATCAGCCCGCCGATAGCGGAGTACGCCACGGTGACGGCGGTGCTGATAATAAAGCATGTGCTTTGGCTCCAGCCGGTGATGGTCATTAACATACTGCCCATAGCCACAAGCTGGCTCGCTAAGAATCCCAGATTTGCCAAAAAGCAGCAAATAATGACAATATCGCCGGATTTGCGATCATATCTGCTGGTGATGAGTGCCGGATAGGTAATGCTGTTGAGCTTTTCTCCCAGACGCTTGGCGATCTTTGAGAAGGTCATGCCGAAGATTACGCATCCAAACGCGAGAATGAATACATACCAGCCTCCTGAGATACCCAAATTATAGGCGTTCGTCGACGTGCCGATAATTGACGAGCCGCCGATCCAAGAGGCCAGCCACATCGCCGCAAGGGAAAAAGTCCCCAACGATTTTCCCGCGACGAAATAATCCTCACTGGTTTTATTTCTCTTATACGCGACAATGCCAAGCGCCGCCATAACGGCAAAATAGGCAATAATGATAATTGCATCAACAGGTCTGATGTTGCCCATGTGTTCTCCTCCCTCAAGTTTTTTGGAAATCAAGGGGGGGCTGTTACCGTTGTTTTTCAGCCTCCGCGGCGCCGTGGTCAAAGCAAAGCGCATTTTTAGGATTCGTCTTGCCTTTTTTCGCGAAGAAATAGTCGATGGCGCTCCGCATATAGGCGACGTCGAAATCCGGGGAGGCGCTGGCCAGCGCGCCCAGCATAACGATGTTTGTGCCGCGGGCATTGCCCAACTCATTCGCGATCTCCGTAGCCGGGACTTTTACAACTTTGATATCGGTGCGGTAGGTACGCTCGGGGCGGGCCAGCGTGCTGTTTACCAGCAGGACGCCGCCGGGCCGGATCTGCTTCTCGAATTTGTCGATCGCCGCGTCGTTGAGCGTGTAAAGGATGTCCAGCTCATGGCAATACGGGCTGGGGATCTCCTCGTCGCTGATCTTGATATTGCAGTTGGCGGTACCGCCGCGCATCTCGGAGCCATAAGACGGATACCAGGTGACATTTTTGCCTTCCTCCATGCCGGCGTCCGCCAGGATCATCCCCGCGACCAGCACACCCTGGCCGCCGAAGCCCGAACAAATAATCTCAGTCATCAGTCCCTGCCTCCCTTGTCGACAAATTCACCCAGAGGATAATACTCCTCCTGGCCCTTTTTCATAAACTCCAGTGCGTCCGCAGGGAGCTTGTTCCAGTTCGTGGGGCAGGGGCTGAGGATCTCGACCAGACAAAAGCCTTCTCCATCCATTTGCTTTTTTAACGCTTTTTTGATCATCTGACCCGCCTTGACGACCTGCGCGGGGCTGTCCACGGAGCCTCTGGCCAGATAGGCGATATCGAATTGGCTCAAGGTTTTGGCCACATCAAAAGGATGCCCGTTTTTCTTAACATCCCGACCATGCGGAGATGACGTGGTTTTCATGTTGGGCAGCGAGGTGGGGGACATCTGTCCGCCGGTCATGCCGAACACGCTGTTGTTCACTACCAGAGCAAGAATATTCTCATTGCGCAGGGCGCAGTGAATCGTGCTTTCCATGCCGATGCTGTACGCCGAGCCGTCTCCGGGATGCGCGATGACAATCGCGTCGGGGCGGGCGCGCTTGGCGCCGGCAGCGGTGATGATCGGCCGGCCATGTGCCGCTCCGATGCTGTTATAGGTCATGGCGTTCTGGGCGAATTCGCCGCAGGCGACGTCTTCCACCATAATAATGCGATCATCAATACCGAGGGACTGTGCCGCTTCAGCAACCAGCCGCACGATGATGCCATGGCCGCAGCCGGGGCACCATCCGCCCTGGTTTTCCATATTGATTCCTTTGGGAATGCTGTAATTCATCTCTGCACCTCCTTCAGTATTTCTTCAGCATCGCTTGAGCGCGCTGGAGGATAACGTCTTCCGACGGGACGTTGGCGAATTCGCCATAGTCCTCCACGGGACGCTTATTTCCGCAGGCCAGAACCACATCGTCGCGCATCTGTCCGAGAATGCTCATTTCAACGCACAGGAAGCCTTTCACCTGTTCACCCAGAGCATCGAACGCCTTCTGCGGGAACGGCCAGAGCGTGATCGGGCGGATGAGCCCCAGCTTTATGCCTTGCGCCCTCGCCTTTTTCACGGCCGCCTTGGAAATACGGGAACTGATGCCATAGGCGATCAGGACAATTTCGGCATCCTCTGTCTGCACGGATTCCCACCGCTGCTCTTCGGCTTCCATACGGGCGTATTTATCCCGAAGATAGACCATGTAGGCATCGGCGCCAATGGTGTAATAAGTATTCCATACGACCTTCTGGGCTTCGCCCGCCTTGCGGGGCGCGATGGCCCAGTCATACTGGTTAATGTCATGCTCTTTCATTTCCGGCAGGACCACCGGTTCCACCATCTGACCGATAGCCGCATCCGAGCCGATCAGCACGGGATGCCGATATTTTTCCGCCAGGTCGAAAGCCAGACCTGCCATATCTGCGTTCTCCTGAACGCTTGCGGGGGCAAGCACAATGGTGCGATAATCGCCGTGGCCGCCGCCCCGGGTAAGCTGCCAGTAGTCGCCCTGTCCCTGGAAAATGTCGCCCAGACCGGAGCCGATTCTCATGACATCGGCGATAACCGCCGGGATATCGTTTCCGCACAGATAGGAAATACCCTCCTGCTTGAGCGAGAAGCCCGGGCCCGAGGATGTGGTCAGCGCACGCGCGCCGCAGCAGGCGGCGCCAAAAAGCATATTGATACCCGCGAGTTCAGATTCCGTCTGAACGAACTGTCCGCCGACTTCCTCCATCCTCCAGGACATATATTCCAGGATTTCGGTCTGCGGGGTAATCGGATAACCGCTGAAAAAGCGGCAGCCTGCGCGGAGACACGCCTCTGCGAAAGCTTCGTTGCCCTTCATCAACACTTTTGCCATGATTCAATCACTTCCTCCTTCATTCGGTAATTTCAATTACATAGTCAGGGCACATGCGAAAGCAGGAACCGCAGCCAATGCACTTGTCAACATCGGCCTTTACAGTTTCGTAACCCTTCGGCCCCAACTCGCCGGAAGGCGAAAGCGCCTGAACAGGACACACGCTTACGCACAGGAAGCAGCCTTTGCACCTGCTGGTATCCAGTTTGATTTTTCCCATAAATGATACTCCTTCTGTTCTGTTATTCCAATCGGCGGTCATCGGCACAGGCCTTCTGCCGAAGAATCGCCAATCGGCGCGGTCGGTGCGCCGTGAATCATCAGAACGTCGTTCTGTATTACAGAACTAAATTTAGCAGACTTCAGTCTGCCCGGCGGTTGTCCTCATCTGTTGTTCTGTATTATAGAACGCTGTTCTTACATTCTATGTAAAAAAATAGACGCACCTTTGCTTGATTATCAATTTAGCACGAACTCCCACCAACGTCAACTTGCAGTGATTTACAAAGATTGACGTCGTTTTTTGTGCAACATTATATGCTGCGCTCGATTTCGTGGACATGCGCCTTGAGGATCTTTGTGTACTCCTCGATCCGTTCCGCTGTAAAGCGCAAGGAGGGTCCGCTGATGCTGATGGCTCCCTGAGGCAATCCATGCGCCGACAGGATCGGCACGGCAACACAGCTTAAGCCGATTGCGTTTTCCATGTTGTCTGTGGCATAGCCGCGCAAGCGAATGTTCTTCAGCTCATCCCGCATCTTCTCGGGATCTGTAATCGTATTCTCGGTAAGCGCCGGCATCGGCTGCTTCAAATACTCGTCCACAAAGGCTTCGGGCATATACGCGAGCATAGATTTCCCGCAGCTGGTGCAGTACAGCCCATCCGTGCTGCTGCGGATAATCCCCGCCAGATAGGAGTTGCTGTCTGTCGGGAATGCCGCATCCAAATAATAAACCTGATCCTTAATTGGAACTGTCAGGTATACGACTTCGCCCACCTGTGTTGAAATCTGCTGGATATGCTTTGCCGCGACCTTCTGAAAACTGTAGCGATCGCCCACGGCCCGGCCGAGACGCACGATGCCGATACCCAGGTAATACTTTCCTGTCTCATCGTTTTTTGAAAGATAGTCCATTGCTGCCAAAGTGGTCAGGATGTCATAAACGTTGCTCTTATACAGGCCCAGCTTCTCGCTGATCTCAGTCACGCCAAGCGGCTGTTTTTCTGTGAAGCAATTCAGCACGTCAATGGTCTTTTTCAAACTTTTTACCTTTATTTCCGCTTTGTCGTTGGGCATATGTGTTGCTCCTTTCCTCGAACTCCTCTATTTTACCGTGTTCCGGACGATCTTGTCAACCAAATATCACGCAGGCTCTTTTCGACGGGCCGCGCGAAGCGCCGCGCCTGCAGCCAAATTGCCGGCCGAGGCGGGCGAAGGGGAAGGCCGGCGGCCAAATGCGGGGGCGGCCGGCCAGGGCCGGCTACCCCCGCATGATCTTTGGGCACACATCTTTATTATTATATCCAGTCCACAATGTTTTGTCAATAATAACTATATTTTTTGCTTGTAGTTTCTTGTTTTTCATGTATTTTGTCCAATTCTAATGACGCAAAATCGGCTAGTATTGCTCTTGCGGCCCCTTCGCCCATTTGCTATAGTTAAGTCAGAAAAGGTGATGCCAATGAACAGATAAAGTTCCCCGCGATGCGGAAAGGTTCCCATCGCAGCGGGGTGGGCGCTGAAGTCAGTATTTCCGGAAAACCGAGCACCAAGCAAATCTCACCTGTGAGATCGTTTCAGGGAAAACCAAACGCGTGCTTCGATCCTATATGCCACTGACCGGCAGCGCCGTAATCCAGCGGTCAAATCGAAAGAAAGCGAGGTAACCAAGGATGCTAGATATTAAGAATTCGGAGGAATGACCCTTGACTGCCATGAATTCCGTGAGGCCGGTGCAGTTGAGGGTCATTCCTTTTTTGTGGGCTTCTCCCCTTGGGGAGGGGCAATTTTTTTTGCCGGCGGGCCGCCGCGCCGCGGTAAAGGAGCGGGAAAGCAAACAGGCGAAACGGTATGCCGATTACCGTTTCGCCCGTCTGCTGTTCAGGAGAATGGAGAATGGAGAAATGAAAAGTCACTTTGTATTGACTTACAAGATGGTTTTACCGCGTCAACTTAAAATTAACTTAAAAAGAATATAAATAATTTGTAAACGGTTTAATATTCAAACGTCCCGTCGAACACCAGCTCCGCGCCGCCCATCAGGGTGACCCGGTCCGCCGCGCAGTTCACGGTGAGGTCGCCGCCCGCCAGCTTCACGGTGACGTCCGCGCCCTCGGCGCACAGCCCCCTCTTTACGGCGGCGGCCACCGCCGCGCAGGCTCCGGTGCCGCAGGCCGGCGTCTCGCCGTTGCCCCGTTCCCACACCCGC
>Ga0183096_1001430_pt1 | contig 20553 bp, 16 predicted proteins | sample Biomet5_FD_127791 | JGI IMG/M metagenome (GOLD analysis project Ga0183096, IMG submission 127791) | Microbial communities from bioreactor (seeded with sewage sludge) at LBNL, California, USA - Biofuel metagenome 5 (version 2) (version 3) | ecosystem: Engineered > Bioreactor > Anaerobic >... | reverse complement strand
GTGAGTGCTTTGCCGATTGCGACCGGCGCTATCCTTACCGCAATCGGGGATTTGCTGCCGATGCTACTTGAAACCGTCACCTCCCTGTTCACGCAGGTGCTGGAAACACTTCTGAGCCTGCTGCCCGAGCTGATCCCGGCGGCAGTCAGCGCCGTCATGACGATCACCGGCGCGTTGATCGAGAATCTGCCGCTACTGGTTGCGGCAGCGGTGCAGTTGGTGACCGCGTTAGTGGAGGGCATCGGTTTAGCACTGCCCACGCTCATTCCCGCCGCCGTAACTGCTATCACCACCATTGTACAGGGGTTGCTGGAACAGTTGCCCCTCCTGCTGGACGCGGCGCTGCAGCTGATTCTGGGGCTTGCGCAAGGTCTGCTCAATGCCATACCGCAACTGATAGAGGCTTTGCCTGCTATCATCGATGCGCTGGTCAACTTCCTGATCCAATCCATCCCGCAGATCATCGAGGCGGGAATTAAGCTCCTGACTGCGTTGGTCACAGCGTTACCGACGATGAGCGCGACCATCGTGAAGGCGATTCCGCAGATCATCAACAGTATTATCAACGCGGTGATCACCGCTATCCCGCTCATTATCGACGCGGGTGTCAAGCTGCTGGTCGCCCTGATTCAGGCGCTTCCACAGATCATCACCACGGTGGTCACAGCGGTACCCCAGATTGTCGGCGCGCTGACCGGTGCGTTTGTGGGAAACATCGACAAGATCATCCTCGCGGGCGTGCAGTTATTCGTCGCCCTGATTAAAAACCTTCCGACCATCATCATCGAGATTGTGAAAGCCGTACCGCAGATCATTACAGCGTTGGTGAACGGGTTTACGAGTTCCATCAGCCAGATCGCCACTGTGGGCGGCAATCTCATCAAGGGATTATGGCAGGGCATCTCGGACGCGGGCGCTTGGCTTCGCGACAAGATTTCCGGCTTCTTTGGTGGTGTGGTCGACAGCATCAAGAACTTCTTTGGCATCCACTCGCCTTCGACGCTGTTCGCCGGACTCGGGCGCAACATGGGCGAAGGCATTGGAGTCGGCTTCGAAGAGGCCATGGCCGGTGTGGCTAGGGATATGCAAAATGCCATCCCGACGAGCTTTGACATGAGTGCAAGGGTAAGCGGGTATGGGTCTAGCACGGGAACCACCGGCACCAGTATCACGCAGAATATCTCGGTCGTATCACCAAAAGCGCTCTCCGAAAAAGAGATCGCGCGCGAGTTCAAGAATCTGTCACGCAAACTGGCGCTTGAGTATTAGGAGGTGCGGCGTGGAGCTCACGTATACGAACGCAAACGGGGAAAGCGTCACCCTCCGGCAGACGCGCCCGTTCTTCCTGACGCGGGTAGATGGCGCCGGCAAAGTGCGCCAGACCGTGAACACCTTCAAAGCGCCGGATCAGGATGGCGCTTTTTTCATCTCTTCCGCCATGGACATGCGCAATATCACACTGGAAGGGTCGATTGTTACCCCAACAATCGCGGAAACTTACGATCAACGGCGGCGCTTCCTGCGGGTGTTCACGCCTAAGCTGCAAGGGACGCTGGTCTACCGCAATCGCCAGATCCAGTGTGTCGTGGAGGAAGCAGGATTTACCGGATCATCCCGTGAACGCGCGCCGAATTTCTTTATCAGCCTCCTGTGCCCGTCGCCATTCTTTGAAGCGCTGGAAGAGATACGGGAAGAACTGGCCATGTGGTCGCCGCTGTTGCTCTTCCCGCTGGAGATACCGGGCGTCGAGCTGGAATTCGGCATTCGGCAACCCAGTCAGATCATTACCGTGGACAATATTGGCGATGTCGCCTGTGGATGCCATATCATCTTTCGGGCGCTTGGCAGCGTAACCAACCCGGAACTCATGAGCCTTGATACCGGGGACGTGCTTCGCCTGAACACGGTCATGGAATCTGGCGAGGAACTCCATGTGTACACCCACTTTGCGGGGAAACGGGTGACGCGGGTGTTTGGTCAGGCGGAAAGCAACGCCTTTTCGCTGCTGGATACCAGTTCAGTGTTCCTGCAGTTGGAACCTAGGCGCAATCTGCTTCGCTACAACGCCACTGAAAACATGGATTTGCTTGAAGTGACCATCCTGTACCGGCCTAAGTTTCTGGGGGTGTAGTGTGGAACTGTATGTGTATAGGAACACACGCCAGCTAATCGGCGTTGTAGAATCCTTTGAGTACCTGCGCTGGACGCGTCGGTACTCTCAGTGTGGATCCTTTGAACTGAAAGCCATCGCCACTCTGGACAACATCGCCCTTTTGGTGTTGGGTAACCTGCTCTGGAAAAGCGATGATGAGGAAATCGGGATCATTGAGCATTTGGAAATGAACCAGTCAGATAAAGAAACGATTACGGTCAGCGGGCGGTTTGCGACCAGCTTTCTGGCACGGCGCATCATCTGGGGCAGGGAAACGCTCAGCGGGGATTTATCCGCGTGTGCTTTACAGCTTATCAACAATCATCTGATTGCGCCCAGCGACAGCAATCGGCAGATTGCCGGGATTGCGTTCACATCACCCATCCTTGGCGTAACGGTCAACACGCAGGTATCCTACAAAAACCTTCTGGATACCGTTACCGGGCTTTGCGATGCCTCTGACCAGGGGATCAAGGCGGTTTTCAACCCAGCCACAGGCGATTTATTGATCACGCTATATACCGGCGCGGTTTCACAGGCTGTGTTTTCCCGCGAGTACGAAAACCTGACAACGCAGATCTATACACAAAGCGCCATAGACTACGCCAATACCGCGCTCATTGGCGGAGAGGGCGAGGGTGCGTTACGCATGTTCGCCTCCATCGCTGACACCGCTGGGGAAGCACGCCGGGAAGTGTTTGTCGATGCCAAAGACCTGCGGCAGGAGGATTTCGGCGCGGGGTATCCTGCCGTACTCCTGTATCGCGGCCAGAACAGGCTGTCGGAGTTATCCATGGCGCATTCCTTTGATGCGGAGATCAATCCGCACGGGAACCTGCGCTATAAGGTCGATTTCGACCTGGGGCAAGCGGTTACCGTGCTCTCCAAGAAGTGGGGCGTTACATTGGCTGCGCGTATCACGGAGATCGAAGAAAGCTACGACGCGAGCGGGCAGACGCTGAATATTGTGTTCGGCAAAGGGGCGCTATCCCTTCTCCAAAAACTGAAAGGCAGCTGAGATCATGGAAAAGAGCGGGTTCTTCAATTCTTCCGGCGGCGACCGGGTCTACAGCGCCACTGACTTTGCCGCCTATTTTGGCAGACTGGTCAGCAACGGAATCTTCTATACCATAGCCACCAATCTGTTGGTCACGCCGGGCAGCGGCATGGCGGTCAGCATTGCGGCTGGGAGCGCGTGGATCAACGGTTATTCGTATGAGAACACGGACGCACTGACACTCAATCTCGCTACAGCCAGCGGTGTGAACCCACGCATTGACCGAGTCGTTGTGCGTTTCAGCGCCGTGGAACGACGTATCTATCTGGCAACGCTGACCGGCACCCCGTCAGAAGTCCCTGTGGTGCCTGCGCTAACTCGAAGCAACGATACCTTTGAGCTTGGGCTTGCGGACATTCTGGTGCCGAAAGGCTCGGTGACAGTCGCAGCGCTAAGCATCACCGACACGCGCCTGAACACGGCGTTATGTGGATTGGTCAACTCGTTGGTGACCGCCGTGTATGAGTAAGGGGTGATCGGATGCCATCGATTTCGTACTCTCTGAGCAGTTTTTCCAAGACCAATACTGATATGGCGGCGGGAACCACCTTCACTGCCAGCGCTTCAGGCGCGACCGTAACTGGCGCGTCGATTACGTCCGGTACGCTGTACCTGAGCAGTATCCGCACGTACTCCGGCGTTGGGTATCTTGATTTTTCGCTGGGTTCGGGCACTGGCTCGACTGGCACTTTTTCCTCCAACAGCGCTACGCACTCTGACACGGTATCTCTGAGCGGGTATAGCAACGCTTTGCTGACGGCTGGCAGCGGCACAATATCCTTCACGCTTAGGCGAACTACATCCGGTTCCGGCAACGTTCTCAACCTACGTAGCGGCATCACCGGGACGCTGACGCTGAATTACCAGCTTAACTCAACCGCCTGTACCGCGCCTACCGCCTGCTCTGTTGGCAGCACGCTGGCTGAGGGCAACGTGACGCTCTCGTGGAGCGGGGCGGCCGGTGGTACCAACAACGCCCTTTCCTCGTATGAAATCCAGTACAGCGAATCCAGCGACAACGCCACGTGGGGCGCGTGGACAGCGCTGACAACCGTCACCACGACCGCCACCAGCGGCAGCGCTTCGGTCGCACCTTCTTCGACACGAGGATACTATCGCCGCTTTCAGGTGCGTACACGCGGCGCTGCCGGAGCAAGCTACTATTCCGCTTGGAAGGTCTCCACCAACTCGGTGCGCCGGAACACCCTGCCGATAGCGCCCACCGCCGTCACCGCTACGCCTGCCGTGTACAGCACGGAAGCCATTTCCCTCACATGGAGCGGCGCGGCTGGGGGCACGAGCGCGATCAAGGGATTCATGATCGCCAGCCGAACCTCCACGGACAATGCCACTTGGAGCGCATGGGCGACGCTTACCACGCTGACGCAGACCGCAGGCAGCGGTACTTACGCCCCTACGGTATCGCGGGTCATTGGCACCTATACGCAGTTTGGCATCACGACGATTGACGCGCTGGATGTCAGTTCCGCTGTGAAAGCCAGCGCCAGCATTCTATGCTCGATCACCCCTTGCGGGCTGCCATCCACCTTCTCGCTCAGTGCGACACTGACGGAAGGCGCGGTCACGCTTTCGTGGAGCGGCGCAACCCATGGTGCGGGCAATACGATTACCGCGTATGAGCTGCAGTACAGCGAATCCTCGGATGCCTCCACTTGGGGCGCCTGGACGGCGCTGACCGTCGTGAGCAGCACCGCTACCAGTGGCAGCCAGAGCGTAAATCCTTCAAGCACAGCAGGGACGTACCGCCGATTCCGAATCAGGATTCAGGGTACGGCAGGAGAAACATATTACTCAGCTTGGCTGGTATCCAGTAACAGTGTCAGGCGTAACATCCCGCCGACAGCGCCGACTGTGTTTACAGCCTCGCCTGCGGTGTACGATACCGGCACGATCTCCCTTGCTTGGAGCGACATTGTAGCCGGTACCAGTACGATCAAGCAAGTGGTTATTCAGCAAGCCACCTCAGCGGATGGCGTCACCTGGGGCGCGTATGAGGCGCTCACGACGATCACGACCACAGCGACCTCAGGCTCGCATGAAGCCACGCCGTCCAGCGTTTCAGGCATGTCCACGCGATATCGTTTGAGCGTGACCGATACGTTGAACGCGATCTCTGCCTATTCGCTCAGCAACGTGGTTCGCAAGGTCAGCCCGCCGACCGCACCGGTTGTTACCGCACCCAAGGCGGCAGGGCAGACCTACTCCACCACGCCACGCTTCCTGATCACGACCGGCACGAGGCTGGGCGGCGGGACGCAGAAGGTGTGCGTAAAGATCGGCGTGGCAGATTGGGAGGATTCGGTTGCTAATCCAGAGCGGTTTTCTACCTCTGGTGCTCTGGCCAATGGGGTACCGACGATCTATACACCTGTTGCGCTCGCGCCTGGCAGCTATACCGTCACCTTCCGCAGCGTGGACGGCGGTTCGGAGGCTGTCAGTCCTGAGGTGGTACGAAGCTTTATGGTGCTGGCTTCGCCCTTTGAGGAGATCGTCGCCAATGTGACCAAGGTCAAGGCTTCGCACATGAGAAGTCTGCGAACCGCCGTCAACAACGTCCGTGATTTCTATGGTATGTCGGCGGTTAGCTGGGCTGAGGATATCATATCAGGCAAAACCTACGTGAAAAACTGGCCGTTTCATGTGCTGGAACTGCGCAAGGCGATTGAGCAGGTGGTGGATGCCATCAACGATTTTGATGTGGTGTGGGCGAACAAGCTGCCTGACCCCGCATGGATTCCCATCACGACAGGCAGACCGCAGGCGGCCGTGATTCAGCAGTTGCAAACCATAATCCATGGGTTATAACGGGTTCCCGGTTCGTGCCTCTGTGAAAGCAGAGGCGCTTCATTATATAGACACAGAATACAGGAGGATGGACTCATGAAGGAAATCTGGGGTTGGATTCAAGCGGCGCTGGTGACCGTAGGCGGTTTTCTCGGTTGGTTTGTTGGGGGTTTCGACGGTTTGCTCTATGCGCTGATCGCCCTGATGGCAGCCGACTACGTGACGGGCGTAATGTGTGCTATTGCGGACAGGACGCTTTCCAGCGCGATCGGCTTTCGCGGCATCGCCAAGAAGGTGCTGATCTTCGTGCTGGTGGGCGTTGGGCACATCGTGGATACCTATCTGATCGGAAACGGCAGCGCGCTTCGAACGGCGGTGCTGTTCTTCTATTGCTCCAATGAAAGCGTGTCGATGCTGGAAAACGCCGGGCATCTGGGTTTGCCGATTCCGCAGAAGCTCAAGGACGTGTTGGAGCAACTACATGATCGCGATAAGGATAACGAAATCAAGTAACACTGGGGACGGCGAGTCATCGCCGCCCCCTTTCCTTTTGGAGGGTCAAGCATGACGGTCAAGACGAATCTGGGGTTGGTTCAATGGGCGAAATCCTGGCTGGGTCAAGCATACTGGTTCGGCACATGTGGCTACGCTTGTACACAGAGCCTTCTGGAACGCAAAACCAAGCAATATCCCAAGTCCTACGCGGAAAACCGCATGAGCCGCTATCGAGCGGATATCGCCGCCGGAAAAAAGTGCGCAGACTGCATTGGACTGATCAAGGGTTATTACTGGACGCGCGATGACGGCACGCAGGTCTACGGGATGGACGGCAGGCCAGACCAGGGTGCAAACGGCGCGTTCAACGCTGCCAAGGTAAAGGGCGCGATCGCTACCCTGCCGGAGCTGCCCGGCCTGATCCTCTGGAAAAGCGGCCATGTGGGGGTTTACATTGGAAACGGCGAGGCCATTGAAGCCAAGGGTTTCAGCTACGGCGTCGTCAAGACCAAGGTTAAGGGGCGCGGTTGGACGCACTGGTTCCGCTCGCCCTACATTGATTATCTCACCGAAGGGAGCTCAAGCGATGCGCAGACAGGCGTGGAGGAAACGGATGCGGATACGAACCAACCCGCTGAAGGTGGCGCGGAAGAACCGGCGCTGGATCTGGGTACGCGGCTCCTGCGCGTTACGCCGGGACAGCCGCTGATGCGCGGCGAGGATGTATTGGCTGTACAGACGCGCTTGCTGGCCAAGGGGTATGCGCCGGGCAAGCTGGATAGTGTGTACGGGAACATCACCAAGGCAGCAGTGGTAGCCTTACAGACGGCCTGCGGCATCAAGGTGGATGGTGTTGTAGGGCCGGATACGCGGGTGTTTTTGCGATAAGAACCTGCTACCTAATACTAGTGCCACACATATAGATAAGCAAGCAAAATCGTCACATCTTCTGGCTGCAGAAAAAGAGGTTCCCATTTTCAGTCAAACAGATGTTATCGCGAAAGCGTTTAATCAACAATGCGCTGGGGCTTTCTCGCAATACCGTGACAAGGGTATGCCAGACATAGATGTCAAGTCTATGCAGGAGCTGCTGTTGCAACTGGGTTATGCCTTTCCCCAATACGATTCTGACGCGGACTTTGGCAGCGAAACCGAGCGTGCCATTGTCCCCTTCCAGAAGAAGCATGGGCTGATTGTAGATGGAAAATACGGCGAGGAAACACACAAGGCAGTCTTGGCTGTATCTCGGACAGCGAGGCTGGGAAGCCGGATGCGCCCTCCGCCACTGAGAAGTTTGCACACGGCGAGCAGCTTTCTCGACTTTAATTCTTGAATACTAAGTTCATCTGATGTAAAATATTTAATTGGATTCCAATAGTTATACAGCGCGAGAAAAATGTTCCATTATGCTGGCGTTCTTCTGCTGGCTAATTCATCAAAAAAAGTGGCTGCAAAATATCGAATGGCGTGTGCCAAAATCAGCCATTAAACCATGCAAATATGAAAAAACCGCTAATGCTGTGGTATGAGAGGGGGTAAAAACGATACGGATTGCGATTTCGCAGACTATTCAATTGGCGTATTTACACCATAGAAAATGATTGTAGGAGGAATTTCAGATGGATAGTGACTTAAGAAAGAATAAACTTCATATTCCATTTATCATTGCTATGATTGTTTCTTTAATCGCGATTGTATCATTCATTCTTCCATATATATCCTCAACCGAAGAGTACAGAGAGTATCTTGAAAGTCAAGGAGATAAGTATGCATCGGACTCAGTTGATATGACATATCGGGATATGAAAGATATCTCATTATTCGAGTATGCAAAAACATACTTCCAAGGTGGTAAAGAAATCTTGCATGATGAGACCACAGGCATATTCTATGGTGTGCTTATATCCTCGGTTGGTGTCGTCTCAATTCTGGTTTTGCTTGCTGTGCTTAGAAAGAAGCCGATTTTAACTTTTATTCTCAATGTATTACTGGGTGGTGTGTGTTATTTGGTGAATTGGGATTTTGTTGATCGCGGAATATTACCAAGTAACAATTATTTTTGGGGTATTTCATACTACATGCTGTATGCTTGCATTGCTGTCATCGCATTTTGCGCCATCTGGATGTTTGTTGCGAAAAGGAAAGTTAAAAAGGAAAGCAGCGTTACACTGGTATAAAGTATACAGATGAAAATCAACAATGTACAACAATGGGGAGGAAATTAAAATGAAAAGCAGTTTGGTATCCAAGATGTTTCTTGTTCTTCTCACGGTGGTTATTATTGCGCTTTTTAGTTCCTTTGCTTTGGCGGATGGATCATGTGGCGCCAATCTAACATGGACGTTGAAAAATGGCGTGCTGACGATAAGCGGAACAGGCGATATGGAAGACTGGTTCATTACCAATCCATGGGAAGATGCTACTGATGATATCAAGAAGGTAGTTATCGAGCCGGGCGTTACGAGCATCGGAGACTTTGCCTTCTACCAGTGCGAGGCGATGACAAGTATTGAGATACCGGAAGGTGTAACACGGATCGGAAACCATGCGTTTGATTGGTGTCGTGAATTGGCAAGCGTTGCTTTGCCTGATAGCTTGGTTTCGATTGGGGATGATGCTTTCGATGTATGCGAAAAGCTGACTAGCGTTGAAGTGCCAAGTAACGTTACAACAATTGGAGAACTGGCTTTTGGGCAGTGCTATAACTTGGTAGCAGTAGCCTTGCCTGAAGGATTGACAAGTATCGGGAGGAGCGCTTTCTATTGTTGTGAAAAGCTCGCTTCTATAACAATTCCTTCTACAGTTACAGTTATTGACGAAACCCCGTTCAAATCCTGTGGCAGCCTCAAGGCAATTGATGTTGCTGTAGGATCTGCAGCGTTTACTTCTGTTGATGGCGTTCTGTTCAGCGCGGACAAGACCACATTGCTAACCTACCCGGCGGGTAAACCTCAAACAAAGTATACCATACCGGACAGTGTAATAGTAATTGATAGAAGCTCATTCTACGGCAGTAAGAATCTGACGGCTGTTATTCTGCCCAAAGGGCTTGTAAGTATTGGCGATGATGCGTTCTTCAACTGTGAGAAGTTATCGAAAATGGTTGTCCCGGAAGGTGTCACGAGCATAGGAGATACCGCGTTTGTACATTGCTATGAGTTGACAGGCATCTCCCTCCCGTCCACATTGGAGTCCTTCGGTACAGATATGTTTGAATCTTGCAGTCATATAACCAGCATTGACGTGGCTGAGGGCAATGAAAATTTTACGACAGTAGACGATGTAATGTTCAATGGTGATAAAACACAGCTGATAGCCTATCCCCTTGGCAGACAGGCGGCCTCTTATACAATTCCTAATGGTGTTACGTCTGTTGGTGATTATGCGTTCCTATACAGCGAATACCTTAAGAGCATTACTTTTCCGGACAGCCTGACCAGCATTGGTAAGAGTGCCTTCTGTGGCTGCGATATTATGACTCTTGATTTCCCAGACAGCCTCGTTAGTATTGAATACAATGCGTTTAACTCTAATAAAGCGATCACGCAATTGCGAATTCCTTCAAGCGTACTTACACTGGGAAGTCACGCGTTCTCTTGGTGTGATAGTTTAGTTAGCGTTACAATCGAAGGACAGTATACAAGTATCGACGAATTCGGTGTTTTTGACTTCGGCAGCGACAATCTTGTTATAAACGGGCTTGCGGGTTCTACTGCAGAGGCATATGCAAAAAAAGAAGGAATCACTTTCAATCCAATTTCAATTGTTTCTGAATCGGATAATGATACTTGGATATGTAGCAACTGTAAATCTGTAATGAAAGGCGGCATGTTCTGCTCTGGGTGCGGTGCAGCCCGTCCAACTAAGCTTAAATGCACAAATTGCGGTTATGAGCCTGAAGAAGGCACAACACCAAAGTTCTGCCCTCAATGTGGTACAAAATTTGAATAACGCCCTTTATTGCTTGTTTAATAATTATTCTGAAGTTGTTACGGTAGCACAGTTTTCCTGCTACGGATTTTTACCCCTCACTGTCCAGTAGGACCCGTGGAGTTTAAAACAGCTGGGTTTTCCGATGCCTTTTCAAAACCAAATAGTATTACACTAAAAAAACCCGCGACTCGGTTTCATGCCGTTTCGCGGGATTTTTCGTGTTTATTGATTGTCAGCTTCATCGACCAAGACATAATCGCCGTGATGGTATTTGGCGATATCAAGCCCAAGGGCTTCTATCACCCGGCAAGCGATACTAAATGAAGATGATGATAGGTTTCGTTCGCCAGCCTCAAACCTCTGATACTGCCGAAGTTGTATCTTTGCCTTGTCCGCCACCTCTTGCTGCGTCATACCGAGTTTTTCACGAAAGTCCCGTAATATCCACTTTTCCTCTACGTGCATAGCTTGAAACGCCATATCTGCCGCCTCCATATTTATATTAGTTCCATCATACGACCATTTGGACGTAGTGTCAAGAAATATTACGCCCGGTCGGTTGTTAAAAACAGGAAATCGCTACGGAATTTTTCCCCTCACTGTCCAGTAGGAAGTGAGGGGGAGTTTTTCTATCCCTCGGAACGGAGGGTGGGTATGGGGAAGAAAACGATAACGGAAATGCGTTTCGGGAACACGCTCATTATCGTTACGGGAGAGTGCAGCCCAACAGCTACAGAGACCATTGATATGAAGCTGGAACGCTTGATTTTACGGCATGTTTCGGACTTGAATAATTATCAGGATGATAACAGTAACGACGTTGCTTTGTGCGGCAAGCAGAGCGAACATGGTCCAGATACTATATAAGTAGGAGGTCTGGTTTATGGACGCAAGGCAAGCGGAGCAAGGCAAAATGACCGCCCTGTACTGTCGACTGAGTAAGGAGGATTTCGACACCGGAGAGTCCAACTCAATCGTGCATCAGAAGGAAATTCTTACGAAATATGCGAAAGACCACGGGTTTGGGAACCATAAATTCTTTATCGATGATGGTGTGAGTGGTACCCTGTTTTCCAGACCGGGGCTTGACGCTTTACTCACCGAGGTTCGGGCTGGTAAAGTGGCCACGGTCATCATCAAGGATCAAAGCCGAATCGGGCGTGACGTACTGGAAGTCGGGCTCTTGAAGCGTACATTTGATGAGTACAATGTACGCTTTATCGCTGCAAATGACAATCTGGACACTGCTAACGGCTTTGACATCATGTCCATCTTCCGGGATGTTTTCAACGAGTGGTTTGTTGCCGATACAAGCAAGAAAATACGCGCGGTGTTTAAGCAGAAAGCGCTAAACGGGAAACACTCCAATTCGGTTGCCCCTTACGGCTTCAAACCCTCTGAAAATGACAAATTCGTCTGGGCTGTCGACGAACCCGCTGCAGATGTTGTCAGAGACATTTTCAAAATGTGCGTATCCGGTATGGGCCCGAAATACATCGCAAATGAACTCTGTAGGCGTGGTTTGAAAATCCCGCAAATTTACAAAGCGGAACGTGATGGAGTAACGCCGAAGCATATACCCAATCGTCCCGATACTGTCTGGCATACAAGCGTCGTGAGCGGAATCCTCGCCAATAGAGAATACCTGGGCATTGCCATCCTGAACAGAAAGACCAGCAGATCTTATAAAGACCATCGAAAATTTATTAAACCCGAGGCTGAATGGATCATTCACGAGAACGCCCATCCAGCCATCATTGACGCTGAAACCTTTGAGACGGTTCAGCGAATTCGCTCAAATCGTCGTCAAGTAACAAGGCATTATGCAAAAGGCGCTCTCGATGATGTAATGTACTGCGCTGACTGTGGAAGTCGCCAACATGCAAAGCGTGGTTCCGTGAAAGCCAAGGGTGGTACAGTCAGGGAGTACTACCACTACGTATGCAAGAACTCGCGCTCCTACACAGAGTTTGCTTCTTGCACTCCGCACTGTATCAGCAGAGAAGGCATTGAGAAAGCAGTTCTTGACAATCTGCAAACGGTTATAAAGCTTGCAAAACTAGACGAGAAGCGGTTCATTCAGAAAATGACCGACGCCTCCCTCCGGGAAGGCACTCGGAGCACACAAAAGGCGAACGCCGAACTCGTCAAGGCAAAGGCCAGGATCGCCATACTCGACAGAATCATCAGCAGGATTTACGAAGACAATGTATCAGGCAAGATTGGTGATGAACGTTTTCAGACGATGCTTGCCGGGTATGAGGTCGAGCAGAAAGAGCTGAAATCGAAAGTGGCAGAACTGGAAAGCCTTATTACAGCGGCGACACAGCAGACTACGAACGTCGAGAGCTTCCTGCGGTTGGTGCGATCCCATACAGAAGTAACTGAGCTTACCACCGAAATCGTTCATGAATTCATTACTAGGGTGGAGGTCAGCGAAGCGGAGTACTCGCCAGCAAGGTTCAGCCACTGGGCAAGAGGAAAAAGGCAAACTGTAAAAGTAATCTACAATTATCTTGATGATATAAACGCAAAGCTTAAAGATGATTGATGGCGTGAGAGCTGAAAACGACAGCACTCACGCCATTATTAGGCTTTGGGGTTTCGTCCATAAGGCGCTTACACTGATGAGGCGCTCACGGGTACCAAAGAAGCTCGCGACGATTTTCAGCGGCTGCTCAAAGACTGTCGTAACGGTCAGGTCGACATGGTGATCACGAAATCCATCTCCCGCTTTGCACGCAACACGGTCACTCTGCTTGAGACCGTGCGAGAGCTCAAAGCGCTGGGGGTGGATGTTTTCTTTGAAGAGCAGAATCTGCACAGCATCAGCACCGATGGGGAGCTGATAATTACCATTCTGGCTTCTTACGCTCAGGAGGAGAGCCTCTCCGCCAGTGAAAACCAGAAATGGCGCGTGCGCAAGGGTTTTGAAAGCGGCGAGCTGGTCAACTGGAGGTTCATGTTCGGGTATGATATTGATAAGAACAGTATCCGCATCAACCCCAGCGAGGCAACGGTGGTACAGGAGATTTTCCGACGCGCTCTTGCTGGGGATACCTTTGGCGCCATCTGCCGCGATCTGAATACGCGAGGGGTAAGCGGCGCCTTGGGCGGTAAGTGGAGCGTGCCTCGGATCCACGCCATCCTCAGCAATGAGAAATACACAGGCAACGCACTGTTGCAAAAGCGCTACCGCAACAACCATCTGGAGAAAAAGCTGTGCCACAACCATGGCGAGCTGCCCAGATATTTTGCGACAGAGTCACACCCAGCGATCATTGACGAAGCGACCTTTCAAGCCGCACAGGACTTGCTCACGCGCCTCGATGAGAAAACCTCACACCGCGCTAAACCGCAACTGAGCGAGTTCACAGGGATGATCCTTTGCCCCCATTGCGGCAAGCCCTACAAGCGTGTGACGAGCAATGGCAGCATCGGTTGGAACTGCAGAACCTATCAGGAAAAGGGTAAACAATTCTGCCGGGGCAAGAAGATTCCGGAGGAAACCCTGAAAGCTGCCTGTGCTGATGTTTTAGGGCTAGACAAGTATGACACCACAGTATTTTCGGAGAATGTCGAATCCATTGTGATTCCCGAGGATAACAGGCTTCAATTCCATCTGAAGGATGGGCGTGTGGTAGATCGCGCTTGGGTAGACCGCTCAAGGGCTGCCAGCTGGCAACCTGAAATGAAAGAAGCCGCGCGACAACAAATGTTGCATAGAAGGAGGCTCCACTGATGGCGAGTTCGATCACCTGCATACCAGCGACAAGGAACGTTTTCACGGCGATCCCCATGACTTCCATTACCAAACGGCGGGTCGCGGCTTATGCCCGCGTTTCCACGGACAGCGACGAGCAGTTCACCAGCTACGAGGCGCAGATTGATTATTACACCAAGCTCATCCGACAGCGTGAGGACTGGACCTACATTTCGATATATACCGACGAGGGCATTACTGGCACGAACACCAAGAAGCGTGAGGGTTTCAACCAGATGGTGGCAGACGCGCTCGCCGGGAAGATCGACCTGATCGTCACCAAGTCTGTCAGCCGTTTTGCCCGTAACACCGTGGACAGTTTAGTCACGGTGCGCAAGCTCAAAGAACGCGGTGTGGAGATCTTCTTTGAAAAAGAAAACATCTGGACTCTGGATTCCAAAGGCGAGTTGCTGATCACGATTATGTCTTCGCTGGCTCAGGAGGAGAGTCGCAGCATCTCTGAAAATGTCACATGGGGACAGCGGAAGCGGTTTTCCGATGGCAAGGTTAGCATGCCCTACAAGCATTTTCTGGGGTATGAGAAGGGCGAGAACGGTCAGCCTGTGGTTAATGAGAAAGAGGCTGTGATCATCAGGCTCATCTTCCGGCTGTTTCTGGAGGGGAAAACGCCAGCTGGTATCTGCCGCCATCTGGATGCAAACGCTATACCCACGCCTTCCGGCAAGCAGAAATGGAGCCAGACCACCGTAAACAGCATCCTGCGAAATGAGAAGTACAAGGGCGACGCTTTACTGCAAAAGCGTTTCACGGTCGATTTCCTGACCAAGCGGATGAAAACCAACACCGGCGAGGTTCCGCAGTTCTATGTGGAGGGGAGTCATACGGCGATTGTCAGCCCAAAGGAATTTGAAATGGTGCAGACCGAGATCGAGCGCCGAAAGGCTATTGGCGGTCACTACAGCGGTAGCAACGCGTTTTCCTCCAAGCTGGTCTGCGCGGATTGTGGCGCTTTCTTTGGTCAGAAGGTCTGGCATTCCACCGACAAGTATCGCAAGGTGATCTGGCGCTGTAATGCCAAATTCAATGGCGAACACAAGTGTGCTACTCCACACCTGACGGAAGATGAGATCAAGGTGATGTTCCTGAAAGCCTACAACAATCTGATGGGCAACCGGGAACAGGTCATTGCGGATTGCAGTCTCATGCTGGAGATGCTATCTGACCACACGAAGCTGGATGCACAGACTGCGAAGGCGAACGAGGAAATCGCCCTCGTTTCCGGCTTGGTCAGCGCTTGCGTTTATGAGAACGCCGAAAAAGCTATTGATCAGGATGCTTATTCCAGTAAGTACAACAGTTTGGTTGACAGGCATCAGAAGGCTTTGGCGCGGCTTGATAGGCTGAAAGCCGAGCTCGCTGACAAGGGGAATCGCGAACGGGAGTTACGGGGGTTCATCGACGCGCTGGCGATCAGCCCGCTTGTTCTGGATGCTTGGGATGAGCAGCTTTGGAGGCTACTGGTGGTGAAGGGGACAGTGAATCGAGAGGGCAGTATCAATTTCTTGTTTAGGGGTAATAGCGTGATCCATGTACCAAAAGCATTTGCTCTGTAAGCAGTTCGTTTCAAGGTTTTACACCCTGTTTCCCCGAACAAGATATCGTAGCTGTTACTTCATGATTCGATTGTGGGGAATAGACAGTAGCTTTATTTCGTTTAATAATTGACACTACAAAGAAAGAGGTTTTCAAATGAAAAAGTCCCTTACAATATTGCTATCTCTCCTCCTGTTACTTATTACCGGTGCCACAGCTTTTGCAGAGGGAGAGGGGCAGCCTTTCCAGCCCGAAAAACCAATTGAGATGACGGGCAGCGGTGATAACTCTTATACCCTTGTCTATGATGATGCCTATTTTTCGAACAGTTCAGTTGATGGTGTGGATGAGTTCACATGGCGAAATCAGCCCGAAGGTGATTACCCACGTTGTTTTATGAGCATTCACCGTGTGAATGGATTTACTTTGGACGAAGTGGTTCAAGGGCTGATAATTCAGGAAGACATTGAAGGCGCAGTCAACGAAGATGATCTGGATGGGCAGCCAATGAAGGTTCTCCGTATGTGCGAAGGCACAACTGCAAAAAGCCGGGTGGTTGAATACAACTGTCTTTCATTGAATGATAGTGGGGTTTTAATTGTGGAAATGGATTGGTTTGTAGAAGCAGAAGAAGGCATTGGTGCTCGGTTACTTGCCATGCGCGATACGATACAACTGGCCCCATCCACAGCAACTGCCGTCCAACCCTAATCTTGTATAGAAATCTCCTGATGTAATACCAAGTATGTACCAAACCGTACAAGCTAGCCAATGTTAATGGACAACCAATTTGAGGTGGGTGCATTTTTTTGCACCCACCTTGAGCATTTGTGTAAGCATGTCGGAAGAATGGCAATATATGTATTCTGATGAGTTGAAAAACCTTGCGATCATGTTGCTCCACTGACTGCCCAACGAGCACAATCCCTTACAAATCAACCCTTTCCACTCATACAAAAGGGACGTCAACCTCGTATCGAGATTGACGTCCTTTTATGCTTTGATTAGGCTGAAAATAGGTTTTGCATCAATGCTTGCGGACCCTTAAAATGTGGCACTTCCACGCAACAATTGTTTGTGGATTTTGACAGGATCTTTTTTGAGAGTAGGCTATTATGCCTCAATCGTGTTACTTACGCCAAAGGGTTTCACACTTTGGAAACCTGACAAGGGCTATCGCCCTTGACCCTATCTCCGCTGCGGCGGAGGGCAATGCTATCGCGCTCTACATCTCAAAATCCTTATCCGTCAGGTTGGTGTACACATCCTTGAGGGGGCTGAAATCGGTGATCGCGTCGTTCTCCAACTTCAGCCCGACCAGGTGGGTCAGGTGCGCAAGCGGTGTCAGGTCCGTCACCTGCGTGTTGGCGATATCCAGATAGTTGAGGTCCGTCAGCGCAGCCAAGGGGCCGATATCCGCCACGGGCATATCGGAGATGTCGATGTAGGTCAGCTTCGTAAGCCCGGTCAGGGGCGTGAGGTCGGTGAACAGGTTGCGGTCCGCGTGCAGGTAGCCCAGCTCAGTCAGCCCCGCCAGCGTGCTGATATCCTCCACCCGGTTGCCGAAAATCGCCAGCCTTTGCAGGCTTTCAAGCCCGGCCAACGGCGCTATGTCCGACACCATGTTGCCGCCCAGGTTCAAATCCAGCAGCTTGTTAAGCCCCGCCAGCGGGCTTATATCAGCCACGCGGTTGAAGCCCAGGTTCAGCTCGGTCAGGTTGGTGAAGGCTTCCAGTCCCGACACGTCTGCAATCTGCGTATCCTCGGGGATGTCGGGCTGCCAGTCCAGCCCCAGGTCCAGCTTGGTGATCGCCGCCGCCTCGGCCATCGTTACGTCGCCCTCCGGCTTTTGCAGGTAGTCGCGGATGCGCCGCTCCAACACAGGGTCGTTGAAGTGCACCGTGCCGCTCACCGGCGCTGTGCCGATCTCAAAATCCTTCCACTCCAGGTTGGGGTAGAGGGCCGCCAGCGACGTGAAGTCCACGATGGGGTTGTTGCCCAGCTCCAGCCCCGTGAGGTGTGTAAGTCCGGCCAGCGGCGTCACGTCCGTGATGCGGTTATCCGTCAGGCCCGCGTACTCCAGGTTGGTCAGCCCGGCCAGGGCGCTGATATCGCGGATGCCCACGCCCTTGGCATCGATGGAGATCAGCTGGGCGAGCCCGGCCAGCGCGCTCAGATCAGGCACGTTCCCAGCCCAGCCCAGCGCCAGCTCGCGCAGGGCCGTGAGCTTGCTCAGCGGCGCCAGCGTAGTCACGTTGCAGCGGGTCAGGTTCAGCCATTCCAGCTTGGCTAGGCCCGCCAGCGGCCACAGCCCGCCCAGCTGCCTGTTGCCGGACAGATCCAGCCGCTTAAGCCCCGTGAACGCCTCCAACCCCTGCAGCAGGGCGATGGAATCGTTGCTGCCATCCGGCTGGCTCAGGTTCAGTTCCGTGATGGAAGCCGCCTCCTCCAGCGTGATGTCGCCCTCTGGCTTGTTCATCGCCGCGCGCACGCCCTGCTCCAGCAGCGCGTCGGCAAAGCGCACCACGCCTGCCTCCGGCAGCACGAAATCGCTCTTTATCATATTCGGGTAGAGGGCCGCCATGGGGCTGAAATTCGTCACGCGCGAGCCTTCCAGCTTCAGGCCCGTAAGCGCGGGCAGGTACGCCAGCGGCGCGATATCGGCCACGTCGGTGTAGCACAGGTTGAGCCCCTCCAGCGACGAAAGCGCCGCAAGCGACGTAACGTCGGCGATGGCCGAGCCGGTGAGGTCGAGCCCGTGCAGGGCGGTGAGCCCTGCCAGCGCGGAGTAGTCGACCGCTTTGCAGCCCGTGAGGGTCAGCTGTTCCAGCTGCGTGAGGGCGGCCAGCGCAGAAATGTCGGTAGCGGCGATGTTTTCCAGCTTAAGCACTTTCAGTCCCGTGCAGTAGGCCAGCGCAGACAGGTCGAAAATGTTCTCACTGGCGGGCGCGTCATCGTTGCGAGTGTAGGCAAGCTCGTTGATGGCCGCGGCCTGCCGGTCGGTCACAGGGCCTTCCGGCACGTTCGCCGCCGCGCGGATACACGCTTCAAGCTGCGGGTCGGTAAAGGCGACCAGCACCGTGGGGTGCTCGGGGTCGAAATCCATGGATTCCAGCTGGGGGACGATCGCGGCTAGCGGGCTGTAATCGGCGATGGCGCAGTTGCCTAGCTTCAGCTCACGCAGCTGGGTAAGCCCGTCCAGGGGCGACACGTCGGTCACGGCCGTATCATTAAGCAAGAGGACGCGCAGCCCGGTGAGCCCCGCCAGCGGCGTCAGGTCGGCAATGGAGGAATATTCCAGCGCCAGCAAGGTCAGGTTCGTAAGCCCAGCCAGCGTCGAGTAGTCCTGTGCCCGGCAGTTGAACAGCCAGAGCGATTGCAGCCCCGTCATGCCATTCAGGGGGGCGATGTCTGCCACCTCGTTGCCCCCCAGCCCCAGCTCGTGCAACTTGGTAAGCCCGGCCAGCGGAGAAATGTCGGTGATGCGGTTAAAGTTCAGGTCCAGCTTTTCCAGGTTCACGCAGCAGCGTAGCGCGGCCACGCTCTTCACGCGCGAGCCTTCGGGAGGGTTGGGGTCGTAGTCGAAGCCCATGTGCAGCTCGGTTAGCGTAGCCATGTCGGCGGGGTAAACAGGCCCGCCGGGCTTGCCCAGCGCCGAACGGATCGCTGCCTCCAGCACCGGGTCGTCAAAGGCCACCGCTTCGCCCAAGGAGGGGTCTGGGATGGTGAAATCCTTAGTCTTGAGCTTGGCGTAGATTTTTAGCAGGGGCGAGTAGTCGGATACGGGGCAGCCCTCCAACGTGAGCGAGCGCAGCGCCTTGAGCCCAGCCAGGGGTGTCACGTCGCGCACTGCGGAGTATTGCAGCTCCAGCGTTTGCAGCTTGCCAAGCCCCGCCAGCACCGACGTATCGCTGAAGGTGGAGAATGAAAGCGCCAGCGATTTCAGCTTTTTAAGCCCGGCGACGATCGAGTAGTCCTGCGCCTGGCAGTTGAACAGGCGCAGCGTTTCCAGCCCGGTAAGCCCGGCTAGCGGCGTAATATCAGCAATGTTGTTGCCGCCCAGCTCCAGCGTTTTCAGCTTGGTGAGCTCCGCCAGCGGTGACACGTCCGTAATGGCCTGAAAGTTCAGCTCCAGCGTTTTGAGCTTGGTACAGTAGCGCAGCACAGCCAGGCTGTGTACCTGTGTAGCCGGGTCGGGCGTCTGCTCGTAATTGCGCCCGGTGCCGATGGCGGTGAGCTTGGCCAGCTTGTCGGCCGTCACGTCACCCTCGGGCACGCGCACTAGGCCACGGATCACGGCTTCCAGCACGGGGTCGTCAAAGGTTACCACCTGTTTATCCTGCGCCAGCGCCACGGCGGGCAGCAGCAGCGAGAGAACAATCAGCAAAGCGAGCATTCTTTTCATAAGTGACCCTCCTGTTACATCGATGGCTTGTACGGTCTGCGCTCTGTTCTTTTGTGTATAGCAACGCTCTGGATGATATAATCATATGTTTTGGAACGGGATATGTCAACGCAAACATTTTGTCGCTCTTATGATCGATGACAGGTTTACATACGAAAACTTTTGGGGTTCAGTTCATTACGTTCGACTGGGTGCAAAAAATGCACCCACCTAAGCATTTGTGTAAAAGTGTCTGGGACATGGTAATATTTGGATTGTAGCAAGCGTTGAAATCCACTCTTAAAGCTATATCCACAGTTGGAGAATCCTCTATAACCCTTACAAATCAACCCTTTCCATCATGACAAAAAGGACGCCAACCTCGTATCGAGATTGACGTCCTTTTATGG
>Ga0183096_1001426_pt1 | contig 20593 bp, 21 predicted proteins | sample Biomet5_FD_127791 | JGI IMG/M metagenome (GOLD analysis project Ga0183096, IMG submission 127791) | Microbial communities from bioreactor (seeded with sewage sludge) at LBNL, California, USA - Biofuel metagenome 5 (version 2) (version 3) | ecosystem: Engineered > Bioreactor > Anaerobic >... | reverse complement strand
TATGCGCGCGTACCGTAATCCTCTCTGTGAAAGGAGTGGATTTTTTTGTTATTGGAGATCAGCAAGCTGGAAAAAAGTTTTGGAGCCAGGAAACTGTTTGCACTGGATAGACTGGCGGTATACAAGCACGACAAGATCGCCGTTGTGGGCGCCAACGGTACGGGCAAAACGACGCTGCTGCGCATTATTACGGGTGAGGAACATCCTGACGCCGGGCATATCACGGTGAGAGGACTCGTGGGGGTTGTCCCGCAGTTGGGAAGACCTGAAGATGCGGAGAGGGACGCAAGAGAGGCGGAGCGTTTGGGTTTTGCGCTGCCCGGCTTATACAGCGGGGGAGAGCACACCAAGGCGCTGATTGCCGCCGCGTTCGCGCAGCAGCCCGATCTTCTGCTGGCCGACGAACCCACGACAAACCTCGATATTGATGGCATTGAAAGACTGGAGGGCATGCTGCGATCTTTCCACGGCGGCCTTCTGCTGATATCGCATGACAGGCGCTTGCTGGAGAACGTGTGCAATAAGGTGCTGGATTTGGAGAACGGCAAATGGACGCTTTACGCGTGCGGCTTCAGTGATTATTTGGAGCAAAAGGAACGCGTGAAAGCGACGCATCAGGCGAAATATGACGCGTACGCCTCGGAACGTGAGCGGCTGGCGCATGTCGCTGCGGAGAAGGCCAGTCAGTCAGAGAGCGTTAAAAAGGCACCGAAGCGCATGGGCAACTCGGAGGCGCGGCTGCACAAGATGGGCGGGCAAAAACAGAAAGAGAAACTGGACCGGGCGGCCAACGCGGCGGCCAGCCGTATGGAACAGCTGGAAAAGGTGAAAAAACCGTGGCGACAGAAGCCGATTGCGTTTGATATCGGCTATAACGTTGTTCACAGCCCGGTGCTGGTCAGCGCGAACGGCGTCGCCAGGATGTATGGCAGCCGTGTGGTACTGGACGGTTGTCGCTTTGAAATACCAAACGGGCAAAAGACGGCGCTCATCGGTCCCAACGGAGCCGGCAAGACAACGTTGCTGAACCTGATTGCTGAGCGCGGAGACGGTATTTCGGTCTGCAGAGGACTGAAGATCGGTTACTATCGGCAGGATACCGGCGGCCTCAGCGATAGCGACAGCATTCTGCAAAACGCCATGGCGCACTCGGTTTACGATGAGACGTTCGTGCGTACAATACTGGCCCGTCTGCTGTTCCGAAGGGATGAACTGCACCACCCTGCGGGCGTTTTGAGCGGCGGCGAGCGGCTTAAGCTTTCGCTGGCTTCAATCATCCTTAGTGATTTTAACCTGCTGGTGCTTGACGAGCCGACAAATTTCCTGGATATTGCGTCAAGGCAGGCGCTAACGGACGTGTTTGAGGCCTATCCCGGTACAGTGCTGGTTGCTTCGCATGACCGCGCTTTCATCTCGGCTGTCTGCAACCGCGTCATTGATCTCAAAGATGGCCTAACGACAACATTTGAAGGCGGTTTTGACGCATATATGGCGGCTTTGAGGGGGTGAACCGGCAAAAGACTGTACTTTATGGATAAAATGTGGTATGATAGAAAAAAATTTGAGAAAGGATCCTGCATATGAAAAGGATATCGCTGATCATACTGGTGATCGCGCTTGTTTTCTCAATCGGCGTTCCGGTATCGCTGGGCGCGCCCGAAGGTTTCCAGATGCTGATGACTGACAGCCAAGGGCCGGAAGTTTTCAGAATACAGATGCGCTTGCGGGACCTTGGGTACTTAAATTACCGCCCCACGGGGCTGTATAAGGGCATGACGCAGTCGGCCGTCGTTGAGTTTCAGAAGGACAACGGGCTTGATCCCGATGGGCGCCTTGGTGAGAAAACTTATGATAAACTGTTTTCGCTTGATGTGACCAGAAAACCGCTGAGCGCCGGAGTGGTTCCCATTTCCGGCCCGGAATTAAAGGGGAAAGCACCTTCGCCCGGAGAAGCGGCCGATTGGTCTACTGTTGTCAATGCGGCGATTCCGGTAGGGACGAGGTTTACTATCACCGACTACAACACGAGCAAGTCTTTCTCCGTAAAGCGTACAGGCGGTACCGGGCATGCGGATGTGGAGACGGTGGACTCAAAGGCAACCGATACGTTTTTGGAATGCTATGGCGGCGTATTTACTTGGGAAAAACGCCCGGTGTTGGTGAAAGTAGGAGATAAAACCTATGCCGCGTCGCTGTTCGGGCATCCGGATGGAGAGGACACGATAGCCGATAACAAGATGGATGGGCATACTTGCCTGTACTTTTCGGGCAGCACCTCGGACGTGCTGGGGTTTGAAGATAAGGAGCACGCGCGAAACGTGCTGAAGGCGGCGGGCCAGCTGTAAAAATTTATAACAAAAGGCGCGGATCATCTCGTCTTCCGCGCCTTTTTGTTTACTTCTGTTTTCGCTCGCTATAGCTCAAGTTCCATAAACCCCACAGTAAAAGGCAGGCGCGGGAATATGTGAGTGCCGGTGTGAACAAAACCGTGCTCCGCATACCAGTCTTTCAGAACTGTGTTTTCTTCAATAATACCGATCGTAATCCTGTTTCCGCCGCGCTCACGGACGGTTACCCGCGCCCATTCAAGCAGCCGCGCGCCATATCCTTTATGGCGGTAACGCGGCAGTACGGCAAGCTTGCCCAATTCATAAGCCCCACCTTCCTTTTGCGACAGTTCCGCAAACCCGGCCGGTTCACCGTTGACGAACAGACCGGCCATGATATTGCCCCGACACCGATCCGCCGCCAGACGCTCAGCGCAAAGAAATGCGCCATTGGTGGGGCAGTTCTGTTCCGTCAGATCAAATTCCGCCGCCACGGTGGCAAAGCTCTGCCGGATGACATCCGCGCAGGATTCAAACTCATCCACACGGACTTCCCGAATCAGGATATCATTGCGCATATCTTCTCCCCCTTCCACAGTTTTGTTTTGCCGTACCAAAAAAGCGCGGTGGCTGGTCGCGCTTTCCTGCAGGCTAGAATATCGTTTTCTCGTTGATTTCCTTCAGCAGCATTTCCATAAACGCGTCGCCGTCTATCTCGCCCAAATCGCCAACGCCGCGCTTCCGAATGGCCAGCGTTCCTTTTTGTATTTCGTTGTCGCCCGCGACGGCCATATAGGGGATGCGTTCATAACGCCCTTCGCGGATCTTGTAGCCGATTTTCTCACTGCGGTCGTCCACTGTGACGCGCACGCCCGCCGCTTTCAGTTTCTTCTCCCATTCGCGCAGATAGGGAAGGCTGCGGTCGGTAATGGACGCGAGACGTACCTGCTCTGGCGCTATCCACAGCGGCATGGCGCCGGCGTATTTTTCGATCAGCATTGCCAACGTACGCTCATAACAACCAATGGAGGAGCGATGGATGATGTACGGACGCTTCTTCTCGCCGTTTTGGTCCACATAGGTCATATCAAACCGTCCGGCGTTCGAGAAGTCGATCTGCACCGTAAACAGCGTATCTTCTTTACCGAACACATTCCTGAACTGGAGATCCAGCTTGGGACCGTAGAACGCGGCTTCTCCGTCGGCTTCCACATAGTCGAGGCCGATCTCGTCCAGTATTTCCTTCATCAGACGCTGCGCGGTCTCCCAGGCTTCGGGGTCATTGATATATTTCTCTGTATTCTTGGGATCCCATTTTGAGAAGCGGTAGTTGATGTCGTTTTCAACGCCGATACATTTCATCATGTACTGGATCAGGCTGACCACGCCCTTGAACTCGTCCGCCAGTTGGTCGGGGCGGCAGATGATGTGCGCGTCGGCCAGAGTGAACTGGCGCACTCGGATCAGGCCGTGCATCTCGCCAGAAGCTTCGTTGCGGAACAGTGTCGCATTTTCACTGTAACGTATCGGCAGCTCGCGATAGCTGTGGAGTTCCGAGTTGTAGATCATGAACTGGAACGGGCAATCCATCGGACGAAGCGCCATCACCTCGTCGTCCTTGCCCTCTTCACCCAGCACGAACATGCCATCTTTATAATGATCCCAGTGGCCGGAAATCTTATAGAGGTCGCTCTTGGCCATCAGCGGTGTCTTCACTAGCGTATAACCCCGTGCTTCTTCCTCATCCTCTACGAACCGGGACAGCACCTGAATCACTTTGGTACCCTTGGCCATCATCAGCGGCAGACCCTGACCTACGACATCGCTGGTGGTAAAGTATTTCAACTCGCGGCCCAGTTTATTGTGATCGCGCTCCCGCGCCTCTTTTAGCTGCTTTAGATAAGCATCTAACTCTTCCTGCTTTTCAAACGCCGTGCCGTAAATACGCGTCAGCATCTTGTTCTTCTCGCTGCCGCGCCAGTAAGCGCCCGCGACGGAGAGCAGCTTGAACGCCTTTACCTTGCCGGTGGATACAAGATGCGGCCCCGCGCAGAGATCGGTAAAATCGCCTTGACGGTAGAAAGAAAGGTGCGCATCCTCTGGAAGGTCGTGGATGAGTTCCTGTTTATACGGTTCATCCTTCATCAAATCGAGCGCTTCTTTGCGGGGCAGCTCAAAACGCTCCAACCGTATATCGGCTTCAACGATACGGCGCATTTCCGCCTCGATATTCGCAAGGTCATCCGCGTCAAAAGGCTTTTCCACATCGAAGTCATAGTAGTAGCCAGTGTCAATAGCGGGGCCGATAGCCAGCTTGACGGAAGGAAACAAACGTTTGACCGCCTGCGCCATGATGTGGGAAGCGGTGTGCCACAGGGCCTTTTTGCCTGCTTCGTCCTCAAATGTGAGTATCTCCAGACGACAATCGCCATTGATTACCGTATCAAGACCCTTCACATCGCCGTCAATGCGGGCGGCCAGCGCTTTTTTTGCAAGTTTGTTCGATATCGACTTGGCGATATCCAGCGCGCTCATACCGTTTTGAAACTCTCGGCTTTCTCCGTTTGCCAGTGTGATATGCATATTTTCGTCCTTTCACTCAGTTGATAAAATAAAAAGCCCCACGCACTTTAAGTGCATGGGACGATTGTTAACCGCGGTTCCACCCATCTTTCATCGATCAGATGACTGCTTTTATGGCCGATACGGGAGCCAAACCCATTCATTACGGCAGGTGGTTTCACTTTTGGTCGCGTACGGCACATTTTCAGCCTGTGATGTGCGCGTCTCTTGATGCGCTGATGACCAATCGTTACTTATCCTGTTGACTGTGAATCATTATATGCCAAAGCATATTTTCTGTCAATGACTTTTCCTGATTCAATAGAGGTTAGACCGACCGTCTGATGTACGCTGGTCCAGCCGCGCCTTGTAGATAATGCCCTGCGCAGTACGGATAACGCCCATTACCAGTGCGATAACACCCAGAACATCTACGTGGTTGAAAGAGAACACAAGCGGAATGATCAGAAACCCAAGGCCGATCAGCGTTAAAAGAACGCCGGCCCGTGTTCTGCGGCTGTTTGTTTCCTGACGGCCCTGAATCACTCCGAAAACACCAAATACGATCATCCAGCTGGATAGAATCACGCCCAGCAAAGCAGAGCCGGGAGGGATGATAAGGATCAGCAGGAATAGTACAATATCCAATATTCCGTGGACGAGATAGGGTAAAAGCAAACGGTTATCGCTTTTGAACTGGATGGCCTTAAACAGGCAATATAAGCCATAAAGCAACACGCCGATGCCGACAATAAAGATCAGCGTTTTCAGCGCGACACTGATTGCTTGCGGATCGGTATTGCTGGTACCATTGGCAGCCAGAAGGAAAATGCCTGCCGCGATGATCAGAACGCCTGTCAGAACAACGAGCCACCAAGGCATATGTTTTGAAGTCGGGTTCATTTTCATTCCTCTCAAATATCACTACTTTATTAAAATATACCACCAATCATATCAATAACACAACGGAATCACAAAAAAATTAATGAGAAGTAAACCCCTCGCCCAGAACCTCACTGACATCCGCCACAATGACAAACGCGTTGGGATCTACGCTTTGTACGATCTTTTTCAGGCGGACTCCTTCCGTACGCCAGGGCAATACGCATAAAAGCACGCTTTTGTCCCGACCGCTGTAAAGCCCCTTGGCGTTCAATGAAGTGACACCGCGCCGAAGCTTTTCCATAATAGCGGCGGCAATCTCGGCGTTCTTGTCGGATATGATATAGAACGCCTTAGCGGCAGAGAGGCCCACGGTAATGACGTCGATAAGTTTAGAGGTGATGAACAGCGACGCGAGCGCGTACAGTGCGATTTTAGGCTCGAATATGACACCGGCGGCGGTAATCACGACAAAGTCGATGCAGAATACGAAGGTGCCGATACCCATTGATTTGTAACGTGTGCTGAGCATTTTTGCAACCATATCTGTTCCGCCTGTGCTGCCCCCCATGCGGACGACCAGCCCGATACCTATGCCCACGAGGACGCCGCCGTAGACACAACCCAGGAATATGTCGTCGGTGGCCGGTATGGGGATGATCTCGGCGATCACCGAATAGAGCGCAATTGCATAGGCCGTACGAATGGCAAAGCTTCTGCCCACTAGCTTGAAGCCGAAGACGAAAAGCGGAATATTGAGTACGGCGATAGAGAGGCCCAGCGGGATATGGAAAAGGTGATAGAGTATCGTGGCTATGCCGCTGATACCGCCCGCGGCGATCTTGTTGGGCACCAGAAACAAATTCAGGCCGCTGACGGCTATCCCCACTCCCAATGTGATCCATATGTAGTCCCTGATGCGCTGGTTCATACAGCCTCCGTTAACGGCCCGGAATGTTCTGCTTGTTTTGAAGATCATCTTACAGCAAGATCTGTGTTCCGAGTCATAAATATAAAAGCGGAAGAGGGTGTCTTCCGCTTTAGTTTTTGTCGTTTTGTTTTGTTTTATCAAACCCCATGCTGATGGAAATCGCCTCGTCGATGCGTAACATATCCTTTTCACTGAGCCGCCCCATTTTTTTGATCAGCCTTGTCTTGTCAATGGTTCTGATCTGTTCGAGCAGCACCACACTCTTTTCCGAGAGAACATCCTCGTCGATAATAATGTGTGTGGGCAGGCGCGCCTTTCCAAGATTGGACGTTATGGCTGCAACGATCACCGTCGGGCTGAACCGGTTGCCGGTGTCGTTCTGTATCACTAGCACAGGACGTATGCCGCCTTGTTCCGATCCGGTTACGGGGTTTAAATCCGCATAGTATATATCTCCTCGCTCTATCATACGTCACCCCGCGGTATGCTGTTTTGGTTTCCCTTATATCATATGAGGCGGGGCCGGTATTTGTTAGCGTATTCAGGCAAGCAGTCTTATCGCGTTCTGTGACAGGATAAGGTCAAGATCAGCAGCCGAAAGAGGCAAACCGCTGATGCGGGCGATCTCATCATCCGCCCTTTTCCACGGTGAGTCGGTACCGAACAGCACGTTTTCCGCTCCATGGCGCTGGATCATGCGCGCCATGGTTTCGTCGCCCAGCATATAGTGCGAGTAAGACGTATCCAGATACAGCGGCAGCCCGATCAGCGCCTCTTCTACATCCCGCCAAAGAGCATGGGAGCCCATGTGCGCCGCCACCAGTTTGAGCCCCGGCACGTTCTTCACAATACGGCGGATCATCAGCGGTGTGCAGTGTACCGGCGCCGGATATCCGACATCCACTCCGGCGTGCAGCACAAGAACAAGCCCCAGGTCTCTTATCGCTTCGTAGGCGGGCATCATGCGCGGCTCGTCTGCGAAAAAACATTGGTAGTCGGGATGGAGCTTGACTCCCTTAAAGCCGTTTTGCTTCACCTGCTCAAGGTTTTGTATCAGGTCGGGATCATCCGGGTGCATCGCGCCGAAAAAGCGCAGAGGCCCTCCGCTGTTTTCCAGCGCCCATGCGTTAATGGTTTTGACTTGGGAGGGTTTGGTGGCTACGGGCAATACCACGCCCATATCGACGCCGCATTCGGCCAGATGTGAGATAAGCCCATCTTTCGTGCCGTCGTGTACAGCGCTGATGTGCGCTTTGAGTTCCAGCTTTTTGACCGCCTTATCGGCAATCCGGTCATCAAAACAGTGCGTATGAAAATCGATAATCATTTTTCTCCGTCCCCGTTCTGTTTCAAAAGCGCCAGCGCGTTTTTATATAATATCTTGTCAATATCGTCAGCCGGCAGGTTCAAAGCCGAGATCATTCTGATCTCTTCGTCGGCCTGCTTCCAGGGAGAGTCAGTGCCGAAAAGCACGCGATCTGCACCATGCCTCTTTATCAAACGTTCCATGTCCTCTTTGCTGAGGGAATATTGCGAATACGAGGTATCGATGTAGAGCGGCTTGCCAATCAGCAATTCCTCGGCGTCATGCCATAGCACATGCCCGCCCATATGCGCGGCCACAATAGTCAGCCCGGGCACGTTGTCCATGATCCGGCGGATCATGTATGGTGTACAGTGAGCCGGTACCGGGTATACGTTATCGAGACCAGTGTGCATGACAAGGATCAGCCCGGCTTCCCGGAGCTTTTCGTAAAGCGGCATCATGCGGGGCTCGTCCGCATAAAAGCTCTGATAATCCGCGTGAAGCTTGACGCCGCGGAAACCGTTGCTTTTCAGATATTGCACTGTTCCGTCGAAATCCGGGTCGTCCGGGTGAATGGCTCCGAAGAAAACAAGTTTATCGTCTCCTGTTTCTTTGGCCCATTTGTTGATAACGGGAACATGTTTGGGTTTGGTTGCCACCGGGAGGACGACGCTTCGGTCAACGCCATGGGATTGCATGTATTGCTTGAGCCCTTCCGGTGTTCCGTCGTGTATCGTTTTAAGTCCGCTTTTTTCCTCCATTAAGTCGATAGCCGTTTTGGCGATAGAGTCCGAAAAGCAATGCGTGTGAAAGTCAATGATCATTTTAAATGTCTCCAAATATATATTGTCTAAAAATTTTTGCGGGATTATTCTACTACACTTGGCGGCCTATATCAACAAACATGCTTCAATCTCAAAAGCATAGGACAAAACATAAATAACCGGCTTATGCAATCGAGCACAAGCCGGTATTATGACGCATCATAATGTTATATCATGTCTTCCGAGAACTCCACCCGGGTACCGAACACGTCCTTGATGGTCTCAATGATGCGGGCGTCGAAAAATCGCTCCCGATTATGAACAACGATGGAGAGCGGCGCGATGTTGACCAGCGCGGAAAGAAGCGCGTCGTCCTTATCGCTGCGAACACCGGCGAACCGGTTTTGCAGCAGACACAACCGCTCATCCAACAGTATATATTCACCGTCGCCATCCACGCAGATATGGACCTGCTTGACACGCGGGATACGTATCTTTACAAACAGGCGCAGTATCTCGACGAACTCGGCGTACTCCTTCTTGCGGACGTAATCCTGCACACACCAGTTCAGCTCGGCCTCCCATGCTGTAAGGTAATCCTTCATACGAAAACGCATGAAGCCTTCCAAAAAGATGGTGCTGGCGTCGTTTTGCTTTAGCGTTTCGCTGAGCCGCTGTTTGACATCCAGCTTACACAATGCCACCTCGTTTTTCTGTCCATTTTTGCCATACCAGAGACGCTTGAGCGCCCGAACCAGAATATCGCACTGTTCCTTTTCAGAAAGGAAATTATATTTCTGACGGAGCAGGCGCACCATATGCCTGATCTGCAGATTTTCCACAATAATGTCCGCCAAAAGTGTGCAGAGCATCGTGTGCTCCTTGGTGGGATCATTTTCGGAATCCGTCACAAACACTCTGGCAGTTCGACCGCTGTCGCTGTCTATTCCATTTATGCTGACAAGGCACCCTTGCCGCAGCGCGTCATGCATCCGGTTGGTAATCAGCGGAGCGAGCTCAAGGCCCTGATCTTCTATTCCTAAAATAATGTTCAAAATCAAATCACCCTTTTTGAACCGTTCACTATAATCTATGCCGGGGCAAAATAAACGTTTCTTACATTAATTTTTGCAGATGGGCTAAATACTCTCGTTGTAATTTTTGTTAACGAAAGCTGGAAAGAAGTTGAAAAATTCGTTGCGAATAAGCCACCTGACTGCTAATATGGACCATAAGAGAGATACTTGTGCGGTTTTGGTCGAGAAAAGGGCATTTTGAAAGAGGAGATGATCACAGATGGAAGAGAACATCATTGATCGGGCGAGACGTTATATGGAGTTGGCGCATATGCTGACAAAGGCTGACGAAGATGCAAGGCAGGACGAAGTTTCGCCGGAATATCTCCACGAAGCGCTGATAAGGCTGTACCACGCTAAAAAACTGGAAGCGGACATTGAAGAATGCCAGGCTCAGCTGTCACAGGATTCGGACGGAGAGACGGTTGAAGCGGTGGAAGACGCCGCGCAGGCAGTACAGGAGGCTTCGGAGGTGTCGTTTGATCTTGTGGAAAGATACAGCGCCGACAATGAGGAGTTTGCGGCGAAAATAGAAAGCCTGAAGCTGGAATCCGCAGAAGATGGCCTTGATGACCTGCTGAACAAGCTGTATAAGTGCGAAGGCATCATACGTCTGGCCTACCGCTGTGCGACCCGGTATCCGACATATGGGATAACGGAAAGCATTATGGGAGGCGCGCCGGATACTGAGCCTATCGACGATCCGGAGGAGTATATTGCCGACGATATGGATGTGGACATCATGGCGCTGCTGGCCGCAAGAGACGATCTTGTCGCCAAAATAGGCCCGCTGGTGGAGAAGCTGAATTGAACACATATCCAGCGTGCGCCATAAAAACGCTTTCAATGGAAAAAAGCAATTTTTTTAAACGGCTGTACAAAACAGGCGTTGCTTGGAAAACAATATGCAATCGCGGCGCATTGGGACCGAACGCCAGCCGGAAAGAGAGCTTTCAATGAAGCTCGCCGTATTTGACTTTGACGGGACCCTGTTTTCCCAGGATACGATCCCTTTCCTATTTCGGCAGTGGCTGGCCCAACGACGCTCGGTAAGACGGCTGATCGCTGCGTGTGGATCATCCGGCGGGATGTATATAAGCTATAAACTGGGTATTTCCCGGGGACTTTCCCGTGAGATGGTGCGGCGGACGGCGTTGCAGCGGGCAACGCGTCTGTTTACCGGTATGAGCGAAGATGAGGTAGCGGAGTTTTTTGCCCATAATGCAGGGCTGATTGTGCCTCTGCTGCGCCCGTCGGTGGTGGAAGAACTACAAAAGTCGCAGAAGGCGGGGTTCCATACGGTGCTGTTGTCGGGCGGTTATGAGAAGCTGATGGAATTTGTGGGAGCGCCGCTTGGCATAAAGACTATAATCGGAACGGAACTGCACTACAAAGACGGCGTTGTCGACGCCCGTCAAGCGCTGGATATTGCGAGCGGCGAAGATAAAGCAGAGCGCCTTGCGGCCGCTTTTGCGGGAATGGAAGTTGATTGGGATGAGAGCACTGCCTATGCGGACAGTTTCTCCGATTTGCCCGTATTGAAAATGGTGGGGCATCCCGTGGCTGTTTGCCCGGATAAAGATCTAAAAGCGATGCTGCCGGAGTTTGGCTGGCGTACGCTGGATAAATAGCAGGGCTGCGGCTGGCTCAAACGGCGGCGGGCCAACGTAATGACGGCTGTATATTAAAAACAGATATAGTCGAACTTGTATATAGACAGAATCCCAAAGGAGCGGCTCCCGATAAAGAGCCGCTCCTTTCATATCCGGGCCTGATTATGGCACTACCTTGACGATATTATACATATTGGAGAGTACCGCCCAGTTCTGCGGGAACGACAGGCCCAGCAACCAGTAGCTGACGCCGCGCAGACCGTATTTATTGACCAGCATCAGCTTAGCACGCACGCTGCGGGCGTCTTCGAACCATACTTCGTGCTGGACGCCGGCCGTATCGTAGTATCGGAATGTGGGCGACTGTGTTTGCGCGTTATATTGTATCGCCGCACCTTTTTCCGCCGCCAGCTTGAGCGCATCCTGCGGGGAAAGACGCCGCGCCCAGGGGTTGCCCGGACGGTAGGGTAAAGTCCAATCATAGCCGTATAGAGGCATGCCCATCATGATTTTGTTGCTGGGAATGACCGATGCGGCGTATTTAATGACATCTTCCACCAGATCTACGGGCGCGACGGCATAAGGCGGGCCGCCTGACCAGCCCCATTCATAGGTCATAATGATGACGAAGTCGACAATATCGCCATGCGCCGCGTAATCGTGCGCCCCATGCCAGGAGCCTGTTTGAACATCCGAAGCCTTGGGCGCCAACGCTGTGGATACCACGTATTTCTGCGCGTGCAAAGCGGCTGTGATGCGCCGCAGAAAGTCGTTGTAAAGCTGGCGGTTTTGGGGTGAAATACGCTCAAAGTCGATGTTGACACCGTAGAAGTTCTTGCTTTTCAACGTAGCGAGTACGTTCGCGATCAGTTTATCCTGCGTTGCTGTGTCGCTGAGTATGCCGTCGATCAGCGCGGTATCAAAGGTGCCGTTCGCAAAGTTGGTGATGACAAGCAGAGGCGCGATCCGTAACTTACGCGCGGCGTTTAACATGGCGGTATCGTCGATGGATTTCAGGCTCCCGTCCGCCTGGACCTGATAGCTGAACGGGGAGAGAAAGGTGAGATATTCGCCGGCCTCGCGGACGATCTTGACTTCCCGTTCGGGGGTGGATGGTTCGATATAACCGTTGACTTCTATGCTGCCGTAGTTTTGCGAACGCTCGGGAATGCGCAGAGTCACGCCGGGGGTCAGCGCTTCTGGGTTGGTGATGCCGTTTAGCGCCACGATCTCGCTGACTGTCGTTCCGTAACGACGCGCGATGGACCAGAGCGTATCGCCCTCACGGACTGTGTGAATCGTTTCGGTGCTGGGGATGACAAGCGCCTGACCGACGACCAGATAGGGGATGTCCGACAGGCCGTTGCTTTCATAAATATCGTCGGCATTGACTCCGAACCTTTGGGCAATTCCATAGAGCGAATCGCCCTGCTGTACGACGTATATGTCCAAAAAACTCACTTCCTTTATGTATTTTCATCGCGGGTTTACCGCTCTTTTATTATATGGAAAGCCAGCAGGCGGGGTGCTATGCAATACGGCGTGAATAAATTTTGCCTGGATCTTTATCACTTTTTAAGGCGTTTCAATATACTATACTATGCCATGCCGGATGGCGGCGCTGTCCGCGTAAAATCATTTTAGGCAATGGAGATAACAATGGAATATTCAGCGAGAGAGCTATTTGCACGTATGATCAAGTGTGAAGCCGGCGGTGAAGGATTAAGCGGTATGCAAGCCGTCGCCACCACCATCATGAACCGGGTTCATGTATCGTATGGGGAATACTTAAGGACCGGACAGGGGGATTTAAGGCGTGTTCTGACACAGCCAGGGCAGTTTACCTGCTACATGGGCACGGTAGGTGGCGAGCCAAACCCGCAGACGGTGTGGAGCAGCCCCCCTGAGCAGATTCACTATGACGTGGCAGACTGGGCGCTTGCCGGAAACGTTCATTCCGGCGCTGTTGAAACGCTGTGGTATATGAACCCCTACAGCGTAAAATGCCCACCATATTTTCCATACAACAGGACGGGCGTGCAGTTTAACAGGATTCACCAACACTGCTTCTTTCAGCCCACAGCCTTGTATGCAGAGACATAATAATCTATATGAAAGGGGGGAACCAAATGCTGATAAGCCAACCATATAATAATACGGCGGGTCAGACTGGCCGAACACAAAATACGGCTGCACAAAAGCCTAATCCAATGAAAGATATGAAAATGACAGGAGAAAGCGTGATGCCATATTCGCGCACAACACCAAACATATCGTCTGTTCCCAACATGTCGTCTATGCCCAATATGACAACCGCGCCGATGACAGGGACCGGCGTGTCACCGATGTCCAACGCGCCGATGACAGGGACCGGCGTGTCACCGATGTCCAACGCGCCAATGACGGGGACCGGCGTGTCACCGATGTCCAACGCGCCAATGACGGGGACCGGCGTGTCACCGATGTCCAACGCGCCGATGACAGGGACCGGCGTGTCACCAATGTCCAACGCGCCGATGACAGGGACTGGTGTGTCACCGATGTCCAACAAGGGAATGTATCCGGAAGCCGGTACGCAAATGATGGGTATGACACCGGCCACCAGACGCGGGTCAATGCCCGGAACGGCCGGTTCAAGTACATCAACGCCTATGCAGGGATTGCCCGCGCGACCGACGGTTACATCGTCCGCCGGCGTCAATACGCCAACAACGGTGGAAAGCCCATATTATACAGCCGGGTTCTTGAGAAACTTTCTTGGGAAAAATATGCGCGTGGAGTTTTTGATCGGTACATCGGGTGCGCTCGTAGACCGTGTGGGCGTACTGGTGGAAGTCGGCGCAAGCTACATTGTGCTGAGGCCATATCTAACGGACGATTTGCTGATGTGCGATTTGTATTCGATCAAGTTTGTTACGATTTACGGGTAAACAGACGCATAAACGGACGATAGCCCAGGGTAAGGACATGGAACATATAAGTAAAGAGCACAGGCAATTCGCTTGTGCTCTTTTATCTCATAAAACCGATACGTTGAAACTTTTATTATTAATATTAACAAAATAAAGTTAATATTTTAATTGATATTCCGATATTTTAATTATCAACCAAACATATCAAATTCATACAATTCACATAAAAGAAAGGGAGCGTTCGTGAAAGAAAATCAAGAGGAATTGACGGAAGAAATGGACGATGCGATGCAAGGACGCTTTTTAACGTTTGACATCGGGCGCGAGGTATTTGGTATTGAAATCCGGGTGGTGAAGGAGATCGTTGGAATACAGCCGATTAACCCGCTGCCGGAGTCTCCGGATTATGTTTGCGGCGTTATTAACCTTCGGGGACGGATTATACCGGTTGTCGATATGCGTCTAAAGCTGAAAAAGGATGCCGCGGAATACACGGACCGGACATGCATCATTGTAATCGAGACTGGGCGGATATCCGCAGGTCTCATCGTGGACCAGGTCGCGGAAGTGCTGAGCATCGGGAAAGAGAGCATTGCGCCGCCGCCAGAACTGGGAACTGGAATCAGCAATCGGTACATCAGCGGCATTGGAAAGGTCGGCGATGGGGTCAAATTGCTATTGGATTGTGAAGAGCTGTTTGCAAATGAGGACATTTAAAATTAGAAGACCTAATGACAAGTGACAGAAAGGAAAACATAATGAGAATTAATACGGCCAAAAAAATTGTTTTTATATTTATCGTTGCCGCCATTTTGTTTGCGGCTGCCGGCATTATGGCTGGCATGAGCTGGAATAGCTTGAATCCGACAGTGGCGATGGTCATTATTGTATTAACGGCGGCTGGGTTTATAGGGTCGATTATCTGTGGCATACGTCTTGGGAAAATAATGGGTAAACCCATACGATTAATAACCGGGCAGCTGAATAAAATGGCTAGTGGCGAGGACCTTGAAGAGCTGGACACGAGCGCATTCGGGGGCGATTTTAAAGCTATTGCAGAATATCTCAACGGAGTCCGTGCTGCTCTTTATCAATTGCTTGGGGACAGCGGTTCGCTTATCCAACACGCGGTTGCCGGAAACTTGGCCGGTCGTATCGACGTTTCGAAACATCAGGGTGGATACAGAGGAATCGTGGAAGGCCTCAACAAGACACTTGATGCGATAGTTGCGCCGATCAAGGAAGCCACCGCTGTGCTGCAGGAGATGTCCGTGGGGAATCTGAATGTCAGCGTGACAGGCGATTATAAGGGCGATCATGCGATTATCAAGGATGCGCTTAATACATTCTTGACCAATCTCAACAGCGTCATAGGTGATATTACAGATGTGCTCGGAGAAATATCCAGGGGCGATCTCGACGTTAAGCTTTCAAGAGAATACCGTGGTGATTTTACAGCGTTCAATAGATCCATTGATGGCATTATTGCTTCTCTCAATGAAACTTTGACAGAGATCAATACAGCGGCGGATCAGGTTTCGGCGGGAACGCACCAGGTATCCCAAGGCAGTCAGGAGATATCGCAGGGCGCGACGGAGCAGGCGAGCTCGATAGAAGAACTCACGGCGTCCGTTACTGAGATCGCGGCGCAGACTAAACAGAACGCTGAGAATGCAAATAAAGCCAATGAGCTTACTTTGGGCGCAAAAGCCGGAGCTGAAAAGGGCAATGATCAGATGAAAGCCATGCAGCAGGCTATGGAGGATATCAACGAGGCATCCGGAAACATCAGTAAGATCATTAAGGTCATCGACGACATCGCGTTCCAGACAAACATACTTGCACTGAACGCAGCGGTTGAAGCAGCCAGAGCGGGCGTACATGGCAAAGGCTTCGCGGTGGTCGCTGAGGAAGTACGCAATCTCGCTGCCAAGAGCGCAGATGCGGCGAAGCAAACGACTGAGATGATTGAAGGTTCGATCAGAAAAACCGAGGCGGGGACCAAAATCGCGAATGAAACGGCAGACGCTCTTGCCAATATCGTAAACGGTGTGGACGAAGCGGCACAGCTTGTCGGGGAAATCGCGACGGCATCAAACGATCAGGCTACGGCTATCGCGCAGGTTAACGGCGGCATCGAGCAGATGAGCCAGGTAGTGCAGACCAACTCGGCGACGTCCGAGGAAGCGGCGGCGGCGGCGGAAGAGCTTTCGAGTCAGGCCGAAATGCTTAAGAACATGGTTGGCCAGTTTAAGTTGAAAGCCGGCGCCGGAATTGTTAAAAAGCCTGAAATAAAGGCTGTTAAAGAACCGGACAAGCCAAAGAAAGTACAGATTCGTCTTACAGATACGGACTTTGGGAAGTATTAATCTAATTGTTGGCAAGAAAGTAACATGTGATTGACTGAAAAATGGGCCGCCTTTGCATTTGTGCAACGACGGCCTTTTTTAACCAAAAGTATCGGACCTGATGGAATTAACGCAGTTTATTATAAAATGTGAACGATTTGTAATTTAATACCCGCTGTTATTGCATTAGGTAAATGGTTGGACTATACTACACATTTGGTAAAAAGGGATGTAAGGAGATAGTAAACAATTTATGCTTCGCTGGGTTGAGGACACAAATCTGTTGATATTCATTTTGTTTTGTTGCTGTTACGCTTACCAGATCATCTATGTGGGCGTGCGGCTGTTTAAAAAGATGCCGTATTATACGGCGAAACATATGCACCGGTATGCCGTGCTGATCGCCGCGCGGGACGAGGGAAAGGTAATCGGAGAGCTGCTCGGGAGCATAAGGACACAAAACTATCCCGCTGGGTTGATCGATATATTCGTAGTGGCGGATAACTGTACCGACAATACCGCCGACGTGGCCCGGAAGTATGATGCGACTGTATTCGAACGGTTTAATACTCAATACGTGGGCAAGGGGTATGCGCTGGATTACGCTTTCCAGCAAATCAAACGAATCTGCGGACTGCGGAATTATGACGGCTACATGGTTTTTGATGCGGATAACGTGCTGGATGAGAACTATGTGCGTGAGATGAACAATGTTTTTGACGCCGGCTATTGCGCCGTGACAAGCTATCGCAACTCTAAAAATTACGGCTATAACTGGATTTCAGCAGGCTATGCGCTGTGGTTCCTTCGCGAGTCCAAATATTTGAACGGCGCCCGGATGATGTGCCATTCAAGCTGCGCGATATCAGGGACCGGCTTTCTGGTGTCAAGCAACATCGTCGAGGAAAACGACGGCTGGCATTATCATCTGCTGACCGAGGATATCCAATTTACCATTGATCAGGTAACGCGCCAGCAGGTTATCGGCTATTGCGAGAAGGCCATACTCTACGACGAACAGCCTGTAGACTTCAAAACATCGTGGGATCAAAGGCTGCGCTGGGCAAAGGGCTTTTATCAGGTAATACGGAGCTATGGCGCCAGATTGGTGCGCGGCTGCGCAAAGGGCAAACGATTTCAATGCTACGATATGCTGATGACCATTGCCCCGGCAACACTGTTGACAGTTGCAATGCTGGCGGCCAATATTATCTATATAAGCTTTGGAATATTGGCACAGCGATACGCTATTACAGTGGACGCGCTGACGCAAATCGGGATCTGCGTATTTAATCTGTACTTTACGCTGTTCCTCTTCGGGCTGATCACGCTGATTTCCGAATGGAAACAGATCCATTGCAGCGCGGGTAAAAAGGTTTTCTACCTGTTCACCTTTCCTCTCTTTATGTTTACCTATCTGCCCATTGCGCTGGCGGCTATTGTCAATAAGAAGACAGATTGGGTGCCTGTCCGGCACACGTTTGCGATGAACGCATCCGAAATACGCCGATAACGTATACAAATAAGCTCATACAGTGCTCTGCGGAATAATACGCGGGGCTTATTTTTTATTGCAGATATTGAGACGATTAAGCTGCCCGACATATCCCTGCATGGCTGCGCATACGTTAAAATGATAATAGCTATCCGGAGGGTGTGAAATGAATTCGACTTCCAGCACGGCATTTTTTCAGCCGCGAAAAAAAAGGAATTGGGTGCTGTTTGCGGTCGCCTGTCTTGATATCGTACTGGTTTTAGTGGCCGGTACTCTGGGAGCGTCCGTTTCGGCGTTTTCAGAGGAACGCGTGGTTCACAGTGAAACAACGGAATACAGCTGGTATACCATGCCGAAGAAGGATGGAACGCAGCCAGCGCCGCAACCTGAGTTTGATTTTGTCGGCCAATATGGCGGCTACTGGATCGGTTCACCGGACAAGAAGGTGATCTATATCACATTTGACGCCGGATATGAAAACGGCAATACGCCGCAGATATTGAACGCGCTGAAAAAGCACAACGCGACCGCCGCTTTTTTTGTAGTGGATCACTATATCAAGACCAATCCGGAACTGATCAAGCGGATGGCGGAAGAAGGACATCTGGTGTGCAGCCATTCCACCAACCATAAAAATATGGCGGCGATGACGAATCCCGATACGTTCAAAAGCGAGATGGACGGCGTGGCTGAAAGGTATAAGTCCGTAACAGGGCAGGCGATGGCGCCGTATTTTCGCCCGCCGGAGGGCCGGTTCAGCGAACTGTGTTTGAAGTACGCGCAGCAGCTGGGTTACAAGACAATATTCTGGAGTTTCGCGTATAAGGACTGGTATGTGGATAACCAACCGTCCGCGCAGGACGCGATGAACACAATTGTTTCCCGCACGCACCCCGGCATGGTGGCGCTGCTGCACGCCACATCGTCCACCAATGCCACTATTCTCGACGATTTGCTGACCAAATGGGAGGAGATGGGATACACCTTCGCCAGCCTGGACGACCTGACGGCGCAGACATCGGCGGGTTGAGAGAGCACATATGGATTTTGATGCCGGAGGCTTTCCCTCAAAACCACTTCGGAGGATATCAGATAAAAAAGAGCAGGTGTTAATGAGTCTGCTCTTGTGTTATAATAGGAATGAATCGCAATAAGAATGGAGACAGCATGGACACAGCAAAGCTGTTGAGTTGGTATAGAGAGAATAGAAGGGACCTGCCGTGGCGGAAGACGAGCGACGTCTACGCGGTGTTGGTGTCTGAGATGATGCTGCAGCAGACCACGGTGGAAACGGTGCTGGGCTACTATGAGCGCTTTTTGGAACGCTTTCCGGATGTGCAGACGCTGGCTGCGGCGGACGAGGAGGAGGTGCTCGCCGCCTGGAAGGGGTTGGGTTACTATTCGCGGGCGCGGAACCTTCATCGGCTGGCAAAACAGGTGGCGGCGGAGGACGGCGTGTTCCCTGGCACGCTGGAGGGCTGGCAGAAGCTGCCCGGCGTGGGGCCGTACATCGCGGGGGCGGTGACGAGCATCGCGCTGGGGCTGCCGCACGCGGCGGTGGACGGAAACGTGCTGCGCGTGTTTTCGCGGGCAGACGGCATCGAAGACGATATCATGCTGCCGCAGACGCGCAAGCGGGTGGAAGCACTTGTCCGGGCGCTGATGCCGCACGACGCCACGAGTGACTTTACGCAGGCGCTGATGGAGCTGGGCGCGCTGGTGTGCCGGCCCGTTTCGCCGGACTGTAATCTATGTCCGGTAGCGGACGGGTGTGTGGCGCGGGAACGGGGCATAGTGGACAAGCTGCCGGTAAAAAAGCCCAAGGAGAAACAGCAGGTGGTCGCTATGTGGGTAGCCGTGGTGGAAACACCGGATGCGGTGCTGCTGGAGCACCGGCGGGACGATACACTGCTGGCGCGCATGTGGGGGCTTCCAAATGCGGAAAAGCAGGGGGACAGAGCCGCCGAAGAACTGCTGAAGGAGAAATACGGCATCCGGCTGGCTGGCGGCATCCCGGCAGGCCATACGGCCCATGTGTTTACGCACCGGCGCTGGGAGATGGACCTTGTAGATTATAAATTGGACGTGGAATTTCCCGTGAGCGGCGTGCTGGAATGGGTGAGTTGGGAACAATTTGAGAACAAGCCGGTGCCTACGGCGTTTCTGAAAGCGCTGCGGGCGGCCCAAAGGAGGACGGAGAATGAATGAGAAAACAGCCATATTTGCGGGCGGTTGCTTTTGGTGCATGGAGCCGCCGTATGCGAAGCTGGATGGCGTCAAAAGAGTAGAGCCGGGATATACCGGCGGCCATGTGGACCAACCGACCTACGAGCAGGTGTGCGGTGGCGGCACCGGCCATTACGAGGCGGTGCGCGTG